>Ga0209121_10002754_pt1 | contig 17520 bp, 18 predicted proteins | sample Cruoilmetagenom3_FD_187292 | JGI IMG/M metagenome (GOLD analysis project Ga0209121, IMG submission 187292) | Oil polluted marine microbial communities from Coal Oil Point, Santa Barbara, California, USA - Sample 3 (SPAdes) (version 2) | ecosystem: Environmental > Aquatic > Marine > Oil seeps ... | reverse complement strand
AAAAACAAAAAGTGAGATTCCGGAAGAGTCAAAAGAGAGATTGCCGCGTCAGTCGCTGGCGCTCCTTTCTCGCAACGACGATGAAACTGTCGGCCCGGAATGACAAAGAAAGGTGCAACACCTCCTTCTGTCTCCGCGAGGCGTTTTTGCCGCGGCGGTCTCAGCGTTAAAAACAGAAATTACTTCACACCGGTGCCAGGCACCAGTGTGAAGTAAAGCAAAACGAAGAAAAGAGTTTGAAAACGAAAAAATAATTTTTGAAATTGCAATAAGTTTGATATATTATAAAAAATATTTCATTAATTTTGATTTTTTTTGATTTGCTATTGACTATAAAAAAATATGAGGTATATTTTTAATAGTATTGAATGAAAATTTCAGGAGGAGGGTGTTAATGGATCTTGAGAGACACAAGATAAGAACAAAGAAGAAAAATATTCACAAAAGAGGTGGTTTTTCCCTGATAATTATGCCACATTACCAAGGAAAAATGAAAGTAATCAAAATTACCTCAAAGCAAATTTACACAAGTTTAGTTGTTTTTGTCGTTTTAATTGTATTAGTTACTTCTTTTGCTTTTTCTTATAAAAAACTCAGCGACGAAATTGCATTTTTTAAAGGAATGAAATTTAATGACATTGTTTCTGCTCAGGCGCGCGAGCTTCAGCAGGTGCAAGATGAAGTAGCCAAGACGAAGTCAAAGCTTGGTGCATTCGAAGAATATATTGTTTATCTGTCTTCCCTTGAAAGACAGGTGAGGGATTCACTAAAACTGGGTGATTCCAAAGTGAGCCTTGAGTACGTGCTTGACCGGACTCCACAAGCTAAATTGGGATCTTCAGGGGAATTGCCTGTTAGTGTTGCACAGCTTTTGCATGAGCAGAGTAATGTGACTTCGATTGCCGAAGAGAGAGCAGAGACGTTAAATTTATTAAAAAGCGCGGCAGATGAATATAATGTACTTCTTGCACAGACTCCTAATATATGGCCTCTTCAAGGATACATATCTTCTTATTTTGGCTGGAGGACAAACCCGTTTGGCGGAGGATGGGAGTTTCACAAGGGGATAGATATTTGTGCTTATTACGGCGCTCCAATTCGTGCAACTGCTGACGGCACTGTTGAGTATGCGGGGTGGAGTAGTGGATTTGGTTATACTGTTCAGATTTATCATAGAGATGGCATAGAAACAATTTATGGCCATTTGTCCAGAACTGTGGTTAAATATGGCGAAACTGTAAAGAAAGGGCAGGTAATAGGATATGAAGGGAATACGGGTTTTTCTACCGGAGCTCACCTTCACTACGAAATACAAGTAAACGGAATTTCAGTAAATCCACTGGATTATCTAAAATAGGAGGTCAAAAGAATGGCATTTGGTTCATCAAAAAAAGAAAGTATAAGTAAAGTGCAGAGCAGTTCAAGTCAATCTGTTTTTGCAAAAGATTTATCTATGAAAGGCGATGTTGTATGTCCCGGCTCTCTTCGCGTTGAGGGAAAGATAGAAGGTTCTATTAAAGGAAAAGGCATAATTACTATTGCTGAATCATCTGTAGCAAAAGCTGATATCGATGCAGCGAGAGTTGTTGTTTTAGGGCAAGTTGAAGGGAATATTACGGCAACAGAAATTGTAGAAATTGTTGCGTCAGGAAAAGTGTACGGTGATATTACGACGGATAAATTTTCCGTAGAGGAAGGGGCAGTTTTCACCGGGAAATGCGTTACAAAAACTTTAGAAAAAAAAGAGATTTCTCAAAAAGAAGGGTCTAAAACAACAGATTTTAAAAGTGTACAAAAATAGGATTCACGCAGGAGAAATTCTTTTAGATGAAATTATAAAGAGAGGTTTAGGCGAAAACCTCTCTTTTTTATTTGCAGTGCCCAGAGGCGGGGTGGAAATTGCTTATCCAATTGCAAGGGTTTTGAGAAAAGTCATTTTGCCTGTCATTATCCATAAAATACCTGCATCTTACAATCCCGAGCTTGCAATAGGCGCTGTTTCGATTACCGGGGAAGTTGTATTGAACGAACTGGCAGAAGGAGAAACAAGCGATTATGTGGAAACAGCAAAGAAAAAGACAATGGTAGAGCTTAAAAGAAGAGAAGAAGTGTTTGGATTGAAGTTTGATTATTCAATTGTTAGAAAGAAGAATATATTAATTGTTGACGACGGTATTGCGACAGGTGAAACACTTTTCCTTGCCGCAAAAACTCTCAAAGTATTAAACCCTGCAAAGCTTTATGTGGCTGTGCCTGTTGCTTCGCTTGATGGGTATGAAAAGCTTAAACAACTTGGCGAAGTTGTTTGTCCGATAGTGGATAGATATTTTTACGCAGTGTCTCCGTATTACGATGAATTTCCCCAACTTGGCGAAGAAACGGTCAGGAAATATATTCAAGAAAGTGCAAAGTTTACCGAATAATTTAGGAAGTTAAAACTCTTTTTCTTGTTTTTTCATTGCAGTCGTGTCTTTATTTAGGCCTGTACTATATTTATCCTTGTTTTTCTTATCTTTTATATTAGAATTTGAATAAAGAGGAGAGTAGGTTAGAAAATGCAATATATTTTTTTATTTTTTTTAGGATTGCTTGTTTATGCATTTTTTATTGAGCCGTTTTTGCTTTCGATTGAACGGCTTGATTTGCTGTTTAATGATTTGCCTGACGAGTTTGACGGGTTTAAAATTGTTCAGGTTTCGGATTTTCATCTTTCACACTTTACACCTCTTCATGTAAAGGTTTTGACAGCGATTGACACGGAAAAACCAGATATGATTGCAATAACTGGCGATTTTGACGGTAAAAATTTAACGGAGTTAGGCAAAAATTTTTGCAAAAACATTGCGGAAAAGAGCCGATATGTGTTTGCCGTATTGGGTAATTGGGACCACAGAACTGAAAATCTTGATTTTCTCGTTAAAAGCATTGAGGACAGCGGGATCTCCGTGCTTATAAACGGGTCCGCTGTTATTGAAAGAAACGGGAAAAAACTCTTTATTACAGGTACGGATGATTCATTTACTGGAAATGAAGATCTTGGGAAAACATTTAAAAGTGTTCCTGAAAACAGTTTTATCATTATGCTTACGCACTGTCCTGATATTATCTATGATGCCGTGAAATACAAACCTCAACTTGTGCTTTCCGGACATACACACGGCGGACAGGTTAAAGTGCCGTTTATAACGGCTATTTTTGTGCCATCTAAATTTGGAACACGTTTTCTGTCAGGGTTATTTAGAGTGGAAGGGACTTACCTTTATGTAAATCGGGGTATTGGCACGAGTCACATTCCTGTGCGTTTTTTGTCTCTGCCTGAATTGACAGTTATCACGCTTCGGAAGAGAAATTAGCTGGTTAATTGTTCTAAAAGTTCTTGTACTGTTTTACGAAGGACAGGATGCACAAAATCTGGCGCGATGTCTTTTAGTGGTTTTAAGACAAAATCCCTGTTTTGCATATCCGGATGCGGTATTTGCAGGTCTGGCTTGTTTATGATGTCGTTGTCAAAAAATATGATGTCTAAATCGATAATTCTTGGGCTCCATCGGATTTTTTTTGTTCTTCCTATCTCTTTTTCTATTTTTTGAACTGTGTGTAACATCTCTTCTGCCGACAAATCTGTTTGTGTTTCTACAACGCAGTTTAGAAACATCGGTTGGTTTTTATAACCGTACGGCATAGTTGAGTATGAGGGAGATTTTTTGATGATGACAATTTGGTTTGTTTTCATTTTTCTAATGGCAAGTTCAATGTTTCTTTTTCTATCTCCGAGATTTGTGCCGATTGCGATGAACGCTCTATGCATTTTTTATTGCTTTTAGTATTTTGATTAAATCTTTATGCGGCATAATGTCGTGAACCCTTATGATATTCGCACCTCTCAGCAGTACATACGCATTTGCCGCGGTAGAGCCGTAAAGCCTGTTTTCTACCGTTTTGTCAAGCACGCTTCCGATAAATGATTTCCGTGAAACGCCGAGAAGGACAGGCAGGTTAAAGATACTGAATTCGTCTATATTTTTTATGATTTTCAGGTTGTCTTCTAATCTTTTTCCGAATCCAATGCCTGGGTCAACGATAATTTTTTTAATGCCGAAGTCTGTTAGTGCATTTATTCTTTCGTCAAAGTATTCCAAAAGTTCTTTCATTACGTCTTCGTATTGCGGGTTTTGCTGCATGTTTTTTGGGGTGCCTTTTATGTGCATTACAATTACAGGTGCGTTAAACTCTCTTGCAACGGCTTGCATTTTCTTGTCAAATTGCAGCCCACTGATGTCGTTAATGATGTCGGCGTCGTTTTTAAGTGCTTCTTCTGCAACGGATGCTTTGTAGGTGTCTATTGAGATGGGTAGGTCTGGAAAATTTTTCCTGATTTCTTTTATTATTGGTATTATCCTTTTCTTTTCTTTTTCTTCGGTTATTTTTTCTGCACCGGGGCGCGTGGATTCGCCGCCTATGTCTATAATATCTGCTCCTTCTTGGATCATTACTTGTACACGCTTTAATGCTTTTTCGATGTTGTTGTACAGGCCGCCATCGGAAAAGGAATCAGGAGTGATGTTCAGGACACCCATGATGAATTTTTCTTTTTCAAAATCAAATGTTTTATTTCTTATACTGTATGCGGTGAGCTGTTTGGATGCGATAGTTTTTTGCACTAGTTCCCTTATTTTGTCCAGTCCGAAGAAAGGTTCAAATGCAAGTTTTTTCAAGACTATTTTGTACGTGCGCTGTGTACCTATTAACAGGCAGTCCGTTGAGGATATTTTCCAGCTTGCAACATCTCGATGCACTGCTACATCTCCTCCTGCGCTAATAAATTCTTGCTTGAGAATATTTGCGCCTTTGGCATTGATATTGTGCAGTTTCAAAAGTATCAGGTTGCTTTTATCTTCGAATATATCAAAAGCCCTTTCATCTACTTTGATTAATTTGAGCTCTTCTAAAAGCGATTCTTTTTTTATTTTTCTTATAATCATTATTTTCCTTTATTTCGGGTTGTGTTTGGTGCGCCCCGAAGTAAAAATATATTTTAGAGCAAGGGGAAGGTGTGCTTTCCAATTACCCCAGGAGTGTCCGTCGTTCCACTCTTTGCAAGAAACTATAGCTCCACTTTTTTTAAATTTTTGTTTGTATTTTTTGTTCAGGTTAAGTATATTTAACGAACTGGTTGCCTTTGTTTCGTATTTTCCGCTATCCATATAGATGATTTTTTTGTTGAGATTGCCAAAATCTGTTTTTTCGTCAAAGAGAAAAGCACCTGACTGAGAAATGACCCCGTTAAACAGATTAGGATATTTAAGAATGAGGGCAACGGATGCAAAACCTCCCAAAGAAACCCCGATGAGATATTTTTTGTCGAATTTTATATTTGTCCTTTTTTCTGCAAATTGAATAGTATCTACGAGGAACTCTCCGTAACATGAGTCGGGAGAGTACTCTTTTGGCCGATTTTCTTTGCGTATATCAATAAACAGGGCGTATGTGTCTGGTATTTCTTTCTTATATATAAGATAATCTAATGTATTTCGTGCTGAGCCAAATATGATGTATTCTAAACCGTCCTGGAAGATGAGCAGCGGAGATTTTTTGTGTGACAGTTTATATGGCTTGTAGAGATAAACATCCCGTTTGTAATTGCAATAGTTGCTACTACCTACCGTATATTTTTTAATAGTTCCGTGAGGAATATTCTGATGAAACCTTGTTGCAACAGGATAATGAAAACGGGGCATCTGTAGTTCGGAATTAAAGCCAAAGCCTCCTTCAGTTTTATTCGGGTTCAATGGATCCAGTATTTCTTCTTTATCCACGATGAACTTGTAATCAAACCGCGCGTTTGAAGGGAATTCCTTTGTTATAGCCCACTTGTCTTCCTTTATTTGAAACAAAGGTTCTTTTTTCCAGTTGTTAAAATCCCCCACAATGGACACTTTTTTTGCTGTTCCATTGTAGATAAATTTAGCACAGTTGTTTTTAATTTCAGGTACTTTATTTTCCATACTTCATTTTACTAAATTCTAAAAAATTTTAAAATAGGGCATGCGGATAAAAATTATTGCAGTTGGCAAAATAAAAAAGGAGTACATAAAAAAAGGCATATTGGATTATTCAAAACGCCTTATTCACTACATTCCTTTTGAAATAGTTGAGGTAAAGGAAGAACACCTTAGCCGGTTTATCGATGCTAACGCTTTTAATGTTTTGCTTGATGAAAAAGGAAAAGAGATTACATCTGCTGCTTTTGCTTTGTTTATAGAAAAAATGATGATTTCCTCTGCGAAGGACATCGTGTTTTTTGTAGGAGGGGCAGAAGGATTTTCTGATGAGTTCCGTAAAAAAGCTGATTTTTTTCTTTCGCTTTCAAAGATGACTCTTCCGCATGAAATGGCAAGAATGGTGCTTGTTGAGCAGATTTACCGTGTGTTCACTATTATAAGGGGTGAAAGGTACCATAAATAAATTTTGTGCCGCAGCAACTGGGATGCATGCTGTGTGTCTTCCTGCTGCGTGTTCTTTGCTACACTGTTGATTAATAGAAAATCGTTTAGGTACATTTTTGAGAAGAAAAGTCCTCTTAAGAGGACTTTTCTTCTCTTTGTCTTACTATTCCGCCTGATTGATACAATGAAAGACGGACAGTAATACTTTAATTATCACTTGACTTTTAATCTATTCCGGGTATTTTTGCTTTTATTTTTAGAAGTTCTGGATTTTTTTCTAAACTTTTCTTAAAGCTTTCTTCCCTTAATCTATTTACATAGTGTGGATCCTGGAATGAATAGCGGAAGTTTGTGTGTACATCATATCTTCCCTCAAGCAGTGCTACAGTATCCTCTGTCATTACGAGCTCTTCGTCTGTTGGAATAACAAATATTTTTACTTTTGAACCATTACCCGTGATGTCTGTTTCTGCGTTTCTTGTGCGGGAAAGTTCGTTTTTTTCCGGGTCTATTATCACGCCAAATTCTTCAAGTCCCTGGACCATCTTATTTCTGATTGTCGAACTCATTTCTCCTACTCCTGCAGTAAATACGATGGCATCGGTATGTCCCAGTGCTGCCATATAGGAGCCGATATATTTTTTGCCTCTGTATCCTTCAATTTCGATGGCAAGCTTAGCACGCTCGTCTCCTTTTTTTGCTGCAATTTCTATGTCCCTTCTGTCTGTGTACTTGCCAGTAATTCCTAAAACTCCGCTTTTTTTGTTCAATATTTTGTTCATTTCGCTTGGTGAAAGTCCTAATTTTTCCATCATATACAGGTCAATTCCAACATCGTGATCGCCTACACGAGTTCCCATTACTGCTCCTTCCAGAGGAGTAAAGCCCATGCTTGTGTCAAAGGAAACACCATTTTTTACAGCATTAAAGCTTACACCGTTCCCGATATGTGCTGAAACGATGTTTGTTTTAAAGGGATCTTTTCCGAGAAGTACTGAGGCTCTTTTAGCGATATAAAGAAGAGAAGTTCCGTGGAAACCGTATCTTCTTACATGGTCTTTTTCGTACCATTCGTACGGAAGGGCATATATGTATGAAAAATTTGGCATTGTTTGGTGCCATGCCGTGTCCATAATTGCCATATGAGGAATGTTTGGTATGAGTTGCTGTGCTGCCTCGATTCCCATAATATTCGGAGGGTTGTGAAGCGGGGCAAGGTCTGCAAGTTCTTTAAATGTTTTCATTGCTTCGTCGTTAACGATGATGGATTTTTTGAATTTTTCTCCACCGTGTACCGCCCTGTGCCCTACTGCTTGTATTTGGGACACATTGTCAATAACTCCGTGTTCTGGGTGTATTAGCATTTCCATAATGAGCGCAATGGCTTCCTTATGAGTGGGACATTCTCGTTCCATCTTTACTTTTTCTTTGCCCATAACCTCATGGCTGATAAATGAGCCACCGATGGTTACTCTTTCTACAATTCCTTTCGCAAGAATTCTTTTTTCTTTCCACCTGTACAATTGATATTTTGCTGATGAACTGCCGCAATTTAGCGTTAAAATATCCATTTATTGCCTCCTCTTTTCTTTTGTGATTAAAAAAGATAGTACATACATTTTTTGAGATAAGTCTACATCAATGATTGATATTTTTCGTCTGCTTTTTATGTTTAAAGTTGCAGGAGTGAAGTTAAGTATTCCTTTGATTTTACTTTCTCCTACGATTTGTTCGATTTCTTCTTTTGCGTTTTCGGGCGTAGCAATAATAGCGATTTCTATTTTCTTTTTTTTTGTAATTTCTGAAAATTTTTTAACATCATATATTTCTATGAGGTCGATTTTGTTCCCTATTTTTTTGGGGTCACTATCAAATAAAGCGATGATATTGAACCCAGCTTTTTTAAAGCCGGGATAGTTTGTCAGAGCATGTCCGAGGGCGCCTGCTCCTATAATGCAAACATTCCAGTATGATTTTGGGTTGAGTATTTTCTCTAATTTTTTTGCAAGTTTTTCTATATTATAACCTGCACCTGTTCTGCCAAATTTACCAAAGTATGCGAGGTCTTTTCGTATCTGTTCAGCTGTTACTTTGGTATGTTCTGCCAGTGTTTGAGATGATACAAACTTAATTTTTTTATTTTTTATACGTTTCAAGCATCTTAAATATTTTGCTATTCTTTCAACTGTTGCAAATGGTATGTCCACTTATATTTTCCTCCCGGTATCTTTGATTGTATTCTAACGAAAATCTGGAAAAATTACAAACATTTTTCACAAATAAATACAAATAAAATAAAAGGCGGGTTGATACCAAAAATTATTTGTTCGTCTCAAATTTATGTAAAAAGGGTTTTACTAAGCGCCCTTTTTACATAAATGAAATTTTAATGGAGATTTTTTATTTTTTTATTGCGTGAATTACTTTCATAGTCCATTTTTTGCTACTTCCATTACTGTTTCTGGAAGCGTTGGGTGGACATGGACAGTATATGCTATATCGTTTAAAGTGAGTTTATTTTCCACTGCCAGAGCAAGCTCTGCTATCAGCACGGATGCTTCTGGCCCAAAGATTTGAGCGCCGATAATTTCTTTTGTATCGTTCTTTGCTATAATTTTTACTTCTCCGTCTGTATTATTCATAACTACTGCTTTTCCATTTGCCAGGAATGGGAATTCAGATACAATAGTGTCGATACCGTTTTCTTTTGCTTCTTCTTCAGTTATCCCTACTGACGCAATTTCTGGTGATGAAAAGATAGCCCAGGGCACAACCCTGTAATCCATTTTTTTATCTTTTCCAGCAATAATTTCTGCGACAATACCTCCTTCTTTTTGCGCTTTATGTGCAAGGAGCAAACCTCCTGTTACATCGCCTATTGCATAAATGTTTGGTATGTTTGTTCTGAGTTTTTCGTCGACTAAGATTTTTCCTTTTTCAGTTTCAATACCCAATTTTTCAATGCCTATGCCCGTAGAATTTAGTTTTCTTCCAATGGAAACTAATACCTTTTCAGTTGTAATTTCCTCTCCGTTACTTAAAGTGGACACGACATTTCCGTTTCCTTGTATTTCTATATTATCGATTTTTATTCCCGTTTTTATTTCAATACCCTTTTTAATGAGCGTTCTCTGCAACATTGATGCAAGTTTTCTATCTTTTAGTGCTGGGATAACTTGAGGCATCATTTCGACAATGGTTACTTTTGTACCAAACGTGGAAAAAATTGTCGAAAATTCAACACCAATTGCTCCTGCTCCCACGATAAGTATGCTTTTAGGATATTCTGTGATGTTCAGTGCCTCATCGCTTGTCAGCACATTTTTCCTATCAATTTTGAATGCTGGTATTATTGCTGGTTCTGATCCTGTTGCAATAATAATATCTTTTGCCTTTATTTTTTCTATGCCTTCATCGCTTGTAATTTCTATTGTGTGTGGGTCTAAAAATTTTCCGTTTCCTTTTTTCACTACAATTTTCCTTGCCTTGAATAGGAAGTTTATGCCTGCTACGAGCCGTCGTATAACTGCGTCTTTTCTTCTCTGGATCGCATTCGGGTCAAAAGATACATTTCCAACTATTGTGCCAAATGATTGGGATTCTTTTGTGCAGGTGTATATTTCTGCCATTTTTAGCAGCGCTTTTGTAGGAATGCAACCCCTATTTAAACATGTTCCTCCGATTTCTCTGTGTTCAATGATTACAACTTTTTTTCCTAAATCTGCGGCTCTTATTGCTGCAACATATCCACCGGAACCTGCACCTATAATTGCTACATCAAATTCTTCCATTTTATTCATGCCTCCTTGATTGTTTTTATTGTATATAAAATTAAGAAATAATTTTTACAAGTATCTTAAAAGCCCTCTCTTAAAAGAGGGCTTTTAAGAGTAAAGAATTGATTATTTTGCACCAAACTGGTCACATGCATCAACTGCATATCTGATGTATGCGATTGCTGGGCCGCCTCCCATAAGAGCTGCCACTAAACAGGATTCAAGGATTTCTTTTTTTGTTGCTCCTTCTGCAATTGCGTTTTTTACATGAAATGCAATACAAAATGGGCAGCAAGCTGCAACGCCGAGTGCAACGGATATGAGTTCTTTTGTTTTTGTTGTAAGTGCACCTGGTTTTTCTGCTTGCTTTACGAATTCCATTAAAGCACCTGCAAAATCTGGATCTTCTTTTCCGAGTCTCTGAATGAGGCCATGAAATTGGTCTAGATATTTCTGCGCATCTGTTGTTACGTCTGCCATGATTGTTACCTCCTTTTTTTTATGATTAAAAATTGTCTCGATAAATTTTCTAATAGTGATATTATTTTTTTATCACTTATTTTATAAAAAACTTCCCTTCCCTTTTTTTCTTTTTTTACCCATCCCATATGGCGTAAATTATTGAGGTGGATTGATATAGAAGATTGCGGTATATTTAGTGTTTTAGAAATCATGCTTACATTTTTTGGCCCGTCTTTAAGAAGACATACTATTTCAACTCTTTTCGGATTTCCTAGTGCTGTAATAAATTCCGATAATTCTATGCATGTTTTTAAATCTTTGTATAATTCTTTTTTTATTTCCATTATAATACCATTATATTATAATATTTTAATATGTCAATATATTGTGAGAAAATTTTCACAATATGTAAAAAATGTACTATTTGGTTTGTATATATGTTTGCTGTTGCCAAAATATTTGAAAGATATATAATTTTTGTATGAAAGGGACAATTGTAAATGTTATTGCAGTTATAGTTGGAAGCAGCCTGGGGATTTTTATCGGAGATAAGCTTCCTAAGCGTTTTAAAGCCGTTATTATTCAGGCAATCGGCCTATTTACTTTTTTGATAGGAACATCAATGATGCTAAAAGGGGAGCATTTTATCATTGTGTTTCTTGCACTTATTCTTGGTGGTATTACCGGGGAGTCGTTGCGGCTGGAAGCACATCTTACTAGCGTAATAGAACGATTGAAAAGTAGAGTGTCTCCTGGTTCCCCACATTTTGTGGAAGGTTTTGTCACAGCAACACTTATTTTCTGTGTTGGTGCTATGACTGTCGTAGGTTCTATTCAGGAAGGACTTACCGGTGATGCTACTCTTCTATACACAAAATCTGTTATGGATGGCATTACTTCTCTTACGCTTGCGTCAAGTTTTGGTATCGGTGTTATTTTTTCTGCCGGTTCCGTGCTTGTTATTCAGGGAAGTTTGACGCTTCTGGGAAGTAAATTGCAGTTTCTTACAAATCCTGCGTATATCAACAATCTTACATCTGTCGGTGGAGTGCTCATTATTGCTTTAGGATTTGAACTTTTAAAGATAAGAAAAATAAAAATATTAAATCTTCTGCCTGCTCTTGTTTATGCTGTCTTATTTACTCTTCTTGTAAAGTAGCTGGGCTTTCTTTTTTAATATATTAAGTTCTTTTATTTTTTTCTCGTTTCCAGGTTCGTTCTTTAAAAGTTTTTCGAGATAGGCGATGCGGCTATTTATTTTATTTATTTCTTTTTGTGAACTATCTTTTGTATTTTTTTTGTCTTCTAATTGTTTGGCGTGTAATTTTCCATTTTTCAAATAATATGTTTTGTTGACTAAATTTTTTAATACATATCTGTCGTGTGTTACAAGCAGAATTGTGCCATCGAAATTTTTTAGCGCTTCCAGCACTACTTCCTTCATCGGGATGCTCAGGTGGTTCGTAACTTCATCAAGTACCAGGAAATTTCCTTTCATTATGCTCATTTTTGCAAGAAGCAGTTTCTTCTTTTCACCGCCGCTGAACTCTCTTATTTTTTTAAATACGTTATCGCCTGTGAAGTCAAACAGTGCTAAAACATCTCTTGCGTCCGGGATTGTGTATCCGTATGCGATTATTTCGTTCAGTGGTGTTGATTCGGGATCCATGATAAATGCATCTTGTGGAAAGTAACCGATGCTTATGCTATTGCCTATTTTTATATTGCCAGAATCTGTGTTTTCTTTTCCTACAATAATTTTAAGCAGGGTAGATTTTCCGCTGCCGTTTCTTCCAAGTATTCCTATTCTTTCCTTCCGCTTTATTAAAAGGGTTATATCGTTAAGAACATTTTTCTGTCCAAATCTCTTCTTTATATGAAACAATTCTGCTACCTTTTCTCCACCTCTTCCTGCCATTTCTATTTGTATTTTTTTCTGCCTCTCTTTTTCTATTTCAGGGACTTCGATTTTTTCCAGTTTTTTCTCCCTGCTTTTTGCCTGTTTTGCCCTTGTACCATACCTGAATTTTTCTATGAATATTTTTTCTTTTTCAATTATCTTTAACAATCTTTCTCTTTCTTTTATTTTAGTGGTGTCGTTTCTGTTTTTTGTTTCATCAAATTTATCGTAGTTTCCTTTATATTCTTCTACTTTTCCGCCTTTTAAGTGAAGTATATGAGTTGCTATGCGGTTAATAAATGTTTTATCATGCGAAACGATGAGCAAGCTCCTGTTAAATTTTTTCAAACTTTCTTCCAATGTTTCTATCGATTCTATATCCAGGTGGTTTGTCGGTTCGTCCAGAATGAGCAGATCTGGTTGTGAAAGAAGTGCTTTGATAATTAAGCATTTTGTGCGTTCGCCTCCGCTCATATTTCGTAGTTTCAGCGAAACTGTTTCTTCGCTTAAGCAGAACTTATCTATCATACTGTACATTATCTGCTTATAGCTATATCCTCCGATACTTTCATATTGCGCGATTAATTTACCGTATTTTTCGTTAAAGTTTTCACTTTTTTCTATGTGAGAAAGTTTTTCTTCGATAGTTTTAATGTTTTGAAATGCACTTTCTATTTCTTCTATCCCGGTTCTATCTAAAAATTTTATTTCCTGCGGTATGTATGCAAAAGTTCCGTTTAAAAGAACTTTACCGCTATCTGGCGTAAGGGATCCAATGATGATTTCTAATAGCGTGGTCTTTCCTGTGCCATTTTCTCCTACAAGAATTTTATGCTCTCTATCTACCGAGAAAGTGACATCTCTTAAAATTTTTCTCCCTTCGTTTACAAAATTTATTTTATCTACTATTAACATTTTTCTCCTTGATGCATTTTGAAAATTTTATCTTATAATATAAAATGATTTAGATTTTACAAGTGAAAGGGAAAAGGTGAACTATGGAAAATGAAGTATTGACTGCTACACATGATTTTTGCAAAAAATATATCCAGCCGTATGAGAAAGAAATCGACCTTGATGGCGAATTTATAAAAGAAATCCTGAAAGAACTTTCTTCTCATGGTTTTATGGCGCTACCTTTCCCGAAAAAATATGGAGGGTTAGAGCAAAGCACTATTCTTTACTCAAAAACAGCAACTATTATTTCGCAATACAGCGGTACGATTGCAAGCATTCTTGGGGCGCATTGTCTTGCTGCATTTTCTGTTCTTTTTGGGGGAGGAGAAGAGCAGAAAGAAAAATACCTTCCTGATTTAATAAAAGGGCGGTTAATTGGCTCTTTTGCTCTTACCGAACAAAATGCAGGATCTGACCCGGCTTCGATAGAGACGGAAGCCATAAGAGATGGCAATTTTTATATCTTAAACGGTACAAAGGCATTTACTACCAATGCGGGTTTATCTGATTTGTATATTGTCATGGCAAAGACGGATAAAGAGAGAGGAGCAAGAGGTATTTCTGCCTTTATCGTTGAAAGAGAAGATAAAGATTTTGTTATAGGGAGACAGGAAAAAAAGATGGCTCTTCCAGGTCTTCCTAATGCCTCGTTGCTTTTGAACGGCGTGAGAATCCCTAAAGAGAGACTGCTTGGACGCGAGGGAGCAGGATTTATTATTACAAAAAAGGTACTGGATATAGGCCGTGTTGCTGCTGCTTCTGCTGCTGTGGGGCTTGCAAAACGTGCTTTAATTGAAAGCGTAAGATACAGTAAGCAGAGGGAACAATTTGGAAAACCGATAAGTTCTTTCGAAATGATACAATCTCATGTTGCAGATATGGGCACAAAGGTGGAGGCTGCTGAGCTCCTTACTTTGAAAGCGGCTGAAGCTGCCGATCAAAAACAAAGAGATGCTGCAAAGATTGCAGCAATGGCAAAATATTTTGCAGCACAGGTGGCTGTGGATGTATCCCGCCTTGCTGTACAGATTTTTGGAGGGTATGGTTTTATACAAGATTATGTGGTGGAACGATTATATAGGGAGGCTAAAATGTACGAAATTATAGAGGGAACAAATGAGATTCAAAAACTTATTATAGCAAATGCATTGCTTAAGGAGATGGAATAATGTATATCGTAGTTTCGGGAAACATTGGCGCAGGAAAAACTTCTCTTTCTCAAATTATATCAAAAAAGATGGGCTTTAGCGTTTATTTTGAAGATTTTCAAGGGAACCTTTTTCTTAAAAACTATTACAAGGATATGAAGAGATGGGCTTTTGCTACGCAGATTAATTTTCTTGCGCTACGTTACGAACAAATCCTTCACCACGTTTTGCTTTCAAATGTTCCTGCTATTCTTGACCGTTCCATTTACGAGGATAAAGAAGTATTTGCACGCTCTCTTCACGAAGAAGGGCTTATGACAGATGAAGAGTGGGCGGTGTACAATAAGCTTTATAGTCTTATGGTGGGGCACCTTCCTTCTCCGAATCTTCTTATTTATCTGGAAAAAGATACCGACGAGTTAATGAGAAATATAGCAGGAAGAGGGAGAGATTTTGAGAAAATTCCCAGAGAATATTTGGAAAGTTTGGATAAAAGATATAAGCATTTTTATGAAGACTGGCATTTCCCAAAAATTAAGATAACAAATGATATATATATACATAAGGACGAACTTATAGAAAGAGTTAAAAATGCGTTATATTTTTCACAATGCGATTAAATATATTGAAAAAAAAATGCTAAGCATTATAATATGTCGTGATGAAAATGAAATCAAATTTTTCTAAGTGCTTTTTTGCTGCTACTGCAAGAAAGTTGTCAGATATATGTAGCATACATCTCAAAGGAGGTTTATATTATGGGTAAAACATGGTTTGAAGTAGCACAGGAAAGGATTCAGGTTGCTGGTGAAAAACTGGGTACGTCTCCAGAAATTATTGAAATTCTCAAACATCCTCTTCGTTCGCTTCAAGTTTCTATTCCTGTAAAAATGGATAACGGCAAGACAAAGGTTTTTACGGGATTTAGAGTGCAACATAACGATGCTTGTGGGCCAACAAAGGGCGGCCTTAGGTTTCATCCAAATGAAACATTTGATGATGTGAAAGCACTTGCGACACTTATGACGTTGAAGTGCGCTGTGGTAGGTATTCCATACGGTGGTTCAAAGGGCGGAATTATCTGTAACCCGAAGGAAATGTCTCAAGGAGAAATTGAGAGAATGAGTCGCGGATATATTGATGCGATTGCTCGTTTTATCGGGCCTGATAAGGATATTCCTGCACCAGATGTGTACACAAACCCACAGATTATGGCATGGATGGTAGATGAGTACGAAAAAATTGTGGGGCACAAAGCACCTGGTGTTATTACAGGAAAACCTCTTATTGTTGGCGGCGCCAAAGGAAGAGGAAATGCTACCGCAATGGGTGGTTTGTATGCAACAAGGGAAGCTGCAAAGGTGATTGGGCTTGATATGAAGAATGCAACTGCAGCTATTCAGGGATATGGCAATGCAGGTTCATTTGCTGCAAAACTGCTTTATAAAGATGGTGTGAAGATTATTGCTACAACAGATTCTAAGGGTGGCGTATACAATCCTGAAGGTATTGACCCCTTTGCTCTTTATGATTACAAAACAGAACATCATACTGTAAGGGGATTTCCCGGGGCACAGGATATTAGCAATGAAGCATTGCTTGAACTTGATGTTGATATTCTTGTTCCAGCTGCATTACAAGCACAAATTACAGGGGAGAATGCATCACGGATTAAAGCTAAGATTGTCACAGAACTTGCAAATGGTCCTGTGACACCTGAAGCTGACCCAATTCTTACTCAAAATAATGTACTTGTTGTTCCTGATATTCTTGCAAATGCTGGCGGAGTAACAGTTTCTTATTTTGAATGGGTACAGAATACATATGGTTATTACTGGGCAGAAGAAGAAACATACGAGAAACTTGAGAAAATTATGAAGGATGCATTCCATAGGACGCATGAGATGTTTAAAAAGAACGAAGGCGGTATTACAATGAGAATGGCAACAGATATGGTTGCCGTGGAGCGTGTTGCAGAAGCTATAAAGGTAAAAGGCTGGGCATAAATAAAAATGGGGGGGTTAAAGCCCCCATTTTTATTGAGAGGAGAGAATAAATGGAATGCATTCTTGTTATTAATCCGGGATCTACCTCAACAAAAATTGCTGTGTTTCAAGATGAAAAAGAAATATTCAATGAAACTATTCAACATAGCGCTGATGAGATTAAGCAGTATAAAAAAATTATTGATCAACATGAATTTAGAACAAAACTTATTCTGGGCACCCTAAAGAGTAAAGGCGTGTTGTTGGAAGAAGTTTCTGCGATTGGAGCAAGAGGAGGATTACTTCACCCCCTTGAATCTGGTACATACCTTGTAAACGATGATATGATTAACGATCTGAGTAGCGCAAGATACGGAGAGCATGCGTCAAACCTTGGGGCAATTATCGCGCGTGCTTTTTCAATACAAATAGGCAAACCTGCTTTTATTGTTGACCCTGTTATTGTTGACGAGATGACTGAAATTGCAAAGATTTCTGGTTTTAAAGGGATTAAGAGGGTGTCTATATGGCATGCTTTAAACCAAAAGTTTATTGCGCGGCAAGCCGCAAAAGAGTTAGGAAAGACATATAAAGATGCGAATCTTATTATTGTGCACCTTGGTGGTGGCATATCTATTGCAGCGCACTGCAAAGGGAAAGCAGTTGATGTAAATAATGCTTTAAATGGCGACGGGCCATTTTCCCCGGAACGCGCAGGTGGGTTGCCTCTAATAGGTCTTGTAAATCTTTGTTACTCAAAAAAATATACTTATGAAGAAATGAAGAAGAATCTTGCGGGTAAAGGCGGACTTGTTTCTCATTTAGGTATAAACTCTGCAATTGAGG
>Ga0209121_10002752_pt1 | contig 17521 bp, 15 predicted proteins | sample Cruoilmetagenom3_FD_187292 | JGI IMG/M metagenome (GOLD analysis project Ga0209121, IMG submission 187292) | Oil polluted marine microbial communities from Coal Oil Point, Santa Barbara, California, USA - Sample 3 (SPAdes) (version 2) | ecosystem: Environmental > Aquatic > Marine > Oil seeps ... | reverse complement strand
GCGCAGCAAGACGCGGTGACGCAAGCGATCCTGGATGAACTTGACGCGGTGCTCTGGGCGGCGGCGCGGCATTCCTTCATCTTGCCATCCGAACACCGGGTGCCTGCCATCAAAGAGCCGATGAAATGGGAGTATACCCGCAATCTGGCACGGATTGAGGCGTTGATGCAGGGCGATTTCGTGATGGGAGATCAGATAACTCTCCCCGATATTATTCTGACACATTGTCTGCGTTGGGCCGAGATGGCCAAATTCCCAGCGCCAAGCGGTGCTTTGGCTGATTATTTGGACCGTATGCAGGCCCGTCCGGCATTTCAACGTGCTGCGGCGCTATCCTAGACGTTTGGCCGCAGCGCGCCCGGCCCAAAGCCCCGTCGCCATGCAGGCGGTGATCAGATAGCCACCCGTGGGGGCCTCCCAATCCAGCATTTCGCCAGCGCCATAGGTGCCCGGGCGACCCTTTAGCATCAGAGTGTCGTCAAGAGCGTCAAAGCGCAGCCCACCGGCAGTTGAAATTGCCTGATCCATCGGGCTTGGGCCGTCGTGGAGCACCGGCAAAGCCTTGAGAACAGGCGTCAGATCCTCGGGCAGAGGGCGGGCAAATTCCATCAGCAACGCCTGTTTTTCGGGCGTCAGTTTCAACACTTTGCGCAGATGATTTGACTGGCTGGCCTTGCCGCGCGGGCGTGACAGGCGTTGGCGGATCACATCCGCGCTCAGGTCTGGCAACAGATCAATCGTCAGTGCGGCCCCGTCACGCATCGCGCGCGACACTTCATAGAGGCCGCCACCCTCCAACCCACTGGCGGAAATCACACATTCCCCGCGAGAGCTCTGCCCGCCGGCATGTAGCGCCACGCCTTTGACAGGGTGGCCAAAATGGCGTTGCATATGATCGGACCATGCCACGCGAAATCCCATGTTGGCAGGCAGGAACGGGCTGCATTGCCCCTCAAGGTGGGCGGCCCAACCGCCGTCTGATCCCAGTCGTGCCCAACTGGCCCCCCCACAGGCCAATACCGTGGCGGCAGGTGTCACGCGTTCAGGGCCGTGTGGTGTGTGAAACAGCACTGCGTCACCGTCCCAACCCTGCCAGTGCCAGCGGGTCCGCAGCGTGACACCCAAACCATCCAGCCGTGCCAGCCATGCGCGCAACAAGGGCGAGGCTTTCATGGATTTGGGAAACACCCGTCCCGTGCTGCCGGTGAACAAGGGCTGGCCAAGGGCCTGCGCCCAGTTTTGCACGCCTTGGGGGCCAAATGCCTCTAGCATCGGGCGCAGACGGGGGGCATCCGCGCCATAGGCCTTTAGGACCTTCTCAAACGGTTCGTCCTTGGTCAGGTTCAGGCCTGACTTTCCGGCCATCAGAAACTTGCGCGCAGGCGATGGTTTGGCCTCGGCCAGCAGAACTTTGTGCCCGGCCTGAGCCAGCGCTTCGGCCGCCATCAGCCCGGCAGGGCCGGCCCCGATGACCAGTGTGTCGCTCATGGCGCGGGGGGCTCGTTGCCGTTCAGCCCGACATGATGCACCACACGCTGCGGGAACGGAATTTCGATGTCATGCGCCTTGAGCGCGTTCCAGATGGCAAACAGAACCTGCGGGGTAAACCGGTTTTTGCCATCGTCGATACCGTTGACCCAGAACTCCACCGCAAAATCCACGCCGCTATCGCCAAAGGCGCGCAGCTCGCAGTCAGGTTTATCAGGTGTTTGCAGCACAAAGGGCAGGGCGCTTACGGCCTTTTCAATGATATCAGGTACAAGGTTGATATCCGTGTCATAGCTGACTGAAAAGGGGGCCTCGTACCGGTTGGCCGCGCCCTGATCTGAATAATTGGTGACGCGCGAGGTGATAAAATCTTCGTTTGGCACCACGATCCAGCGGCCATCGAAGGTCTCTAGTATCATTGCGCGCGCCGTGGTTTTGACAATTGTGCCGGCTTCCCCATCCAGGGAAACGTAATCGCCAACCGTGGCTTGCCCCTCCAGCAACAGGATCACACCCGAGATGAAGTTGGCCGCGATTTTTTGCAGGCCAAATCCAAGCCCCACGCCAATGGCGCCACCCAGAACGGCCAGCGATGTCAGGCTGATGCCCATGATGTTCATCAACACCAGAAAGGCTGCACCAAAGATCGCAATCTCGGCTGCTTTTGAGGCCAGCTGCCGGGTGGCCGGGGGCATTTCTTCTTGTGCGTGAATGTAGCTGGAGGATTGATCGTTCGACCAGCGCCCCAGCCAGAAAATCACGCTGCCAAGGGCCACGCCCTGCAGCAGCCACAGCAGGTTGAATGACATGTTGCCCAAGGGCACGATGGTGGTTTCAAGGGCCTCGGTGGCCACACTCAGCAGGCCAACCGCATGGAGAGCCGTGACGGGAACAAGGATGAATTTGCCCAGCAGCTTCAGGAACGTATCCTTCAGGATGCGGTGCACCAATATATAGGCGGCCAAAAGCAGGAACACCCGGTTGCCAAAGGCGATGACCGCACCGGAATCAAATATCGAGCGGATCACGCCTTCGCCTGCCGCGGTTAACCCATAGGCCAGCAGTGGTAACAACAGTGGCACAAACACCAGCACAAAGCGCCGGGCAGATGCAAAAATCGACTGGCTGTCTGTTGCGGGGGTCAGCATGCGCCTGAGCGGCGGCTTGATCAGTCGGCTGATCAACAGAGCCAGCACATAGGCCGCCACCAGAACGGCAAACTGAGACCAGGCTGCCGGGCTCATCACCCAGGTTTTGGCGATGTCCCATGCCTGCAAGCCATAGTCGAGCGCCTGGGTCACAAATTCCGGCTGATTTTCCATACCATACCCTTTTGATCGAAAACGCTTGGTATTTGCGTTGTTACCCGCATCGTCATGCCTGTCTCAGCGACAAGGCGCAAGTTATTCAAATGCGCAAATGGGCCTGCGATTGGCGCCATGGCCCGCTTTGGCAGCGATCAACGGATGAGCGCCTTGATCGCATGAGCATGCTCGGGCGTCGCCCCCAGGGTATCAGCCGCCAGATTGCGGGCGGTTTGCATCAACGCCTCGGGGGCAGCCTGTTGATCAAACAGCCCCCAGGCCAGGGCCTCATCCGGGGCGGCCCTATGCCCGCCCATCAGGATCAGCTTGGCGCGCGACGGCCCCACCAGCGCAGCCAGGCGCACAGGGTCCGAAGGCTGCGGCATGATCCCCAGCTTCATCACCGGGTAAAACGCTTTGGCCGTTGGCACCGCAATGCGCAGATCGCACGCCAGCACCATACCCATGGCGCCGCCCGCAACTGTGCCGTTCAGGGCCGCAATGCTGAGGCCGGGCAAGGCTGCCAGCGCGCCTGACAAGCGCTCCCACACCGGGCTGGTGGGCAGGCCGGTTTTGGCGACTTCCAAATCCATGCCCGCAGAGAACACCTTGCCTGCGCCGGTGAGGATCAGCGCGCGTGCATCTTGCGCGGCCTCGGCGATGTCGGCCAGCTCTGACAACATGTCATAGGTCAGGGAATTGGCCTTGTGGGGGCGGTTGATCGTGACCGTCCATAGGCCTGCGTCTTTGGTTAGCTCAATCATGACAATCCGATCTTTTTGCGAATGTCGGGATCACGCAGTGAAATTTCATCACCCAGATACTCATCTGCCTCAGGGCCGCACATCCACAGCAAAGCCTTTGCTGGCCATTCGGCGGGAATGTGATCAGACCAATCCAGCTGCGCCACGGGGTTCAGGCCTGAGGCCTTGATCTGGTGCTGCATATCGGTGGCCACTGTGCCGGGTGACAGGCCCATGGCGCGAATACCTGTGTCAGCGCCTTCTTTATGGGCGCACATGGTCAGCATCGCAGCCCCGGCCTTGGAGGTGCAATAATGGCTCCACCCCTCCAGCGCGTTATGGGCCGCGCCTGAGCTGATGGTGATGATCGTACCGCCCCCACTGGCCTGCATGACCGGCATGGCTGCGCGCATTCCGTAATAGACCCCCTTGAGGTTGATATCGATCACATGCCCCCATGCCTCGGGGTCGGAGGTGGACAGATGGCTGATTGGGTCAATCACGCCAGCATTGCCGATCAGAACATCAAGGCCGCCAAAAGCCGTGCAACAGGCCTCCACCGCAGCGGCCACCTCGTGATAGCGGCTGACATCACATGGGATAGCGATGGCGCTTGGGCCGATCTCTCCGGCGAGTTGGGCAATTGCGGATTGTGAGCGCGCCACAAGGGCCACATTGGCCCCCGCTTTGGCGAAGATCCGCGCAGTTTCAGCCCCGATCCCCCGGCTTGCCCCGGTGATCATCACGTTTTTTCCCTGTAAATCCATGTGGCCCTCCTTTAACTTGTCTGAGTGGTACCTACCTAATTCCCCATGGTCCAGTGACAACACCTCTTGACCCTATTGGCACTACAGCAGAACTTGCCGCCAAGTGATTTGACAAAGAAAGGCTTCGCAATGTCGAACTTTATTAGAACCAGCACGAGCGTCACAGCGCTCACCATTTTGATGACCGGATCGGCCGCATTCGCCGATGTTTCCTCGCAAGAGGTATGGGACGACTGGAAAAACTACCTGACCGGCTTTGGCTATACGGTTGAAGGCGATGAAAATGCCTCGTCCGGGGCGGTGGTGGTCAAAGATCTGACCATGTCGATGGAATTGCCTGATGGCGCTGGCAGCTTTTCCATGGTGATGCCCGAGCTGAGCTTTACCGACAATGGTGATGGCGCGGTGGCCGTGGCTATCCCACCGGTGATGCCGCTGATGATCGCAATGAACAATCCCGAAGCTGAAAACGTCGAGATGACCATTGATTATAATACAGTCGGCTTAAACATGACCGTGTCGGGGGATGCGTCCAGCATGGTGTATGACTTCGCTGCTGATGACATTTCTGTTGCCCTGAGCAACATGAAAGTCGACGGCGCAGAAGTTGATCTGGGCACGGCGATGATGAGCATGGCAGACGTGGCCGGCACAACTTCGATGAAAGTGGGCAATCTGCGCTCAACAGAACAATCAATGACCAGTGGCGCTGTGACCTATACACTGGACTTCACAAATCCGGATGACGGCAGCCGTGCCGTGATGAAGGGCCAGTTTGCCGGTATGGGTTATGACGGCAAAGGCAGCTTACCCACTGTCATGGATACCAGCGATATGGCCGCCATGCTGAAGGCCGGTTTCGGTTTTGATGGCGGGTTCAGCTATACAGGTGGATCCTCCAGCTTCAGTTTCAACGATGCAGGCGAAGAAATGCAGGGCTCCTCAAGCTCGGACAGCGGCAAACTGGTTGTGGCGATGGACGAAAACCAGCTGATGTATGAAGGCAGTGCTACCAATATGCAGATTCAGGTGGCCGGTGGTGAAATTCCGTTCCCGGTTGAATTGGCGATGGCCCAAAGCGGCTTCAAACTGAAAATGCCGGTTTCCAAAAGTGACGCCGAGCAGAATTTTGCCTTTGGCATCACCTTGGGTGATTTCACCATGTCCGATATGATCTGGGGTATCTTTGATCCCACAAGCCAGTTGCCGCGTGATCCGGCGACAATCGCTATGGACCTGTCCGGCAAGGCCAAGCTGTTCTTTGACATTTTGGACCCCACCCAGATGGAGGCCATCGACAGTGGCGAAATGATGCCGGGTGAAGTGAACGCCGTTACGCTCAATTCGATGACGGTGCGCGCGGCGGGTGCCGAGCTGACCGGCTCGGGTGATTTCAGCTTCAACAACGCAGATATGCAAACCTTCCCCGGTATGCCCGCACCTGATGGTGCGGTTGACCTGAAATTGACTGGCGGCAATGGCCTGTTGGACAAATTGGTTGCCATGGGCCTTTTGCCCGAAGAACAGGCAATGGGTACTCGTATGATGATGGGGCTCTTTGGGGTTCTCGGTGAAGGCGAAGACAGCCTGACGTCAAAAATCGAAGTGAAACCCGATGGTCAGGTTCTGGCCAATGGTCAGCGTGTGAATTAAGCCCGTCGATCTTAAACGATCGCACCGCCTAACGGGCCCGTCGGCAAAACGCTGGTGGGCCTGATGCGTTAACGGGCCACCCCTGGACCCATAAAACCAAGGATATTGCATTGCGTCATTTCCCCCTGCTTGCCAGCACCGCCACCGCCGCCCTGATTTGTGCAACACCAGCCCTTGCCGAGATCTCCGCCGAGGACGTCTGGGCCAACAAGATTGCCCTGGTTGCAGCGATGGGTGGTCAAATGACGGCAACCACCACGCGCGACGACAATCACCTGATGATCGGCGAAACCACCACCAGCTTTACCTTGCCATTTGACGCAGGCTCCCTGCGCCTTGTTACCAGCGGAGTGACGCTGACTGAAAATGCAGATGGCACCGTGGCGGTTGAATATCCGCCCACCATTGAAGGCGCTCTGGCAATAGACGGTCCCGATGATTTGCTGGCCTCAGTCAAATTCTCTGTGGGGGCAGAGGGGTATTCCACGCTTGCCATGGGCGTGCCGGGGGATATCGGTTATTCCTATGTGTTGGACAAGGCCACGTTTCGCGTCAGTGATCTGGTCGTGCCAGAGACACCTGATATGTCACTGGTTATGAGCAGCGTGATAAGCGGTGCTTCGGGCAGCTATCATGTAACCGAAGGCGATTTGATGCAGATCCGCACTGAGGGCACCACGGGTGACATGCTCTTTGAAATGGAAACGACCGATGATTTGGGTCTGGTCAGCACCAGTACCCTGACCATTTCAGGTGGCACCAATGCCGCAACAATGACCATTCCCACCGGTAAGGTCAGCATACTCAACTTGTCACAAGCGCTGCGTGACGGGCTGGCGCTGACGTTTAACGCCCAAGGCGCCCGTGTGGAAACATCCGAGAAAACATCGCTGGATGAAACCCTGACCATGGTGCAAAAATATGGCTATGTAACCGATACGATTGACTACAAGTTGGATCACTCCGGCCTTGTGGCCAGCGGGCGCAATTCTGACATCTGGATGGAATTTGAAGTGCCCGGATATTTGCCACTGCCGATCAAAGCCACTGCTGATGCCATCACCGGCAGCCTCACCTTGCCGCTGAACAAAACCGACGGGCTGGCTGATGCCTCCCTTGGAATGAGTGTTGAGGCGCTGAGCGTGGACGAAAGCCTCTGGTCGATGATTGATCCAGATGCGCAATTGCCGCGCGATCCGGCCAATCTGACGCTGGATATCTCGGGCCAGATCGCGCTTTTGATGGACCTTCTGGATATCAATGCGTTGATGGCGCTGACACCTGATGGCGATACCCCGGCGCAAATGCACAAGCTCACCCTAACCACATTTGATCTTGATATGGTCGGTACTGCCCTGTCGGCAACAGGGGCCTTCGCCTTTGACAACACCGATTGGGGTACCTTCCCCGGCTTTCCCGCCCCGGATGGCACGGTTGATATCCATGTCTCAGGTGCCGACACCCTGATGGATACCCTTGTCGCCTTGGGTCTTTTGAGCAAAGAAGATGTGACCGGTGCGCGCATGATGCTGGGCCTCTTTGCCATCCCCGGCGCGGATGAGGATACACTGACCTCAACCATCGAAATCAAACCCGATGGCCAAATCCTCGCCAATGGCCAACGCCTGCAATAATCCGCCCCATCTTCTTGCCAAAAATATCCCAGGGGGTTTGGGGGACAGCGTCCCCCATTCAACAATCTTTCAAAGCGTGGCAAAGCCACTCACTTTGATTACACTCACAAACACCCAAAAGCGTTTGAACCCCGGTGCGCTCCGGTCTACGCCTTGAGCACCAGATAGGAGAGCCACCCCATGACCACAAATCTGTCGGATGTCACCCACGCCTTGTTGGACATGGCCCTTAAAACCGGTGCCGATGCGGCGGATGCAATTGCCGTACAAGGCCATGCCATGACCATCGACATGCGTGGCGGCGTGTTGGAACAGGCCGAACGCGCCGAAGGTGTGGACATCGGCCTGCGGGTGCTGATCGGCCAACGACAGGCCATTGTTTCGGCCTCTGATCTGCGCAGTGAAACGCTCGCGTTTTTGGCCGAACGTGCTGTGGCCATGGCAAAAGAAGCGCCCGAAGACCCCTATGTCGGCTTGGCTGAACCGGGCCAGCTGGCCCAGGGCTGGGACATGGCCGCGCTAGAGCTGAGCGATCCCGCGCCTGAGCCATCACCCCAGGCCCTTCAGGACGAAGCGGCGCGCGCCGAAGCCGCCGCCCTTGCCGTCAAGGGGGTTACGCAGGTCCAATCGGCCAGTGCGGCCTATCACAATCGCACCATTCATCAGGCGGCCACCAATGGGTTTTCTGCCGGGTTTCAGCGGACCGACACAGGCCTGTCCTGTGTGGCCATCGCTGGCACCGGCAGCTCAATGGAGCGCGATCACGATAGTGACAGCCGCATTTTTCAGGCCGATCTGCGCAGCGCGCAGGATATTGGCACCCGTGCGGGCGAGCGCACCATCGCCCAGCTTGGGGCGCGCAAACCGCCCACGGGGGCTTATCCAGTGTTGTTTGATGAACGTATTTCCGGCTCGCTTATTGGCCATTTACTTAGTGCGGCCAATGGCACGGCGATTGCGCGGGGTGCGTCTTGGCTGCGCGACGCCATGGGGGATGCCGTTCTGCCCGACGGGCTGAGCCTGACGGAGGATCCGCACCGCGCCCGCGTGTCCGCCTCGCGCCCGTTTGATGCCGAAGGCCTGCCCACCAAAGCCCGCAACATCGTTGATAACGGCGTGCTGAGTGGCTGGATGCTTGATCTGGCCACGGCGCGCAAACTGGGGCTTTCCTCAACGGCCAACGCCAAACGTGGCCCCTCGGGCCCGCCGTCGCCCAGTTCATGGAATGTGGCACTGACGCAAGGCACCCAAAGCCAGGCCGAGCTGTTGGCCGACATGGGCACAGGGCTGCTGGTCACAGGCATGATCGGCAGCACGATCAACCCCAATACCGGCGAATATTCGCGGGGCGCCTACGGCTTTTGGGTTGAAAACGGTGAGGTGCAATATCCGGTCAACGAATGCACCATTGCCGGTTCTTTGCCTGAAATGTTGCGCCGGATCATACCGGCAAATGATGCGCGCGACTGGCTGAGCCGGGTTGTGCCCTCGCTTTTGGTTGAGGGGATGATCCTTGCCGGTGAATGACCTTCCTTTGTTGCTGGAGGCGGCGCAGGCTGCGGGCAAGATTGCCACCGGTTTTGCCGGGCAAACTGCTGCGCGTTGGGACAAGCCGGATGATGCCGGCCCGGTGACCGAGGCTGATCTGGCTGTGAATGACATGCTGCACACCACCCTGCGCGCGGCGCGCCCTGAGTATGGGTGGCTATCGGAGGAAACCGAGGATACCACCGAGCGGCTAAACCGTGACCGGGTGTTTATCATTGATCCCATCGACGGCACGCGCAGCTTTATTGAGGGGGCAAAAACCTGGGCACATTCCATCGCCGTGGCCGAGCAGGGCCGTGTCACCGCGGCTGCAATTTATCTGCCATTGCTGGACAAAATGTATGCCGCCGCCGAAGGGCAGGGGGCCACGTTGAACGGGGTGCCCATTCGGGTCGGGGTTGGCTCTGATCCGTCGGCGGCGTCGATACTGGCCGCGCGGCCAACTGCTGATGCACATCACTGGCAGGGCGGGCAAATGCCGCCCTTTACGCGGGCCTATCGCCCGTCTTTGGCTTACCGGTTGGCGCTGGTGGCAGAAGGGCGGTTCGATGCGATGCTGACCCTGCACAAGGCGTGGGAATGGGATATTGCCGCAGGTGATCTGATCCTGCGAGAGGCGGGGGCCGTGGTGTCTGATCGCCTGGCGAAACCACTGATCTTTAACAACCCCGAGCCATTGCTGGACGGGGTTGTTGCGGCCAATCCAGAGATACATGAACACATCACAAAGGCGCTTGCCACATGAACTGCGCGTGGTCGCCATTGCACAGCTGGGCAAGCGGTGTTGTCGTTTGCGGCATGGCATAGATGACGCGATCCGACAATCTGACTGGCGCGCTTTTGATGATGGCCTCAATGGCGTGTTTCGTTTTGAACGATACCTTCATGAAGGCGCTGGCAGGAGAGATACCACTCAATCAGCTTTTGTTTGTGCGCGGCGTGCTGACCACGCTGGCGGTGTCAATCATGGCGTGGCGTATGAACGGGCTGATGGTGCGCCCCTCGCGTCGGGACAGCGGGATCATTGCGATACGCACATGTGCGGAAATATGCGCGGCGTATTTCTTTCTCACGGCGCTTTTCAACATGCCGCTGGCCAATGTCACGGCCATCCTTCAGGCCCTGCCGCTGACTGTATCACTGGGGGCAGCATTGGTTTTCCGCGAGCCGATTGGCTGGCGGCGGTTGCTGGCTATTCTCGTGGGTTTTGTGGGGGTTGTGTTGATCGTGCGCCCCGGCACAGAGGGCTTTAACGTCTATTCTCTTTATGGGTTGGCGGCGGTGTGTTGTGTCACGCTGCGTGATCTGAGCACCCGAAAGCTGTCGCGCGAGATCCCGTCGATATTTGTGACGCTGGTCAATTCCACAGCCATCATGGTGGTGTTCGGGCTGGCAAGCCTGGCATCTGACTGGGTGGCGATGGATGTGCGCGCCAATATGCTGACCCTCAGCGCGGCGGTTCTCATCATCGGGGGCTATCTGTTTTCCATCATGGTGATGCGCGTGGGCGAGATCAGCTTTGTCGCCCCGTTCCGCTATTCCGGCCTGATATTTGCATTGGCGCTGGGCTGGCTGGCCTTTGGTGAGTGGCCCGATATGCTGACCCTTCTGGGGGCGGGTATCGTGATGGGCAGTGGCTTGTTTACCCTGTACCGAGAGGCGCAGCTGGGGCGCAGAAAACGCGCTTCACATGGTCTTCGTCGACATTGAACTGGGTGCGAAAGAAGGCGCGCTGATTTTCGCTCAGCGGCTCTAGCACGCCAGTTTTGTAATTCGCTTCTGAATCATTGTCGTCATGTTTGGCGCGCAGATACATATCCGGCAAGGGGTGGATCATCGTGGGCATATGCGTGTGCAGCCGGTGATGGGCATAATTCATCACGGTTTTGGGATCACCGGGGCGGAAAACCACCGCCAACCCACACGCCCAGAACGGTGAATACACATGTTCGGCCTTGATGCCCTGATCTGACAGGCTGACAGAATAGCCGCTGTTATATTCAATCGCAAAGTTCTTCCATTTGCGGCGCATCTTGGCGGTGTTGCGGGCAAACCAGCGGGATGAGCGAACAAAGCTGAGTGCCACGGCGTCATCATCATCCAGGCGGAACTGGATGTTTTCATCCGTCTCCTCGCCCAGCTCTTCCTTGATGGCCAATTGCATGGCAAGGCGCTGTTTCATGGGTTCTTTGCGAACGATCTTGATCTGCGGGATATGCGCGGTGATGTCATTCAGCCGCTCGGTATAGGCTTTGGGGAGGCTGTCACCAACGACAATCAAAAAGGTGAAATCCGGATCGCTCTGCTTGGCAATTGACGCCAGTGTGAGGGTTTCAAAATGGCGAAACCGCAGCTCCATCCGTTCAGGCGCATAAAGGTAGGCTTCGCGTTCGGCCACGCTGTCATGCATACGTTTGAACCCGCCAAGGGCAGGATAGGAAAACCGACAGATACCGAGTACGCGCATGGGGGGCTTACTTGCCTTTTTCACTTGTTGGATCATGTTCGCAAATGCGGCATGACGCAGCAAGCCGTAAATGGACTTTACATTGCCCGTGGTGTGGGATCTGTAATATGCAAGAATTGGCGCATATACTAAGGCCACGACCAACCTGACCCTTTATGAGACCATTCGCAGCCTGATATCGGGTGCATATTTGATCTGATTGTCGCAGGTGGCATAAGGCGCCCAAGTTGCGCTGGCACGCTGTTGACAAGCATACCGACTCCCCCTATACGCGCCACATCTCGGATCGGGGGTCGCCCCATATGCCGATATCTAAACTGTAGTGGTCAAGATCCGGGCGCCTTAATTTGCCTCGATCCTCTGGAAACCCGCCGCGTCGTTCACCTCGGAATGGGAACGAATGCGGTGTTTGCGCTTTGCGGACGCGTGGAGTGCTCGAAGATTAACCCGCACGGGGCAACTCGTGCAGACACATGTGTTGAGAGACGGGGAAAACAGCCCAATGCCAACGATCCAACAGCTGATCCGCAAACCGCGCCAGCCTAAAGTCCGTGCTACCAAATCCTTGCATTTGCAAGGGTGTCCGCAAAAACGCGGTGTGTGCACGCGCGTCTATACAACGACGCCAAAGAAACCGAACTCAGCCATGCGGAAGGTTGCCAAAGTGCGCCTGACCAACGGTTTTGAGGTCATTTCCTACATCCCCGGTGAAAGCCACAACCTTCAGGAGCACTCTGTGGTTCTGATCCGTGGCGGTCGCGTAAAAGACCTTCCCGGTGTGCGTTATCACATCCTTCGCGGTGTTCTGGATACTCAGGGCGTCAAAGATCGTAAGCAGCGCCGTTCGAAATACGGCGCCAAGCGTCCTAAATAAGGAGAGAGCGAGATGTCACGTCGTCACGCCGCAGAAAAACGCGAAGTCCTGCCCGATGCCAAATTTGGCGACCGGGTACTGACCAAGTTCATGAACAACCTGATGATCGACGGCAAAAAATCTGTCGCCGAAACCATCGTCTATAACGCGCTGGACCGCGTCGAAGACAAAATCAAGCGCGCGCCGCTTGAAGTCTTCCACGAGGCTCTGGACAACATTCAGCCATCGGTCGAAGTTCGGTCGCGCCGTGTGGGTGGTGCCACCTATCAGGTGCCTGTCGAAGTGCGCCCCGAGCGCCGTCAGGCTTTGGCCATTCGCTGGCTGATCACCGCTTCGCGCGGTCGCAACGAGAACACAATGGAAGAGCGCCTGGCGGGTGAGCTTCTGGATGCTGTGAACTCGCGCGGCTCAGCCGTTAAGAAACGCGAAGACACCCACAAGATGGCCGAGGCAAACAAAGCCTTCAGCCATTACCGCTGGTAAACTCAGAGGCATAATTCCAATGGCACGCGACTTTCCGCTCGACCGCTATCGCAACTTCGGCATCATGGCCCACATCGATGCAGGTAAAACAACCTGCAGCGAACGGATCCTGTATTATACTGGTAAATCCCACAACATTGGTGAGGTGCACGATGGTGCCGCCACCATGGACTGGATGGAGCAGGAGCAGGAACGCGGGATCACCATCACCTCGGCTGCGACCACGACATTCTGGGAACGCACCGAAGATGGTGAAACACCGGATTCCGAAAAGCACCGCCTGAACATCATTGACACCCCCGGCCACGTTGACTTCACCATTGAAGTTGAGCGTTCGCTGGCGGTTCTCGATGGGGCTGTTTGTGTGCTTGACGCCAACGCCGGTGTTGAGCCGCAAACTGAAACCGTTTGGCGTCAGGCTGATCGCTACAAGGTTCCGCGTATGGTTTTTGTCAACAAGATGGACAAAATCGGCGCTGACTTCTTCAACTGTGTTGAAATGATCGAAGACCGTACCGGTGCACGCGCTGTGCCGGTTGGTGTTCCAATCGGTGCCGAAACCGAGCTGGAAGGCCTGGTTGATCTGGTCACCATGGAAGAATGGCTGTGGCAGGGCGAAGATCTGGGCGCGTCCTGGATCAAGGCCCCTATCCGCGACAGCCTGAAAGACATGGCTGACGAATGGCGCGGCAAGATGATCGAAGCGGCCGTCGAAGAAGATGACGACGCGATGATGGAATACCTGGAAGGCAATGAGCCTGACGTGCCAACCCTGCGCCGCCTGCTGCGCAAGGGTACTCTGGCGCTGCATTTCGTGCCCGTTCTTGGTGGTTCTGCCTTTAAAAACAAAGGTGTTCAGCCTTTGTTGAACGCTGTGATTGATTATCTGCCCAGCCCGCTGGACGTTGTTGATTACATGGGCTTCAAACCCGGTGACGAAGAAGAAACCCGTGACATCGCCCGACGTGCGGATGATGACATGGCGTTTTCGGCGCTGGCGTTCAAAATCATGAACGACCCTTTTGTTGGCTCGCTGACCTTCACACGCATCTATTCGGGCGTGCTGAACAAAGGCGACACGCTGCTGAACTCGACCAAAGAGCGTAAAGAGCGCGTTGGCCGGATGATGATGATGCACTCCAACAACCGCGAAGAAATCACCGAAGCATTTGCAGGTGACATCATCGCGCTGGCCGGTCTGAAAGACACCACAACCGGGGACACGCTGTGCGCGGTCAACGATCCTGTGGTTCTGGAAACCATGACGTTCCCCGATCCTGTGATCGAGATCGCCGTGGAACCCAAAACCAAGAACGACCAGGAAAAAATGTCGCAGGGCCTCGCTCGTTTGGCGGCCGAGGATCCCTCCTTCCGTGTGGAAACTGACATCGAAAGCGGTCAGACCATCATGAAGGGCATGGGCGAACTTCACCTGGATATTCTGGTTGACCGTCTGAAGCGTGAATTCAAAGTTGAAGCCAACATCGGTGCGCCTCAGGTGGCCTACCGTGAGACCATCGGCCACGAAGTTGAACATACCTACACCCACAAGAAACAGTCGGGTGGGTCTGGTCAGTTCGCTGAAGTGAAGATGATCATCTCGCCCACGGAAGCGGGTGAAGGGTATTCGTTTGAAAGCCGCATCGTTGGGGGCTCTATTCCGAAGGAATACATTCCCGGTGTTGAAAAAGGCATCAACAGTGTCACCGACAGTGGTCCGCTCGCGGGTTTCCCTGTGATCGACTTCAAAGTTGCTCTGCTTGACGGTAAGTTCCACGATGTGGACAGCTCGGTCATGGCCTTTGAAATTGCGGGCCGGATGTGCATGCGCGAAGGTCTGAAAAAGGCCGGTGCGAAACTGCTGGAACCGATCATGAAAGTCGAAGTGATTACGCCCGAAGAATATACTGGCGGCATCATTGGCGATCTGACCTCACGTCGGGGGCAGGTTTCCGGTCAAGAGCCACGCGGCAACGCAATTGCGATCAATTGTAACGTGCCGCTGGCGAATATGTTTGGCTACATCAACACTCTGCGTTCGATGTCGTCGGGCCGGGCCCAATTCACAATGCAGTTCTCGCATTATGATACGGTGCCGTCGAACATCTCGGAAGAGATCCAGTCGAAATACGCCTAACTGCGGTGGGCCTGACAGGGCCCACCCTACCAACCCTGTAGGGTGCATGAAAATTCACGCACCGCACACTAAATAAAAAGAGGAGCCACTACCATGGCAAAGGAAAAGTTTGACCGTTCCAAACCACACGTCAACATCGGCACAATCGGCCACGTTGACCACGGCAAAACCACGCTGACCGCAGCAATCACCAAGTACTTTGGTGACTTCCAAGCGTATGACCAAATTGATGGTGCGCCCGAAGAAAAAGCCCGCGGTATCACCATCTCGACGGCCCACGTTGAGTATGAAACCGAGAACCGTCACTATGCTCACGTTGACTGCCCCGGCCACGCCGACTACGTCAAAAACATGATCACCGGTGCGGCTCAAATGGACGGCGCCATCCTGGTTGTGAACGCAGCCGACGGCCCTATGCCCCAGACTCGCGAGCACATTCTGCTGGGTCGCCAGGTGGGTATCCCTCACATGGTTGTCTACATGAACAAAGTAGACCAAGTGGACGACGAAGAGCTGCTGGAACTGGTTGAAATGGAAATTCGTGAGCTGCTGAGCTCGTATGATTATCCTGGCGACGACATTCCGATCATCCGTGGCTCGGCTCTGGCCGCTCTGGAAGGCCGTGACGAAGAAATCGGTGAAAAATCGATCCGCGCGCTGATGGAAGCCGTTGACACCTATATCCCAACGCCCGAGCGCGATGTAGACAAGCCTTTCCTGATGCCGGTCGAAGACGTGTTCTCGATCTCGGGTCGTGGTACAGTTGTAACTGGCCGTATCGAACGTGGTGTTGTGAACGTTGGCGACGAGCTTGAAATCGTTGGCATCAAAGACACCCAGAAAACCACCTGCACCGGTGTTGAAATGTTCCGCAAACTGCTGGATCGTGGTGAAGCTGGTGATAACGTTGGTGTTCTGCTGCGCGGTATCGACCGTGAAGCGGTTGAGCGTGGTCAGGTTCTGTGTAAGCCTAAGACGGTGAACCCACACACTAAATTCGAAGCCGAAGCCTATATCCTCACCAAGGATGAAGGTGGCCGTCACACGCCGTTCTTTGCCAACTACCGTCCTCAGTTCTACTTCCGTACAACTGACGTCACCGGCACTGTTGAGCTGCCCGAAGGCACCGAAATGGTTATGCCCGGCGACAACCTGAAGTTCGGTGTTGAGCTGATCGCCCCGATCGCCATGGAAGACGGTCTGCGTTTTGCTATCCGCGAAGGTGGCCGGACTGTTGGCGCTGGCGTGGTTTCGAAAATCATCGAGTAACAAGCCGACCAAGAACTACTCTGTGGGCGCGCGGCAACGTGCGCCCTACGAGTTCGACGAGGGGGGCCGGATGGTCTGGCCTTCCTCCTATCAACTCTAAGCCTTGAAAGGCTAAGACAATGCAAAGCCAAAACATCCGTATCCGGCTGAAGGCATTTGATTACCGCGTTCTGGATGCCAGCACGCAGGAAATCGTAAACACCGCAAAGCGCACTGGCGCTGACGTGCGTGGCCCGATCCCGCTGCCAAACAAAATCGAAAAATTCACCGTTCTGCGTGGCCCCCACGTGAACAAGAAATCCCGCGATCAGTTCGAAATCCGCACGCATAAGCGCCTGCTGGATATCGTTGATCCTACACCACAGACCGTGGACGCGCTGATGAAGCTCGACCTGGCTGCCGGTGTAGACGTTCAGATTTCGGTTTAAGGAGGGCTACGAGATGTTGCGCTCTGGTGTAATCGCAAAGAAAGTCGGCATGACCCGGCTTTTCATGGAGGACGGCAAGCAGATTCCTGTAACCGTGCTTCAATTGGACAAACTTCAGGTGGTGGGCAACCGCACACCTGAGCAACACGGCTATACAGCTGTTCAACTGGGGGCGGGATCGGCCAAAGCCAAGCGCGTTTCCAAGGCGATGCGCGGCAATTTTGCCCTCGCCAAGGTTGAACCCAAGCGTAAGGTCGCCGAATTCCGCGTCGCCCCCGAAGCGATGATTGATGTGGGTGAAGAAATCACCGCCAATCATTACTTTGAAGGTCAGTTCGTGGATGTGTCCGGTACCTCGATTGGTAAAGGTTTCCAGGGTGCCATGAAGCGTCACAACTTTGGTGGTCTGCGGGCCAGCCACGGTGTGTCGATCTCGCACCGCTCGCACGGGTCAACTGGCCAGTGTCAGGATCCGGGCAAGGTTTTCAAAGGCAAGAAAATGGCCGGGCACATGGGTGCTGCCAAGGTGACAACGCAGAACCTGGTTGTTGTGCGCACCGATGCGGACCGTGGCCTGATCATGGTTAAAGGCGCTGTTCCTGGCTCTAAAGGTGGCTGGGTGACAATCAAGGATGCGGTGAAAAAGCCGTTCCCTGAAAGTGCTATCGTGCCTGCTGCGCTGAAATCTGCCGCTGCTGCGGCCGAGAAAGCTGCTGAAGCCGCTGC
>Ga0209121_10002751_pt1 | contig 17523 bp, 16 predicted proteins | sample Cruoilmetagenom3_FD_187292 | JGI IMG/M metagenome (GOLD analysis project Ga0209121, IMG submission 187292) | Oil polluted marine microbial communities from Coal Oil Point, Santa Barbara, California, USA - Sample 3 (SPAdes) (version 2) | ecosystem: Environmental > Aquatic > Marine > Oil seeps ... | reverse complement strand
GGAAATAAAAAGGTTAATTTTAAGAGTTTTACCTTAAAAACTTTTGACATTACCTCTATAGAGTTAAGGAGGTTTTATGAAGAAAAAAATTTTTCTCGCTTGTTTGTTCTATTTTTTAAATTCGTTTTTATTCTCAGTAAAACTGATTATCCCCAATAAAACAAAATCCGCTGAAAATTTAACAAAAGATACATTGATTTGCAATTTGGCTGAGCCAGGCATATTCCAGCCAATAGATTTTCAAATCATTAATGACTTTATAATAATGGGCAATATGAAACCTATTGAAATTGTTAAATTGAACCTCTCAGGAAAAGTATTGACTCGTACTAACAACAAGAAAGGAAGAGGCCCCGGTGAATTTATATATAGCCTATCACCCAGGAAAGTTGATACCAACATTGTTTTTGTTGATATAATGAACAAGATTCTATTTTACGATTTTGATCTGAATTTTATTAAAGAGATTAAATTTCCGAAAAAAACAAGAGATTTTTTATATACAGATAATAAATATTTTATTTTTCCAGAAAATTCAGGATCAAATTTTTATTTAGGCAAATATACTCTGAATGGAGATCTGATAAAAATTTTTGGGAAAAAATTAATTAAAAATAGAAAAGATAAGTTGTATTATTTAAATAGAGCACATTTTTTAGCTTATGATGAAATCAGAAAAGTAGTATGGATTGCTATGTTAAATAAATATGAACTTAAATCCTTTTATAATGAAACTCTGAAGGACGAGATAGAAGCAGAATCAGACTTTTTTAAAAGGTATAAAGCAATAGATGAAGAAACAGGAGAAAAAGAAACAAAGCTAGATGGTAAAGGGATTAAGCTTATTTTATTAAAAAACAAGCTTTTTTACTTTTTTAAGAAAAAAAGTAATAGTTACTGTGATGTTTTTGATTTAAAAGACATTACGCATTTAAAAAGATATAAACTAAAAAATAATTATAAATTAATTAGCCATCTAATTGAAAATGTTTTCTATGGGGTTTCAGTTGATGAACAAGGCGAGTATCTTTTATTTAAAATTGAAATTTCAGGAGTTTGAGATGATTGAAATACTTTTTTTAAAACAAATTACGAGAGGAATAATATGAGCCAAAGTAAATTAACAACTAAAATTTATTTATTTTTAATTTTTCTTTTTTCTACTCTCTTTCTTAACGGGATAGACCTGAAAACAGAGAAAAAAATCAGATTAATAGAAGATAAAACAAATATTATCTCTAATATATCACGTTTTACTGTTGGTAAAAATGAAGAAATAATTATTCCGGATGGAAAAACATCTGAAATTAAAGTTTTCAGTGCCAACGGGAATCTTGAATATACAATCGGGAGAAAAGGACGAGGTCCTGGGGAATTTATAGACCCTTATTGCTGCTTCATAAATGATGAGGCTCTATGGATTTCTGGCCTCAGAGGTTTTAAAATCAGCGAATTCAAGTTTGATAAAAATGCGTATAAATACACAAAAGATATAAGATTATCTAATATTTGCACAGATATCAAAGTAAAACACAATATTCTCTTTATTGCGGGATATATAACAGGTAATCAAGGAGCGTATGCTTTATATTCAAAAGATCTTAAAAATTCGTACAAAATTGAATATCTTCTCACGAATGAATTAAAATATGGATATACCTCTAATAAGAAAAAACAGTTTTTAAAAGATTACAGAGAGCGTAAGAATTTTTCATCCTTCAATCTTTCAGGGTATTTTGACATTTATAAAAATAACATTTACTTTGTCTGGCCTGCAGATATGAGAATTATCAAAATCAATATAAAAGATAAATCAACCAAAATATTTGGCCATAAAACGAATAATTATATTAAACCTTTCGTTAGTAAAGAATTGATTGAAGCAACAAGAAATAGAGATTCGGCTGCAATAAGAGAATTAAAAAAAAACATGAGCTTTATTGGGGGGATTTTTGTAACACCAAAATTTGTTGGGCTTATCTACAGAGGAAAGTATAATAATTCGTTGAAAGGATGCCCCGTTTTTATCCAGTTTTACACCCATAAAGGTAAATATTTGGAGGAAACCGTAATAAAAGATGCGATTGGTGATATATATTTTGATCATCCATTTCACTACTCTCAAGATAAGTCTAAGCTTTACTTTTTGAACAAGAAAGAAATCCAAGATAATGACAATGATAACATCTATGAAATTTTAGTGTTTGGCCTATGAAGCTAAAAACATTTCTTACTTCTTTTTATAACAAGTCATTTCCTTTACTAATTAAAGAAAGATTCGTAAAATAATTAAATTTTAATGTTGATGGAAGCAGTCTTTAAATTCAGCAATTGTTTAGAAAATTTTTCGAGTTTTCAACATCCCTTTTGAAAAACTTTCACTTTTCCAATATTTTTACAGAATTACTATTTCAATAAAAAAGAGTATTAGTAAACTGTCCACTTTTAAATTTTATCTAACATATCAAAAATCTAGGACTTTATGCTTACTGTGGTGACATTAGTGTGTATCCCTATTTTCTTATTGACTAAATACGATTAATATATTAGTATATTTAAATGAAAATATTCTCTTTTGCAGGCTGGTCTAAAAGCGGAAAAACAACACTAATAACACAATTAATCAAAGAATTAAAAAAAAAAGATAAAAAGATTTTAGCAGTGAAAAATATCCCAAACAAATATAGTTTAGAACCAGAATCAAAAGATACTTTCAAATTTCTTAAATCTGGAGCTGATGAAGTTTGTCTTATTGCAAAACAGGAAATTTTAAGTATGAAGAAGATAAAAAATGAAAATGAAGCAATAGATATTTTAAAATCTGATTTTAATAATTTTGATTTTTTAATTTTAGAGGGTTTATATATAAAAAACGTTCCTTTAATCGAAGTATTTGATTCAAAAATAAGCAATAACCTTAAATTTCCAATTGATAGATTATCAGCAATCGTATCAGATAGAAAATTAACAAATAAAATCCCATGTTATAAAAGGAATGATATAAATAAAATTACGAAATTTATGGAGGAGTATAATGGATAAAAATATTATTTTGAAAATCAATGACAAAAAAATACCCTTGAATTTATTTTTAAAAAATGTATTCATAAATATAATTGAAGGCACAGTTAAACCCCTGAAAAAATTGCCTGAAAATATAGAAAAAATTGAGATAAAAATCGAAAAAAAATAAAGCAAATATAAATAAAATAGGAGAATAAAAAATGGCTAAAAATTATGATGTTAATCAATTAAAATCAAAACACAAATTATTAAAAGAATTCAAGTACACACTAAAACCTGTTGAAAAGGGTTATAACAACAGAACTTTATATATTAACCTTTCAAATAATGAGATAAAAGAAAAGATTGTTTCAGATGAAATGAAAAAAAAATTCATAGGAGGAAAGGGATTTGCTCTTAAATTATTGTGGGACGCAGTTAATGAAAATACAAAATGGGATTCTCCTGAAAATGAAATAAATATTGCAGTTGGGCCAATTGGAGGAAACACCTCTTATGCAGGTAGTGGGAAATCAATTGTAACTTCAATTTCTCCTTTAACCAATGTACCTATTGACAGTAATGTTGGTGGTTTTTTTGGACCATATTTTAAATTTTCAGGTTTTGACGCCATTGAAATAATTGGAAAAGCAAAAAATGAAGTGATCATTCATATAGATGGTGATAAAGGAATCATTCAAATCTTTGAAGCTCCGGAAGAAGCAGTTAACAGCCATATTTTAGCAGAACAGATGATTGAGATGTTTTCAAAGGATGAGAAGGATAAAATTCATGTTTCATCTGTAAGTGCTGGTAAAGGCTCAGAACACTCATATATAGGATGTTTGAATTTTTCATTTTATGATGTGAAGAAAAAAGCAGTACGTGTAAAACAAGCAGGAAGGGGGGGGATTGGTACTGTCTTTAGAGATAAAAAGCTAAAAGCCCTTGTTGTAAAATTTTCAAGTTTAAATGCTAATTCAAATAATGCTTTTGACTTATCAAAATTAAAACAAGCTGGACTTAAGATAAGAAAGGAATTAAACGAGCTCGATGATCAGCAGTGTAAAATGAGAAAAGTCGGAACATCTCATTTAGCAGAGTTAATGAATGAATACGATCTGTTCCCAACAATGAATTACAAATTCGGAAGCCATAAACATGCTTCAAATATATCTTCCGATGTGTTTTACAAATATTATACACATGGTTATGCAACTGATGGATGCTGGATAGGTTGTGCAATGGCATGTTGTAAAGCTGTTGAGAATTTCAAACTAAAAACAGGGCCATACAAAAACGATAAAGTTGTTATTGATGGGCCTGAATATGAAACAGTAGGAGGATGCGGTTCGAATTTAGGAATATTTGATGCTGAAGCTATACTTGAAATCAACTTCTATTGTGACACTTATGGTGTTGATACTATATCATTTGGTACAATGACTGCATTTATTATGGAATGCTGGGAAAACGGTATACTTGACAAAGATAAAACCGGAGGGCTTGAATTCACATGGGGCAATTCAAAAGATGTTTTTGAACTTCTTCATCAGATTGCAAAAGGAGAGGGATTTGGTCTAATTGCAGGAAAAGGAATAAGAAAGATGAAAGATTATTTTGAAAAGAATTTCGGAGCAAACAGAAAATTTATGGATGATATTGGTATGGAAGCAAAGGGTCTTGAATATTCTGAATATGTGACAAAAGAATCACTTGCAATGCAGGGTGGGTATGGACTTGCTTTAAAAGGACCCCAACATGATGAGGCATGGCTTATCTTCATGGATATGGTCAACAATCAGATACCTACATTTGAAGATAAAGCTGAAGCTCTACATTACTTTCCCATGTTCAGAACATGGTTCTCCTTACAGGGTTTGTGTAAACTCCCGTGGAATGACATAGAGCCAGCTAATAATGCTGAAACAGACGAACCAGCAAAGGTCCCAGAACATGTTCAAAATTATGTTGATATTTTCAATGCAATTACTGGAGAAAATATAGACAAAGAAGAATTGATCCTTCAATCAGAAAGAGTCTATAATTTTCAAAGAGTTTTTAATATAAAGATGGGTTATGGTGATAGAAATCATGATAAAATCCCTTACAGATCAGTTGGCCCTGTTACAGTTGAAGAATATGAATCAAGAGAAGATAGGTATGATAAACAATTAAAAGAGAAAATCGGGGTTGACCCTAATGGTAAAAATATAAAAGAAAAAACAAAAATCTTAAGAGAATTCAGAGAAAAACAATATGAACTATTAACTGATGCAGCTTACAAAAAGAGGGGATGGACAAATAATGGAACCCCAACAATAGAACATCTTAAAAAAATCGGTATGGATCTTCACGAGGTGATAGAAGTTGTAAAAAAACACCTATAACCCGAACACAACTATAGTTTTACTTATTAAAGAAACTTCTTAATTTTGAAAAAAAAGATGCTTTAGGAATATAACCCATTTCTTCATTAATTCTCTCTTCTATCTCTTTTATTTTAAAAGCAATTTTTGTATTTGAAGGGTTTAATTTTTTTGAGATTTCAAGCATAGTAATAGCTTTTTCAAGCTTTCCTGCTTTATAATAATTTTCCCCAAGATAAAAATATGCATCATCATTATTTTTATCAATTTTTATAGCATTAAGAAAATATTTTTCAGCAGCATAATAATTTTTTCTTTTCATTAATAAAAAGCCAAGATAAATTAATAATAAAACATTTCTTTTATTCATTTTAAATGCATCATCCAATTTCTCACCAGCTTTTAAATATTCGCGTTTTATAAGAAAATAAACTCCTTGATTAAATATAAATCTAAAAGTAAGATCAGAGGAGTGATTTGCAAAATGTTTTTCATTTCCTATTGTTGAATAATGTTTTAGCAAAATTAAATATGATTCATGATACTTTAAAAATTCTTTTTCTAATTCTTGATCCGATAAAATAATTATTTTAAACTCTTTTTGATCCATTTTTTCAAAATATGCAGAGCGCACAGCATCTATACTTGCACCTTCTTTTAAATTAAAAACTTTTAATGAACTTAATATTAATTCTCTTTCCATTCAAAAACCATTATATTATATTTTTATTTAATATTAAATCCTTTTTCATTAAATGAAAAGTCTCAAAAGTTTTTGCCCTTGCATTTTCAAAATCTCCAGTTGTATCAATAATATAATTTGCAATCTTCAACTTTTCACTTAAAGGGAATTGGGATTTAATTCTCTTTTCAGCATCTTCATAGCTTATCTTATCCCTTTCCATAAGTCGATTATATTGTTCTTCAGAATTTGTATAAACCACAATTGTTTTTTTAAAATTTTTATAATTACCTGATTCAACTAAAAGTGCTGACTCATATATAAAAAAATCATAAATTTTTGTCTCTGCTAAATCTTTATAAATCATATTTTGCTCTTTAAGTACACGAGGATGAACTATTTTATTTATGAAATTTCTTTTTTCAATATCCTCAAATAATATTTTTGCAAACTCTTCCTTTTTTATTCCCTTATTTTCATCATATATGTCCTCTCCGAAAACATCAATGATTTCCTTTATAAACTCAGAATCAGGAAGGAATATTAATCTTTTTGCAATATCATCTGCACGTAATGTATAACATCCAAGTTCATTAAAAACATTAAGTACAAATGTCTTTCCAGAACATATTCCGCCAGTTAACCCTATTTTAAACATTTTCCTATTCTCTTAAATTTTAAAGAATGTGATAATTTTTGTCAAGCTATATTGAAGCTAACTTTATAAATCAAATAATTCCTTTCTCTTCAAAGAAGTGTATAATTCGATAGACACCCATTGCATCAACCAGCTCTTTTCCCTTATTTCCCATTTTTATTCTCTTTTCAAAGGTTAATGATCCTAAATGTTCTATTAAATTCACATTTTTTTTAATTTCAATTTTTAAACCTGCCCCATGTTTTTCAAAACTGTTTGCAATAAATCTCTGCCTTTTGTCAGAATAAAGATAAATAAATGGAGTGCCTGTACAAGCTGCTTTGTATGCTGCATCACCAGCATACAATAAAGCAATATCAGATTCGAAAAATGATCTGGCAAGACTTTCTGTTTTTCCCGCAAATTTAATAGAAGGATAAACCCTTTTAAGTACCTTTTGGTTTGATTTTTTTATGCAATGTCCAGAAAATATCTTAAGATCATAATTGTACCTGCAGAAAAGATCAACGATTTTTCTCAATTCTCTATACTCAGTGTTCTCTCCCATAATTATAAAAATTTTTTCGATTTCTTTTCTATACTCTCTTTTAATCTTTTTAAAATGTCTATATTTGTGATGAAGAATTACATAATCTGTCCCTAACAAGCTCTGTTTCTCTTTATCATAAGGGGATAGTCTTTCAATTGATGCATCTATTGTAAAGTCAACATCCTGCTGATTTAATCCAAGATCTGTTATCTGTATTGTTTTGACCCCATTTTTTTTTGCCCATTTCAAAAATTCCATATCTTCTTTTGTAAAAAATTTTAAGTCAAATAATATGCTTTTAAAACTTTGTTTTTTTATTTTTTCAAAATTTTCAGATAAGCAAAAATGAAACTTCCTCTCCCTTAAAAAATTTATGAGTTTCTTGTCATCATTAATACAAAACAAGATTTCTGTTTTCTTTTTAAGTAATGATACAAGATAACAACTTCTGTTTAAGCGCCAGAAATCTGTATGAGGAGATGAATCTATTCTAAAAATAAACATCAAACAAATACTTCTTTTATCCTCTCTATTGCCCAATCAAGCTCTTCTTTTTTAATAACTAAAGGAGGAGCAAAACGAATAATCCAATCATGTGTCTCTTTCGCAAGAATACCCTTTTCTTTAAGAGCTGTCGTATATTCCCTCGCTTTACCTGCTTCCTTTTTAAGAACTACAGCATTAAGGAGTCCTTTTCCCCTAACAAGCTCTATTTTATCAGAATGCATATCAATTAATTGTTTTCTAAAGTAAGCACCAAGTTTTTCAGCATTATCAGCAAGGCTTTCATCAATAAGAACATCCAGAGCTGCAATTGCACATACACATGCTAATGGATTTCCACCAAATGTTGAACCATGTGTTCCAGGTGTAAATACATTCATTATATCTTTGTTTGCAGCAATACCGCTCACTGGGAAAACACCCCCGCCAAGTGCTTTACCCATAATAATAATATCAGGTTCTATACCCTCATGCATAAAAGCAAAAAGTTTCCCTGTTCTACAAAGACCTGTTTGAACCTCATCACATGTAAGAAGCATATTATTTCTATCACAAATTTCTCTTAAACCCCTCAAATAACCATCATCAGGAACAACTACACCAGCTTCACCCTGTATTGGCTCAACAATAATTCCAACAGTATCCGGACAAATTGCCTCTTCAACAGCTTTTAAATCATTAAAAGGAACAATCTTAAAACCAGGTGTAAAAGGGCCGTAATTTGTGTTCGCAACAGGGTCTGTTGAGCAACCCACAATAGTTGTTGTTCTTCCGTGAAAATTGTTTTCCATTACAATTATTTCAGCTTTATTTTGTCTTACACCTTTCTTCTCATATCCCCACTTTCTCATTGCTTTTATTGCTGTTTCAACAGCCTCAGCACCTGTATTCATTGGAAGTATCATATCTTTTTTTGTTAATTTTGCTAGCTTTTCTGCAAAAATAGGCCATTTGTCATTATAAAAAGCCCTTGAAGTAAGTGTCAAAATATCTGCCTGATCTTTTAAAGCTTTTATGATCTTAGGATGACAATGTCCCTGGTTTACTGCTGAATATGCTGCAAGGCAATCCATATATTTTCTACCTTCAGGGTCCCACACCCAAACACCTTTAGCTTTTGATATTACAACTTCTAATGGATGGTAATTGTGAGCTCCATATTCGTGCTCAATTTCCATTAATTTTTCTGAACTATATTTATTCATGTTTCACCTCTTTATTATTAAATTCTATTTTATCAATTTAAATCTATTCGTCAACCCATAAATAAGGAATAAATGGAATAACTCTCCCCTTTATCCATTCTTGCAATTAATTATTTTATTTATTAGAATTATTGATTCAGAGGTAAGGAGTTAAAATGAAAAAATTAATAATTATTATATGTCTTATAATTTTTTTATTTTCATTCAACATAAAAGCAATGCCATACAGCACATCACCTATAGGTTTATGGAAAACCATAGATGACAGCACAGGTGAGTTGAAGTCAATTGTTAAAATATGGCTGGAACATGGAAAATTAATAGGTAAAATTAAAAAAATCTTTCCCAAACCAGACGAGGATCAAAATCCAAAATGTGATAAATGTAAAGGCAAAAGAAAGGATAAACCTGTTCTTGGGATGATCTTTTTGTGGGGATTTACTCCTTCTGATAGCAAGTGGAAAGGAGGAAAGATACTTGATCCTGAAAACGGGAAGGTTTATAAATGTATACTGAGAGTAATAGATGGAGGAGAAAAATTAAAGGTTTTTGGCTATATAAGAATTATCTTTAAAATAGGAAGAACTCAAACATGGCTTCGTGCACAAGAAAGTGATCTTTAATTCAGATTGATAATTAATTAAAAAGCATACCTGATCCCGATTCTAAACGTTCGTGGTACTCTTGGGCCATATGTATATCCAGCGTCACGATAAACTCCCTTATCAAGATCTTTTTGGAAATTATCTAAAATATTTAGAATAGAAGCTCTTATAATTATATGCTCTCCTTTTATCAAACTAATCTTTTTGTTTAAACTGACATTAATAACAACAAATGGATCACTGCGCTCAAGGCTGTCCTCCTTAATATACCCGGCAAAATGCGGGATTTTCATTGAACCTGTGTAAATAAATTCTGATAGAACATCTATAAGTTTTGAAACATTCCACTCTATTCTTAAATTACCATAGATATCAGGGGTTCTAAACATTTTCCTACTGTTAAAATCTGGTTCTGGTTCATCATATTCACTTTTCTGGAATGTCCATCCTGAAAAAACCTCAAATTTTCCTGCTATTTTAAAGCCAGCCTCAATTTCAATGCCATAAACTTTTGCGCCTTTACTATTAAAACGTTCAAAAACTTGCGCACTCTCTATTGGGTCAATTTTTCTCAGAGTAAAAACATCATATAAACGGTTATAAAAACCACTTATACTAAATTGATAAAGTTTATTTTTCTTCTGCTTCCCAAAATCTACTCCAAGTGTAAAACCTCTGGATTTTTCTTCCTTTAAATCGTGTTTATTAACAATTATCTGGCCTTCACCTCCAACCTGTGTTATATGTAGATCTTCATCAAAAATCTGAGGTGCTCTAAACCCTGTTGAATATGTTCCCCTTATTGCAAAGTTTTTAATCCCTTTATAAAGTAAGCTTGCTCTTGGACTTAAAATTAAATTTTCAATCTCCGAATGCTTATCAGCCCTTGCTCCAATTAACAATATAATATCATCCACAAGTTTGATCTCATCCTGAACATAGAAACCAAAATCAGTGTATATATCCTTAATTTCACGATTATAAGCGGGAGCAGTATCCTCTATTTTATCAGATCTAAAACTCAAGCCTGAAACAATAGAATGGTTTTCCAATGAAAAATAATTATAGCTCAAATTACAGAAAAACACAGGGTTTATTGTGTATCCATATGCATTTGGATCCTGTTCTGCACCATAGTAGGATTTTCTCTTTGTATAGGAGTATGAAGTGTAAATTTTTAAAATTGATTTGGAATGTATAATCTGCTCCCAGCCCGAACCAACATCAACACGATAAGTTCTTATTGATTCAGCAATATCTGCAAAATGTTCAGGCTGCTCAAATTTATTACCCCCTCTACGATCTTCAAATATGGAGTTAAAATTTAATTTTAATTTCCCATTCAGTTTGCTAAAAAAATGGTTGAAATTCGAACCAAAACTAATATTTGTCAGTTCTCCAAGATCTGAAAACCCATCATCATTATAATCCATTTGCTCCCTTCTCTGATAATTTGCAAAAGAGCTCATTTTTGTATTCATGTTTTTAGAAACATAGTCATTGTTAAAATTGAAAACAGTGTTGGGCTTATCATTTATAAATTCCTGGGCCAATAATAACCTATTCCCAGATTTTAGAGGTTCTTTTAGCAATACATTTATAACCCCAGCCATAGCATTTCCACCATAAAGTGCAGAGCCTCCACCTTTTACTACCTCAAGTTTTTCTATCATATTGGATGGGAGCTGCTCAAGTGCATATATACCGGCAAGAGCTGAAATAACAGGTTGCCCATTAACCAGAATCTGGGAATATTTACCTTCCATACCATTAATCCTGACCTGGGTGAAATTGCAGTTTTGGCACTTATTCTCAACCCTTACTCCTGTTACTATTTCTAATGAATCTGCAAGAGAAATTGCTCCCCCTTTTTCTATTCTATTTTTTGAAGCAACAAATGTTTTTACAGGAGCTTCATTATACAACTTAGGAGTGGATGTACCTGTTACAACAATTTCTTCCATTGGCGATTTATAAAGTATAGTATCATGCAGTTTAATACTGGCTTTTTGTGCCATTTTAAAATAATTACTTGAAGTAGGCAAAAATCCAATTTTAAAAACCTCAATATGCATTGCACCACCACTGAAAAACTCAATAACAAAACGTCCGGTTTTACTAGTCTTTGTTGATACATTTTTCTCCGGTATTATTACATCGGCATTATAAATACCATTTCCATCTTCATCAAATACAAATCCTTCGATAGTTTTTTTATACTTTTTTCTGTTAATTTTAACTATCTCTTGGTTAACAGGTAGAATATAGTTATATGTTATAAATATTGTTATTAATAACAGAATTGCTTTTCTTAATTTTATATATTTTCTCATTATTTACTCCTTTGCAATTATAATTTATTATTGAAAATGATTGCCATTATCAAATAGCAAATATGATAATATGGATTTTTACTTTTGTCAACTATACAATAAACTTTTTTAGCAATGCTTATATGACTTAGTTTTTAAAGATAATTCCTGTGTTATTAAATAGGAGTATTTTATATAAAACTTAATCTTTAAGGGTTTCTAAGAAGACTAAATATTCTGGGGGACTTTCTGTAATCTTAATTCCCATACCCCCTACAATATCTCCTGAAGGTTTATCTTTAAGCTCTTTACTCCACTTTACTTTACCTTTTATATTAAGAACATCTTTAGGTAATGCAACAAAGATAGATATATCTTTGTTTGAAGTAAACATTTCAGTTAGGGCAATATACAATCCCTTTTTAGAGACATTTGAGGTTATACCCAGGCTTTCTATTCCATCTAAGCTAAAATTAACCATTAATTTTTTATTTACTCTTTTTTCTTTCCTTTTTTCCATACTTCTCCCTTATTAAAATAATATATGTTTTTAACTAAATTTTCAACTAATAATTATCTATTAATTAAATTTATTGTATAAAATTATAGAATGGAACACATATATTTATATTAAATAAAATTTTTGATTCTATTTTTTTCTTAAAATATAAATAATACCACCAATTATTCCTAAAATAAGATTAAAAATCACATCCAAAAAGGAAAAACTTATTGCATATTCAGAAGAGAAAGAATAAAATACAAAAAATTTAATAAGAACCAGTTCTCTGATTCCAATTCCATTTATTGATATAGGTATAGACAAAGCAAGCAATAAGATGGGAATTGTAAAAAAGTAATCAAAAAAAGGTATATTAACACCCAATGATATTCCAATCAAATAGTAATGTATAATTACATTTAATTGAAGCAAAAAAGAGAATAAAAAAACTCTTTTCATTAGCCTTTTTTGTTTTAATGAATTCTTTATTACAAATAGAAATTCATCTAACTTTATAAAAAACTTGTTTAAAAAACTTCTCTTGAATTTAAACTTGCCGAAAAATCCTATTGGTAATACTTTCCATAAAACCACAAAAAGAATAATCCCAATAATTCCAATAAATAAGGCAATTAGAACCATTGGCGATTCTTTTACAAAATTTATCTTAACAACTGATGATATAAATGCAAAAATCAAAAGAATAATAATACCACTCATTCTTTCTATAACTATAATAGCTGTAGATGCAGAAATCCCTTTTTCAATCCCTTTTGTATCTGAGATTCTTACTATATCACCTCCAAATCTTGTTGGTAAAAAATGGTTAAAAAAGCATGAAACAAGATATGATTTTGATAGATCGAGAACAGAGTATTTTGAAGAGTGATTCTTGAGTAATAACTTCCATCTTACAGCTGAAATCAAAATCCCTATTGAATGGAGACTAAAAGCAAGAATGATATAGGGGAAATATGCTTTTTCCAATACCTCAACGATCTCTTTAGGATTTGCTTTAAAAAAAACCAGGTAGAACAGTAAAGAAAAGCCAAAGATTAATTTTAAAGAAAATAATACTTTTTTTTTCATTAATCTGCTCTTGGGTGAAATTTTTTATAGACTCTTAAAAGATCAGAATAGTTTAATGTTGTATATTTTTCAGTAGTCGAAAGATTTTCATGCCCTAAGAGCTCTTGAATAACTCGCAAATTTGCACCTCTTTGAAGTAAATGGGTAGCAAATGAGTGACGAAAAAGATGAGGATAAACTCTTTTATTTGAATTCATAACTTCTTTATAAGATTTTTGTACTATCCTTTCAATAGACCTTTCTGTTATTTTTTCTCCTCTTGAGTTTAAAAATATAAATTCATTTCTGACTTTAAATTTTATTTCAGCTTCATCTAAATATTTCAATAATATTTCCTTTGCTTTATCATTAAACGGCACAATTCTCTCTTTCTTCCCCTTACCCATTACTCTTAGTACACATTCTGCGAAATCAATATCCTGAATTTTAAGGTTAGTTAATTCAGATACTCTTAAGCCCGTTGCATATAGTAGTTCAAAACATGCTTTATTTCTTAATTTGAAAAAGCCTGTTTGAGGCAAACTATCCAGAAACATAATCATTTCCTTTTCAGTCAGAATCTGAGGGATTTTTTTATCAATTTTTGGAGTATTTATAAAATCAAAAAGGTTCTCTTTTAGTTCTCCCTTTTTCATAAGAAATGAAAAAAAGGATCTTATAGCATAAATTTTTCTTGAGACTGTTGCTTTATTTCTTGTTCTTAAAAAAATTATCGAAATAAAATCTTTAACAGTGCTCCTTTCAATCTTTAGTTTGTTTTTTTTTAAATAATTAAAAAATTGCTCAATATCCTGTTTATAAGCCTTTATTGTATTAAGAGAATATTTTTTTATATCTCTTAAGTATTCAATATACTCTTTTAAATATCTGCTTTCTTTATCCATTTATCCAAACTCTCAATCGCAATTTTTGCCTTTAGTTCTTTTTTTGTTTTTTTATTTATCGTTTTTACTTTTATATCAGGTAATAACCCAAAAGTAAATTTTGTTGGTTTGAAATCTTTCCAACTTGCTTGAGAAATATATTTTACCAAAGAACCCGTTGCAGTTTGTTCAGGCAAATTATATAAAGGTTTATTCAATATTTTTTTTGAAGCAAAAATTCCAGCAATCAAACCCGAATTTATTGACTCAACATAACCTTCCACACCACTGATTTGACCTGCAAAAAATATGTTCTTACTTACTTTTGATTGATAAAATCTATCTATTAGCAAAGGAGCATTTATATAAGTATTCCTGTGCATTCTCCCATATCTTTCAAATTTTGCATTTTCAAGACCCGGAAATTTTCTAAATATACGTTTCTGCTCTCCCCATTTTAATCTTGTTTGAAATCCAATCAATTGATAAAAGTTCTTGTTTATATCATCCTGCCTTAATTGGATTACAGCATAAGGCATTTTATTGGTTTGAGGATCTATAAGCCCAACAGGTTTCATAGGTCCAAAAGCCAGAGATTTTTCTCCCCTTTGTGCAATCTCCTCAACAGGCAGGCATGCTTCAAAAAAAATATTATTCTCAAAATCTTTTATTTCAACTTTTTCAGCATTGATCAAATCACATACTAAATCATTGTACTGATCTTCATTCAAAGGTATATTTATAAAATCAGCTTCTCCTTTATTATACCTTGACGCATAGAAAACCTTAGTGTAATCAATTGATTCAGCAGATATTATGGGGCTTGTAGCATCAAAAAAAAACAAATTTTTCCTCATAGTTGCTTTTGTTAAGCTTTTAGCAAACTTCCGGCTTGTAAGAGGACCTGTTGCTATTATAACTGGTATATCTTTTTCTGGGAGTTCTTCTATCTCTTCATTTATCAAATTCACATTAGGCATAGATTTAAATTCATAAGTTATTTGCTCTGCTAATTTCATTCTATCAACAGCAAAACTGTTCCCAGCAGGCACCCTGTTTTTCTCAGCAATCTTTAAAAAGAACGAACCAAGCATTTCCAACTCTTTTTTTAATAATCCTGAGCTTGAAGAAATTGAACAAGAACCAAGAGAATTTGAACAAACCATTTCCCCTAAAAATCCTGTTGTGTGAGCCTCAGTCATTATTTTAGGTCTCATTTCATATAAATCTACTTCAATTCCCCTTTTAGAGACTTGGTATGCTGCCTCAACACCTGCAAGTCCCCCACCAATAACAATAACTTTTTTTTTCACTATTTTTTTTTTCTATATATGTATTTACATTCTGGATAACCAGAACATGCAATAAAATATCTTTTAGTTTTCCTGGAAAATCTTTTTATTAAAGGTTTTCCGCATTTCGGACACTTCCCAAGATCTTCCTTTAAACTCTTTACATAATCACATTCAGGATAGCCCTTACACCCAATAAAGTAACTCCTCGTTTTCCTTGAGTATCTTTTAACAAGAAAATTCCCGCATTTCGGACACTTTTCTTCTAATATTTGATCTACTATCTTGCTATTGTTTGCATCTATTCTTTCAGTATACTTACACTCTGGAAAAGCGCTGCATCCTATAAACCATGATTTTGTTTTATAGGAATATTTTCTTGCAAGTTCTTTATTACACTTAGGGCACTTTCTGCCTATTAGTAAATTTATTTTCCCGGATTTTTCTATTTTTTCTAAGTCATTTTTAAGTTTCTTATAAAAACTATCAATGCCCTTGGTCCACTCAAGCTTTCCTTCTGAAACGAGATCAAGTTGCATCTCAAGTTCTGATGTAAAATTATAATTTATTATATCTTTAAAATTTTCTTCAAGATAACCATTTACATTCACACCTAAAAGAGTGGGAACAAATCTACCATCTTCCTTATAAATATAATCACGCTTCCCAAGAGTATCCACAATTTTTGCATACGTTGAAGGTCTTCCTATCCCCTTTTCTTCAAGTATCTTAACAAGGCCTGCCTCTGTATATCTTGCAGGAGGGTTTGTGAAGTTCTGTTTATGAACAATTTCTATTAGTTTTAGAATCTCCCCTTCATTTAACCTTGGTAATTCTTCAAGTTTATTCTGAAGATTTAAAATTTTTAAATAACCAGGAAATTTTATAATTTCACCTTTTATAATAAATAAATAGTTTCCATTATTGATCTCAAATGTTGTTTCCTCGATTTTTGCTTCCTTCATCTGTGAAGCTAAAAACCTATCCCATATTAACTTATAAATTTTATATTGGTCATTTTTAAGAAATGTCTTTAATTCCTCAGGACTATAAAAAGGTAAAGTTGGTCTTATTGCTTCATGAGCATCCTGAATTTTTTTCTTGGTTTTAAAAAAATTAGGTTTTTCAGGCCAGTACTCTTTTCCATAATTCGAAATAATGAGCTGTTGTACTGCTCTTCTTGCCTCAGTTGAAATCCTATAAGAATCAGTTCTCATATAAGTTATCAAACCAGTGCGTTCAGCATTCTTTAAATTTATCCCTTCATACAGTTGCTGAGCTATCTTCATTGTTTTCTTAACAGGGAATCTAAACCGTTTAAAAGCCTCTTGCTGCAAAGTTGAAGTAATTAAAGGTGCAAATGCTCTTCTCTTTTTCAGCTTTTTATTAATTTTGTTCAGGATAAATTCATTCTGTTTTAAATTATTTAAAATTTCATTAGTTTTTTCTCCGGTCGTAATTTTAAGTTTTTTTCCATTATGTTTCTCTAATTTTGCAATAAATGAAGCATCGTTTGAACCTTTAAGTTCAGCACTAATCAGCCAGTATTCTTCAGGCTCGAAACTCTTAATTGCCCTTTCTCTCTCTACTATTAGTTTAAGTGCTACAGATTGAACTCTTCCTGCAGATAGAGGGCCTCCTATCTTTTTTTGTAAAACTGGACTGATTTTATAGCCAGCAAGCCTGTCAAGCAAACGCCTCATCTGTTGAGAGTTAACCTTATTCATATCAATATTTCCAGGTTTTTCAATTGCTTCAGAGATTGATTTTTTTGTTACTTCATTAAAAGATATCCTATAAATATTATCTATTGGGGGAGGCTCCCCCCTAATTAAGATATAGCAACGTTTTTATTTAGATTTACTACAAGATATTGTATTACACAACCTGTTGTATATAATAAGAACACA
>Ga0209121_10002749_pt1 | contig 17525 bp, 15 predicted proteins | sample Cruoilmetagenom3_FD_187292 | JGI IMG/M metagenome (GOLD analysis project Ga0209121, IMG submission 187292) | Oil polluted marine microbial communities from Coal Oil Point, Santa Barbara, California, USA - Sample 3 (SPAdes) (version 2) | ecosystem: Environmental > Aquatic > Marine > Oil seeps ... | reverse complement strand
AAACAGAAATGGCCGCCGGATTTCTCCGCGGCCACCCCAAGTTTGTGATGCGTTTTAACGCTTAGTCGTTCAACGCGAGGTTTGATGCAGCTTCGCGGCCGTTGCGGCCTTCTTCCAGATCGTATGTTACTTTCTGGTTGTCTTGCAGGCCTTGAAGCCCAGCGCGCTCAACAGCAGAAATGTGAACAAACACATCTTTGCCGCCATCGTCAGGGGCGATGAAGCCATAACCCTTAGTGCCGTTAAACCATTTGACGGTGCCAGTTGCCATCCGCCTTCTCCTTAAATTATGTGCCACCCGCAGAATGCAGTGGCTCTGGTGCAGAAATTGGTCTTCAGTATTGTTGCCGGCAGTCTGCATTAAGGCGTCAGCGGAACTGTGAAAGACTTTTACTCACTTTGCCGTTTTTACCCAACTAATGACAGAAATCAAGGTTATTGCGGCAATCCGCTGTCGCTTTGCCGATAAATTGGGCATAATTAAGGCAAATATCAGCCAATTTTTGGGTTGGTATCGCCCTTAATGCGAATCATTGGAAATTGAATATGTATATATATGGCTTGAAAAACTGTGATATTGTTCGCAAGGCCCGAAAAGCCTTGCCGGAGGCCAGCATGCATGACGTGCGGGATGAACCCCTCAGCCGCGAAAAGCTGAAGCGGTTTTTGGAAGCGTTTCCCGATACACTGGTAAACCGGCGCTCCACCACGTGGCGGCAGCTTTCCGATGAAGAGCGGGCCGGTGACCCTGTGGAACTTTTGCAGGCCAACCCGGCCCTGATGAAGCGCCCGCTGATTGAAGCGGGCGGTTCTCTTTATTTGGGATGGTCGGCTGAAACCGAACAGGCCATTATTTCTGGTCAAACACCAAGCGCACCGTAATTGGAACCGTGCGGGTGATACCGGGCAAGCTGGCAAGCTCCATCAGCATATCAACGCCGCCGTCGATCCCCATATCTTCGGTCGAGATATAGGCTAAGCCATCTGAGACCACCATGGCGCGGGTTTCGCTTAGGCGCACAGCTATCATTGGCGCATCAAAGCCAACCTCTTTGCCCATAAGCTGGAGCGTCGCATCTACATATACGGCGGCCATTTCTCCAATCCCGAGCGCCTCGATGGTTGCGAGATCAACTTGGCCGGTTACGCTTGCGCTTGCCATATTATGAAAAACATGCTCGCCAATGCGCTCATTGCGGATATCGATATTGGTTTCAACGGAGCCAAGGTCCACCGAAATCGTAGCGGCGCCATCTTGCCCGATCATACCTGAAACGGATGTGAACGAATGTGATTCACCTACGGTGTCTTTCTTGACCGAGCCAAACGAAACGGCGGAAGCGCCGCTATCAATCGCCCACTCTCCGGCGGTGACTGAGCTGGCGACAAGCGCTAGCCCCATGCTGGCGATAAGTGTTTTCAGACTATTCATTTTTATTCTCCCTGTTATGGTTGCGGCAATTAGTGCCGTCAGACATACCAACACTTGGGATTAGACAAATATTCGGTCGCAAAGAAAAAATAATTCGGGCTGAGCTGGAGGCGCTTTGGCCGCGGCTTTGGCGCTTTGCCTATGGGCTTTCGAAAAGCCGCCAAGATGCGGAAGACCTGGCGCAATCGGCCTGCCTGAAGGCTTTGCAAAACACTGCCCGCTTTAAAGAGGGCACCCATGTGGACCGCTGGGTGTTTACGATTTGTCGCAATCTATGGCTCAATGAGCTGCGTTCGCGCAAAGTGAGGGTCGGAAACGGGTGCATTCCGATAGACGATGAAAACCCGCTTATTGAAAAAGATCAGAGTGAAGCGAACATTTTTGCGGGTGAGGTGTTATCCCAAGTGATGGCGCTGCCAGATGCGCAGCGTGAAACGGTGTTATTGGTTTATATTGAAGGATTCGCCTATAAAGAAACGGCCGCGATTCTTGATATTCCAATTGGGACAGTGATGAGCCGCTTGTCGGCGGCGCGCAAAGCCCTTGCGCCAATGAAAGAAATTGAAGAATGACGTTTTCGGATGATGACATATCCGCCTATTTAGATGCGGAGCTGGATGCCAAGGGCAGTGCGGCGATTGAGGCGATGATCGCATCTGACCCACGTTTTGCCAGCCGTGTGGCGGCACTGGAGCTTGATATCTCGGCGCTGCAAAAAAGCTTTGCCCCCTTGCTGGCCGATGCGCCATCTGTTTCGCTGCCGCAGCCGCGCCGTAATTGGGCATGGCCCGCCGCTGCCGCAGCAGCGGTGGTGTTGGCTGTTGGTTTTACCTTCGGGCAACTTGCAAAACCGGGGGGTGAAAGCTGGCAAATGGAAGTGGCGCATTATCAGCTGCTTTATGTGCCCGAAACGCTCGCCGGCATTTCACCCGACACTGCCAGATTGCAAAAGGAACTGGCCCGTGCCGAAAGCCTGCTGGGCATAGAGCTTGACCAAGCCGCGCTCTCAAATGTGCCCGGCCTTACGCTGCGCCGGGCACAGGTTTTGGGCTTTGAAGGCCAAACCCTGATTCAGATCGCCTATACGGCGGCTGATGGCATGCCGGTGGCTTTTTGCATTCTCAATGCTGGAAGCAAAGGCGACTCCGAGTTGGCGTTTGCGCGCCTCCTCGGGCTGGAATCCGCGCTCTGGAGAGGGCCAAAGCACGAGTTTATGGTGATCGGTGGGCAAAGTCAGGCGGTTATTGCCGACTCTGCCCGCTATTTGCAGCAGGTGCTTTAAAGTGGCTGAAGCTGGCAGGTGAAGTGCCGCATCAGGCGCGCTTCTTTCACGAGCTTTAACCCGCGCAAGCTGTCTTTTTCCGCTGCGAGCTGTTCAAAGGCCTCGATCATATAATCGGCGTGCGATTGCGTATAGGTCCGGCGGGGAATCGCCAGCCGCACCAGCTCCATCGCTGCCGGTTTTTCAGAGCCGTCAGGCTGGCGGCCGAACATCAGAGAGCCAATTTCTACCCCACGAATGCCGCCGATCTCGTAGAGCCGGTTTGCCAGAGCTTGCGCGGGGTATTCCAGCGGGTCGATATGCGGCAGCCACGCCTTGGCATCAATAAATACCGCGTGGCCGCCTGCGGGTTTCACCACCGGCACGCCCATCGCGTCGAGCCTGTCAATTATGTATTGGTTGGTGCCAATACGGTAGCGCAGATAGTCGTCGTCGATGATCTCTGTTAGCCCTTGCGCAATGGCTTCAAGGTCTCGCCCGGCAAGCCCACCATAGGTCACAAAGCCTTCGGTCTGGATAAGCAAGACCCGCGCGGCCTCGGCGAGGTCGTCATCATTGAGCGCCAGCCAGCCACCGATATTGGCAAAGGCGTCCTTTTTGGCGCTCATGGTCATACCGTCAGCGACGGTAAAACAGTCACGCACAATATCGGCGATTTCGCGGCCAGCCTGCCCCGGCTCGCGCTGCTTGATGAAATAGGCGTTTTCGGCAAAGCGGCAGCCGTCAATGATAAACGGGCGCCCATATGTTTTGGCCAGTGCCGCCACGGCGCGGATGTTCTCAAGGCTAACGGGTTGCCCGCCACCGGCATTGTTGGTGATGGTCAGCATCACACATGGCACGCTATCACCATGCTCAACCAGAAATGCTTCCAGCTTATCAACGTCCATATTGCCCTTAAACGGGTGCAAAGATTGGCTGTCTTTCCCCTCCTCGATCACAAGATCATAGGCGAGTGCGCCGCTGGCCTCTATATTGCCGCGCGTCGTATCAAAATGGGTGTTGGACGGAATATTTCGCCCTTTGCCGCCCATTATCCCAAACAGTATGGCCTCGGCGGCCCGGCCCTGGTGGGTCGGAATGATATGCTTGAACGGCATCAGGTTTTGCACAGCGGCTTCAAAGCGCGTGAAGGATGGCGAGCCGGCGTAGCTTTCGTCGCCACGCATCACAGCGGCCCATTGTTCCGCGCTCATGGCACCGGTACCGCTATCCGTTAGCAGATCAATCAACACATCACCCGAGGCCAAGCCAAACAGATTGTAATGCGCCGCTTTCAACTTGGCCTCGCGCTCTGCGCGTGTGGTCATGCGGATGGGCTCAACGGATTTAATGCGAAAGGGTTCGATGATGGTTTTCATCAGGGCTTCTCCAATTTTGGATAGGCCCCGAAAACATGTGACAACCGGAAACACAAACGGGGCCAGCGCCGCGGTTGCCGCATATTGCGTGCCGCGCTCAGCGCCCATGAGGTTGCAAAACCAGATAGCCACCTTGCCCCCCAACCGTCAACCCGCCTTGCAATCGGATTTGGTCTGCTGTAGCTGTGGCGGCTCGTTTTTTTATGCAAGGTTTGAAAATGACCAACGGTTCCCACACGCTTGGCATAGATTTTGGCACCTCCAATTCGGCGGTCGGCTATCTGAGCGATGGCAAGCCGCACCTGATCGAGATCGAAAGCGGGAGCCAGACCCTGCCGACATCGATCTTCTTTGATTTCGAAACCCGTGGCACCAGTTTTGGCAGCGTTGCAAACAGGGCGCTGATTGAGGGTGCCTATGGCCGGTTTATGCGGGCACTTAAAAGCGTGCTTGGCACAGGGCTGATGCATGAAAAGCGGCAGATCATGCAGCAACGTATGGATTTTACCGATATCATCGCCATGTTCTTGCGGGAGATAAAGACCCGGGCCGAAGCTGCGAGCGGGCTCAGGTTTGAATCCGCCCTATCGGGCCGCCCTGTTCACTTTCACAGCCACGCCCCCGAGCGAGACGCGCAAGCCGAGGCTGATTTGCGGAGCTGTTACCTGAAAGCCGGGTTCAAGGATGTGCGTTTTATGTATGAGCCGGAGGCCGCGGCGCTGGCCAATCACGGGCATATGCAGCCGGGCTGTCTCGGGCTGATTGTCGATATCGGGGGCGGGACGTCAGATTTTACACTGTTTCGACAAGGCAGCGAGGCCGTGCCGGAAATTATCGCCAGCCATGGGGTGCGCATTGGCGGCACTGATTTTGACCGCGTGTTGAGCGTGGATCATGTGATGCCGCTTTTTGGCAGGGGCAGCCTGCTGAACAAAGAGTTTGGCCAAGGCACGGTGCTGGCACCAAACGGGATGTTTCAGGCGTTGGCGACTTGGGAGAAAATTCCGTTTCTTTATACTGCCGAAAGCCGCCGCGAGGCCAGAGAGCTGGAGAAATATGCAACCGATCCTCACCTTTTTTCCCGCCTTGTTGGGGTTTTGGAAAATGAGCTGGGCCATGATGTGGCCTTTGCGGTTGAGCGCGGTAAAATTGAGGCCAACGGGGCGGGGGCAAAAACAGAAATTGACCTAGGCGTGGTTGAGCGCGGACTATCTGCTGATTTGACTGAGGCGGGTATGCACCGATCGCTGGACAGCCTAACCGGAAAAATTCAGCATTGCGCCGAAGAGCTGATGTTGGAAGCCAAGATAAAGCCCGATCAAGTGGATAGTCTGATATTTGTTGGCGGGTCTAGCCTGATGGGGTCGGTTTCAGGCCGTTTGCGCCAGCTATTCCCCACCGCCGCCCCTCATCAAACCTCGGCCTTTACGGCGGTGGTTGAGGGGCTGGCTCTCGCAGCGGGTGAAGGGCCTTAGGCGGGCTTTACGCTCGCCGTCACGTAGTTGACTGAAAGATCGCGGTCAGAAATTGACCAGTTCCACCCGAGCGGATTAAACGTGAAACCTTTGCGGTCCACCGGCTCTAGCCCGGCCTTGCTGATAAGTTCGAACAGTTCGTCGGGGGTAATGAACTTGTCCCATTCGTGGGTACCAACCGGCAGCCAGCGCATAACCCGCTCAGCCCCGATGATCGCAACCATATAGCTTTTAGCGTTGCGGTTGATGGTGGAGCAAATCATCAGCCCACCGGGTTTGAGAAGGGCAAAACAGGCATCTAGCATGGCCTGCGGGTCTGCCACGTGCTCAATCACTTCCATATTGAGGATCACGTCGAACTGCTCGCCGTCGTCAACCAGCGCTTCAGCCATTGTGTTGCGGTAATCAATCTCAAGTCCGGATTGCTCAGCGTGAATTTGCGCGACCGGGATGTTACCGGCTGCGGCATCCGCGCCAAGCACATCGGCCCCAAGCCGCGCCATTGGCTCGCTCAGCAACCCGCCACCGCAGCCGATATCGAGAAGGCGCAGGCCTTCAAAAGGCTTCAGGCTCTTTCGGTCGCGGCAAAATTCGACGGCGATCTGGTCAACGATGTATTCCAGCCTGGTCGGGTTGAGCATGTGCAGCGGTTTGAACTTCCCTGTCGGGTCCCACCACTCGGCGGCCATGGCTTCAAACTTGGCGACTTCGGCCTCGTCAATGGTATTTCTGGATTCCGTTGCACTCATCTTCTCAACCTGCCATGCTATGAAAAAGCCTTAACCAGAGTTTGCCATTTAATGCCCGAACATACCAGCCCACATTCCGGCCTAACCAGACTATACCCGCCGCGCGAGCCGTTTATGACCCAGCGTATGGAAATGACCGACGGGCACCGGCTTTATGTTGAGCAATCGGGTAATCCAAAGGGGATTCCGGTTGTGGTATTGCATGGGGGTCCCGGGGGTGGATGCTCCGCCTCAATGCGCCGCTATTTTAACCCCGAGCTCTTTCATACCATCTTGTTTGACCAACGCGGGTGCGGTCGCTCAACGCCCTTTGCAAGCGTTGAAAATAACACAACCTGGGATCTGGTTGCCGATATCGAACGGATTCGGAAGCGGCTTGGTATTGAAAAATGGATTGTATTTGGCGGCTCCTGGGGGGCAACGCTTTCGCTGCTTTATGGCCAAACCCACCCCGAGCGGGCGCGCGCCCTTGTGCTGCGGGGCGTTTTTACGCTGACGAGCGTAGAGCTTGACTGGTTCTATGGGGGCGGAGCCGGGCAATTTTGGCCGGAAGCCTGGGCGCTGTTTAAGGGCATTATTCCAACTGACGAGCAGCATGACCTTATCGCGGCTTACAATACCCGTCTATTTGGCGAGGATGAAAAGCTGGCCGATCAGGCTGCGCGGATCTGGACCGGATGGGAAAACACGCTTGCGACTCTTGTCTCGGACGGAAAAATACGCGGTGCGCGCGCGCAATACGCACGCGCCTTTTCGCGGATCGAAAACCACTATTTCACCCATCAGGGTTGGCTGGATCAAGATGACCAGATCATTGCCAATATGGACCGGCTTGAAAAGGTAAAGGGATATATCGTGCAGGGCCGGTATGACATGGTTTGCCCGCCACACACCGCTTATGCAGTGCACCGCGAGTGGCCTGAATCCGAATTGCGGATGGTAAATCTTGCCGGACATGCAATGTCTGAATCCGGGGTTACCGCAGAACTGGTAAATGTGATGGACCACTTGGGTGAACAGGGTGATTAAAATGCGGAAAACAATGAAATGGGCCTTTCGCGGGTTACTTTTACTGGCGCTGGTTTTGGGCGGTGTGGCGATTTGGAAGCGCGAGGGCATCACGCGCCTGTTGGCAGTAAATTCTTTGTTTGATGAGGAAAAAATCGTCCATAATTTTTCTCATATGGACGGGCTGTTTTTTAGCACCACGCTCAACATTCCCGAAACGGATGTCAGCCTTCTTTCGGGCACACCGCTTGATATGCCGGCTTTCGAGGCTTGGGTCGAAGAGCGCGCCGTAACCGGGCTAGTGGTTGTGAAAGACGGGCAAATTGCCCATGAGAGCTATTATCTTGGCACAGCGGATACCGATTTGCGGATATCATGGTCGGTGGCCAAGAGCTTCCTGTCGGCATTGATGGGAATTGTGGTCAGCGAAGGTGATATCGCTTCGATTGACGATCAGGTTACGCAATATGCGCCGGCGCTGGTCGGGGGCGCTTATGACGGGACCAGCATTCGCAACGTGCTCAATATGGCTTCGGGTGTGCGGTTCAACGAAGATTATCTCGATTTTAATTCCGATATCAACAAAATGGGGCGAGTGCTGGCGCTGGGCGGTTCGATGGACGAATTTGCCGCCAGCTTGAGCGAGCGCGATCGCGCGCCGGGTGAAGCCTGGAAATATGTATCTATTGATACCCATGTTCTGGGCATGGTTATTCGCGGCGCGACCGGCCGGAGCATTCCGGACCTGATGGTCGAGAAGCTTATGGTACCGCTCGGGCTGGAGGCTGACCCGGTCATGTTGATCGATGGCAAAGGCGTGGCTTTTGTTTTGGGCGGGTTGAACCTCCGCACGCGGGATTACGCCCGCATGGGGCAGTTGTTTTTGCAAAACGGAATGTGGAACGGCACCCAAATTGTTCCGGCTGACTGGGTGGCGGCCTCAACCGCGAATACCGCGCCCGCTACGCCAACTGCCCACGGTTACGGTTTTCAATGGTGGCTCCCCTCAGACGCAACGGATGGCGAGTATTTTGCACGGGGTATCTATGGGCAATATATATATGTGAACCAGCCGGAAGGGACTGTGGTGGCGCTAAATTCAGCAGATCTTGCCTTTACCGAGGCCGGCGCACACCAGCAAAATCTGGATATGTTCCGTGAAATTGCCGCCCAAGATGGCCTCGACGACTAATTAAATCACTAAGTCTGCAAGCAAATATGAGGCCTGCGTTCTGGCGAACGCGGAGGCAGAGTTGCGTGCCCCCCAGAAGATTCTTGGACCGATTCGCACATTTAGTTACAAAATCCGAATTAAATCACAATTATTTTACGTTGATTTATTTTTAAATAAAGTAAAGCTAAGTAATTGATATTGATTAATTAAAGGTTTGATTGCAACTAAATGCAACTCTCATTTATGATTAAGTACAAATAATACTTGTAGTTTTGCAGAATAAAATACGTATACTCGCGATATGTTGAGAAATGTCCTGAATCTATTCACCGCCTTGCCCCTTCTATTCATTGTCGGGCTCGAAACTGCTTTTGCCGACGGTCATGCTGACGTGGGGGAACGCCTATTCAGGCGCTGTGCCAGCTGCCACGAAGTCGGGCCGGAAGCCCGCAATAAAGTGGGGCCGCACCTGAACGAGATCATGGGCCGCGCGGCGGCCAGTGTCGAAGGGTTCCGCTATTCGCGTGCCCTCACGGCCATGGCCGATGACGGGCTTGTCTGGGATGAGGACATGATGGATGCATTTCTCACACGCCCGTCTGACTTTGTACCGGGAACGAGAATGAGCTTTAGCGGCGTTCGCAAAGAAGAAGACCGCCATGAGTTGATCGTGTTTCTGAGCACGTTGACCCCGGAAACCGGCCTTGGCACCGCACATATCGAGCCTTCCGACCCGGACGTGGCACCCGAAATTCTGGCAATCGAGGGGGATGTGGCATATGGCCAGTATCTGGCTTCGACCTGCGTAACCTGCCATCAGGAAAGCGGCGAGACCGACGGTATTCCCTCAATTATCAATTGGCCTGCACCGGCATTTGTGACCGTGCTGCATGCTTACAAAAACAAATCGCGCGAAAATTCGGTGATGCAACAAATCACCAGCGTTTTGTCCAACGAAGAAATTGCGGCACTAGCAGCTTATTACGAGAGCATTCAGCAATAAACCAAGGGAGAAACATTATGAAACTAGACAGACGCGGATTTATGGGCGCGGGGGTAGCGGCAGCCGCCACTTTGAGCGCACCAACCGTTTTCGCAGCCGGCCACGGCAAACCACGGGTTGTGGTTGTGGGCGGCGGCGCCGGTGGTGCAACCGCCGCGCGCTACATCGCTAAAGACAGCGGTGGTGCTATTGACGTAACGCTCATTGAGCCGACACGCACATATTACACTTGCTTCTTCTCGAACCTCTATCTCGGTGGTTTCCGCGATATGGCTTCGCTCGGCCACTCCTATGGTGCGCTGGCTTCTCAAGGGATCAATGTTGTGCATGACTGGGCCATCGGTGTTGATCGGGACGCGAAAACCGTTGCTTTGGCTGGCGGTGGCTCGGTGCCCTACGACAAGCTGATCCTTTCCCCGGGCATTGATTTCCGTGACGGTGCCGTTCAAGGCTGGGACACAAGCGCCCAAAACGCGATGCCGCACGCCTATAAGGCCGGTTCGCAGACCGAGCTTCTGAAATCACAAATTGAATCCATGCCACAAGGCGGTGTGTTTGCGATGGTGGCGCCGCCCAACCCGTTCCGCTGCCCTCCTGGGCCATATGAGCGGGTATCGATGGTGGCGCACATGCTGAAGGAAAATAACCCGACAGCCAAGATCATGATCTTTGATCCGAAGCCGGGCTTCTCCAAGCAGGGCCTGTTTGAAGACGGTTGGGCACGCCATTACGCAGGTATGGTCGAATGGGTCAGCCCTGATTTCGGTGGCGCAGTTGACGAAGTTCGCCCGGGTTCCATGGAAGTGGTAGCTGACGGTGAAGTGGTCAAGGTTGACGTGTGTAACGTGATCCCGGCCATGAAAGCTGGCCGCATTGCCGATATCGCCGGTGTAACAAACGAAGCTGGTTGGGCGCCTGTGAACCCACACACGATGGCAACACGCGCTGATGACAGCATCCACGTGCTCGGCGACAGCTCGCAGCAGGGTGATATGCCTAAATCCGGCTTCTCGGCTAATAGCCAAGCCAAAGTTTGCGCCATGGCTGTGCGCGGTGAACTCACGGGTAGCGCGGTCTTCCCGGCGCGCTTCAGCAACACCTGCTGGTCATTGCTGGACAGCAATGACGGCGTGAAAGTTGGCGCATCTTATGAAGCCACAGATGAGAAAATTGCCAAAACCTCCGGTTTTGTTTCTCAAGTTGGTGAAGATGATGCAACACGCGCGGCAACCTACGAAGAATCCGTAGGCTGGTATGCTGGTATTACCGCTGACATGTTTGGCTAAGTAGAAAAGGGCAAACCTAAATCGCTCAAATCAAAGAAAGGCGCGTGTTTTTTCACGCGCCTTTTTCTATTGCCTACATTTCGCCTTCGTAAATCAAATCAATCATCCTCTGGTTTCCAAGGGAAAACTCTAGCGGGCAGGGGAAATCAGCCCCGTTCAGCACGGTTTCATGAAAGGCGTCGAACTGGTTCACGTATTGATCAGCGGTTTCGAAGGATTCGGACTCCCGGCTTCCGTTAGTATATCTGATTTCGATAACCGCAGGGCCATAGCCCTTGGGGTTAAACGGGGTGTGCACTGTCAGCACACCTTTTTCACCATGAAAAACCATTTTCTGGCGTAGAGCCATACGCATCGATACATAGAAATCAAGTGAAAACCCCGGAAACTCGGCCATAACGCGGGCGGTTGTGTCTACGCCATTTTCCCACTCAATTTTGGAAGCCGCACTTACGGGTTCCAAGCCGGTCACAAAACGGGTGGTTACACTTGGGTAAACGCCGATATCCGGCAACGCGCCGCCGCCATACTCCGCATGATTGCGGATATTGCCCATGTCGTCATTAAAATAGGTAAACGAGCCTTCAACGTGCTTAAGCTTTCCGATCTTATCCTCACTTATCCACGCACGCACGCGCTGCCATTGCGGGTGATGGGTGACCATAAATGCTTCGGCAGCCAAAAGGCCGGTTTTATCACGCATTTTGATGAGCTGGTCGATCTCATCAGCCTTCATCGCGATGGGCTTTTCGCAAAGCACATGTTTGTCGGCTTCAAGGCATTTGAGGGTCCAGCTTACGTGGTCATTATTGGGGAGCGGGATATAAATAGCGTCAATATCCGGGTCATCCAGTAAGGCTTGATAGTCCCCATAGGCTTTGATGCCCGGAAAATGTGCGGCAAAAGCTTTTGCGCTCTCCAATGACCGGCTGGCTATCGCGTCAAACCGGCCCTTTTTGCTCAAAGCCAGCGCGGGGCAGAGCCATTCTCGGGCGATCTTGGCGGTGCCGAGTACGCCCCATCTTATTTGTGAATGTTCCATAAATGCTCCAATCAGGCCGAGTATCACCACAATGCGTCAATCTACACAAGGAATTCGTGTAGCACAGGGTTGCGCCCCACGTCGGTTCGATTATAACCACCACAATTTGCAAGTAACGGCGAATCCACACCTGCGCGAGGCTTTCGGCCCGCGCGGCCAAATGCACGGGGCCAGCATGCCAAAAAGAACCGACATTTCCTCGATCATGATCATCGGCGCAGGCCCTATCATTATTGGTCAGGCTTGCGAGTTTGATTACTCGGGCACGCAGGCCTGTAAAGCGCTTAAGGAAGAAGGCTATCGGGTCATTCTGGTCAACTCGAACCCGGCGACGATTATGACCGACCCGGACATGGCTGACGCGACCTATATCGAGCCGATCACTCCCGAGACTGTAGCCAAAATCATTGAAAAAGAGCGCCCCGATGCGCTGCTGCCCACAATGGGCGGGCAAACCGGGCTGAACACGGCGCTATCCTTGGATGACATGGGCGTGTTGGAGAAATTTGGCGTGCAGCTCATTGGCGCCGACCGTAAAGCCATTGAAATGGCCGAAGACCGCAAGCTTTTCCGCGAGGCGATGGACCGGCTCGGGATCGAAAACCCGCGCGCCACGATTGCCGAGAGCATGAAGGAGTGCATGGATGCGCTTGAAGATGTCGGCCTTCCAGCCATCATTCGGCCGGCCTTCACCATGGGCGGCACCGGGGGCGGTATTGCTTATAACCGCGAGGATTACGAGACGATCTGCGCAAGCGGCCTTGATGCCTCGCCGGTGAATCAGATCCTGATTGATGAAAGCCTGCTCGGCTGGAAAGAATTCGAGATGGAGGTGGTGCGCGACAAAGCCGACAACGCCATCATTATTTGCTCGATTGAAAACGTGGACCCGATGGGCGTGCATACCGGTGACAGCATCACCGTAGCCCCCGCGCTAACGCTTTCGGATAAAGAATACCAGATGATGCGGACGCATTCGATCAACGTGTTGCGCGAGATCGGCGTGGAGACCGGCGGCTCCAATGTGCAGTGGGCGGTGAACCCCGCTGACGGTCGCATGGTGGTGATTGAGATGAACCCGCGGGTTTCGCGGAGCTCGGCGCTGGCTTCCAAGGCCACCGGTTTTCCGATTGCCAAAATCGCCGCCAAGCTGGCCGTAGGCTATACGCTGGATGAGCTGGACAATGACATCACCAAGGTGACGCCAGCCAGTTTTGAACCGACCATTGACTATGTCGTCACCAAAATACCGCGCTTCACTTTCGAGAAGTTCCCGGGCTCCGAGGCCAGCCTGACCACCGCGATGAAATCGGTTGGTGAAGCCATGGCCATCGGCCGGACCATTCACGAAAGCCTGCAAAAGGCGCTTTGCAGCCTTGAAACCGGCTTGAACGGTTTTGACGAAGTTGAAATTCCCGACATGCCGGGCGCAGATGACGAAATCTTTGAAGAAGGCTCCAAGGTCGGGCTTGAGCGCTATATCCTCGGCGCCAATGCGGATGCGCAAATGGCGATTGATAAAGCCCTCACCAAAGCGCTGGCCGGGCAAACCCCCGACCGGATGCGGATTATCGCCCATGCGATGCGCTATGGTTTCTCCGACGAGGAGCTCTTTGAAATCACCAAGTTTGACCCTTGGTTCCTTGCCCGCATTCGCGAGATCATCGCGGAAGAGGTTAAGCTTGGCCTGCACGGCCTGCCGGATACAGAGCCGCAAATGCGGGCGCTCAAAATGATGGGCTTCTCGGATGCACGGTTGGCAGCGCTAACCGATATGCCGGAAGCCAAGGTGCGCGCCCAGCGGCACGCGCTGGACGTAGTTGCCAGCTTCAAGCGGATCGATACCTGCGCCGCCGAGTTTGAGGCGCAAACGCCCTATATGTATTCCACCTATGAGGCGAGCGTGATGGGCGAGGTCGAGTGTGAATCCCGCCCGACCGAGCGTAAAAAGGTGGTTATTCTGGGCGGCGGACCCAACCGGATCGGCCAAGGGATCGAGTTTGACTATTGCTGCTGTCATGCCTGTTTCTCGCTGACCGATGCAGGGTATGAAACGATCATGATCAACTGCAATCCGGAAACGGTGAGCACCGATTATGACACCTCGGACCGGCTCTATTTTGAGCCGCTTTCGCTTGAGTCTGTGCTGGAGATCTTGCGGGTCGAACAAGAAAACGGCACTTTGCACGGAGTGATTGTTCAATTCGGCGGGCAGACCCCGCTGAAACTGGCGAACGATCTTGAAGCTGCTGGCATACCCATTCTTGGCACCACGCCAGATGCGATTGATTTGGCCGAAGACCGCGAACGCTTCCAGAAATTGCTCAACGATCTGGAGTTAAAGCAGCCGTATAACGGTATCGCCTCCAGCCCGGAGCAAGCCTTTGAAATTGCACAAGATGTCGGTTATCCGCTGGTGATCCGGCCCTCTTATGTGCTGGGTGGGCGTGGCATGGAGATTGTGCGCGATGACGCGCACCTCAAGCGCTATATCAACGAGGCCGTGAAGGTTTCGGGGGATAATCCGGTGCTGCTTGATAGCTATCTGACCGGTGCGATCGAGGTCGATGTTGACGCGCTTTGCGACGGCGAGGCCGTGCACGTGGCCGGTATCATGGAGCATATCGAGGAAGCTGGCGTGCACTCGGGCGATAGTGCCTGCTCACTACCGCCTTATTCGCTCAGCCGTGAGCTGATCGACGAGATGAAGCGCCAGACCGAAGCTATGGCCATTGGCCTCAATGTTGTTGGTCTGATGAACGTGCAATTCGCTATCAAAAACGGCGAAATCTTTGTGCTGGAAGTAAATCCGCGCGCCAGCCGGACGGTGCCATTTGTGGCCAAAGCGGTGAACTCACCCATTGCCTCCATTGCGGCGCAGGTGATGGCCGGGGCCAAGCTCTCGGAATTTGACCTGAAATCGCCGGACACGAAAAACTATGCGGTTAAAGAAGTGGTGCTGCCCTTCGCCCGTTTTCCCGGTGTTGATACCTTGCTCGGGCCGGAAATGCGCTCCACCGGTGAGGTTATGGGCCTTGATACCACCTTCTCCAAGGCGTTTTTGAAGGCCCAAATGGGCGCGGGGACGGAACTCCCCTCTACCGGTTCGGTGTTTGTGTCAATCAAGGAAGCGGATAAAGGCCCGCTGGTGCTGGAAGCAATCAAGATCATGTCTGACCTTGGGTTTTCTGTTAAGGCAACGCGGGGCACCGCAGCCTATCTGGCCGAAAACGGACATAAGGCTGACACGGTTAACAAGGTTTATGAAGGCCGCCCTGATATCACCGACTTGATGAAAGACGGTGGCATTGATCTGGTTTTCAACACGACCGAAGGCGCACAATCTATCGAGGATAGCCGTGAAATCCGCCGGATCGCACTCTATGACCGGATCCCGTATTACACCACCGCAGCCGGTGCGCGGGCAGCTGCACGGGCTATTCAGGAGCGGGCAGTGGGTGAGATTGAAGTGTTTGCTTTGCAAGAGCTGATGTAGGCGGGGTGATCCCTACACACATTCGTCTGTACCGATAAAACCGCCGGACTGCCGTGCCCAGAAGCTGGCATAAAGCCCTTTGTGGGCCAGTAATTCGCTATGCGTCCCCTGCTCGGCCACACGGCCCGCTTCCAAAACAACGATTCTGTCCATGCTGGCGATGGTGCTGAGCCTGTGTGCGATTGCGATCACGGTTTTGCTTTCCATCAAGGAGCTGAGGGTCTCCTGAATAGCGGCTTCGACTTCGCTGTCGAGCGCCGAGGTGGCCTCATCCAGCACCAAAATCGGTGCATTCTTCAAGATCACACGCGCAATGGCCACCCGCTGCCGCTGCCCGCCCGAAAGCTTTACACCACGCTCGCCGAGCCGCGCATCAAAGCCTTTGCGGCCTTTGTTATCTTCAAGATCGGCAATAAACTCTGTTGCCTGTGCTTGCTCGCAGGCCGCCATTAGCTCAGCCTCGCTTGCATTGGGGCGGCCGTAAAGGATGTTTTCCCGTGCTGAACGGTTAAACATTTGGGTATCTTGCGTAACCATGCCGATCTGCTGTCGCAGCCCGTCTTGGGTGAGGGCACGAATATCTTGGCCATCTAGGCTGATCGACCCGTTCTCCACCTCACGCATCCGTAGCAGCAATGACACAACGGTTGATTTACCCGCGCCTGAATGGCCGATCAGACCAACCTTTTCACCTGCCTTGATGTGCAGATCAAATTCGCTCAACCCGCCACCATCTTCGCGCCCATAACTGAAGTTTACCTTGTCAAACCTGATATCGCCCGAGGTTTTTACCGGTTCACGGGCGTCGGGATTATCGATCAGCGTATAGGGCTTGGCCAAGGTGGCGATGCCATCTTCGGCGGTGCCGATATCTGCGTAAAGCCCCATGAGCATAAAGGAAAACCAGCCGGTCATGGCCCCAAGGCGGGAGGCCAGAATGCCAGCTGTTACAATCGCGCCGGTTTGGGCATCTCCCGATAGCCAAAGCGCCACCGAAGAGCCAACAAGCGCCACCGGCAGCAGCCCTGCGAGCAGAGCAATAACAATGCGGAACTTAAACACCTGTCGGCCAAACTTTAGTGCCGCTTCGCGAAAACGCATCAGGGTTTTATGGGCTTCGCCGGTTTCACGATCCGTATGGGCAAACAGTTTGACTGTGGCGATATTGGCGATGCTATCGACAAAATTGCCGGAGATGGCCGAGCGCGCCTCGGCACGTTCTTTTCCCAATGCCCGAATTTTCGGCAAACCCCAGCGCAGCGCCAACACGTAAAGCGCAAGCCAGCCAAACATAACAACCGATAACCGCCAATCGGACGAGGCCATAACCGCCGCGCCCCCCAGCACCATCGCTCCGGCAAAGCTAACAGCATTCAGCAGTTCCATCAGCAATTCGCCAAGCGCGGCTGTGGTTTGCATTTGCTTTTGGTTGATCCTACCGGCGAAGTCGTCCTCGAAAAAGCTCAGGCTCTGTCCGAGCGTGTATTTATGCACCCGAAACAGGCCGAGCACAGAAAGCCCCGGCCCGAACGAGAGAGAGTTCAGCCCCGCCTGAAACAGGATCAATAGCGGGCGCAGCACCAGCATAAAGGCAATAATGCCAATCAAGGGCCAGACAAACCCGTCCAGAAAAACCTCACGCCCATGGGTGTTGATCCGGTCGATAATAATGCCAACCGCCCAAGCGGCGGCAACTTCGGCGAAGCCGATTAGAACCGAGACAATGCCCATAAGGGTGACCGCTTTACCGGCCCCGGCAAACAGCCATTTGCCAAAAGCGACCAGGCTGTCTGGCGGTGGGCCATTGGCTTCGGCAAACGGGTCAAACAGGTTTTCGAAATACTTCACGCATCCTCCGTGCCGATGAAACCACCAGATTGACGGTTCCAGAAGCCCGCGTAAAGCCCGCCCAACGCCAGCAACTCTGAATGCGAACCTTGCTCAGCCACTTTGCCTGCGTCAAGCACCACAATCCGGTCCATCTGGGCGATGGTGGAAAGCCGGTGCGCGATGGCAATCACGGTTTTGCCTTCCATAACGCCGTAAAGCGTCTCCTGAATGGCGGCCTCCACCTCGCTATCAAGGGCGGATGTGGCCTCGTCCAGCACCAAAATTGGCGCGTCTTTCAGGATAACCCTTGCAATGGCAATACGTTGCCGCTGCCCGCCCGAAAGCTTAACACCGCGTTCACCAACTTGCGCTTCATAGCCATGATTG
>Ga0209121_10002748_pt1 | contig 17532 bp, 17 predicted proteins | sample Cruoilmetagenom3_FD_187292 | JGI IMG/M metagenome (GOLD analysis project Ga0209121, IMG submission 187292) | Oil polluted marine microbial communities from Coal Oil Point, Santa Barbara, California, USA - Sample 3 (SPAdes) (version 2) | ecosystem: Environmental > Aquatic > Marine > Oil seeps ... | reverse complement strand
GCTGCCGCTGCCCCCGTCACAGGGTCCTGATCAAACGGTACAAAATGGCTTTTGAGGTGGTTGTTATACACCGTCAGTAACTTGTCCCCATTCGGCTTCAACACCACGACTTGCAACAAATCCCGCCCGAAAACCCGCTTGTCTGGATCATCCGAGTGCGTTGCCGCCTGATGAGAGGTGATCGGCCCAAGTGGCAGTTTTGACATGACACCCACGTCAATCATCCTGGGGTCATTACCCTCAATCAAAGCGATATGCGGGTAAAGGCTACCGAGGTTGTCGCGGTTGAACTTCTTTAGGATTTCGACATGCTCGACCTCTTGAACCGCCAAAATATCACAATCCATTTCAAGTATACGCCGCGCGATTTCGGTTGTCCCGCCGAGGTCTTTGGCTTTCACCAAGCGGCCCATGAAGGTTTTCACGTCGATTGAATCCAGCGTAAATGTTAACGCAATTCCACCCGCATCTTGCGGCGGCACCCCAGAAACTTCGGCGCGAAAATTGAACCGGGAAAACAGATTATTCAGATTAAAGGTTCCAATGGATACGGTCATGTTAAAGGCCTTTTTGAAAATTCGGGATGCGCTACGCTACCATGTTTTCAAGAAAAACCTAAATCCCCTTGCTAACAAAGGGTCGTTTTGATTACGCAGTGCTGTCAAAATCACCGAACTCATGGCTACGGAGAGTAAGCGTAAAAACTGCAAAGTCGCGCGTCGGTGCGGCCTTGCACAATCTAACCAAGTCAATCTACGTCTCGTAGACTTGTGCGTCCGCCCCTTAGCCGCCATATAGGTTTGAACCGATAGGATGGAGGCAAACATGCAAAACGATCAGAAATTCCCTGGCTGGCACGGCACCACGATTGTGGGTGTTCGCAAAGGTGGCAAAGTGGTTATTGCTGGTGACGGGCAGGTCAGCCTCGGCCAGACGATCATCAAAGGCTCTGCTAAAAAGGTTCGTCGGATCAATCCGGGCGGACACGATGTTGTCTGTGGGTTTGCGGGTTCAACGGCCGACGCATTCACCTTGCTGGAACGCCTTGAAGTCAAGCTAGAAGCCGCACCCGGGCAATTGGCGCGTGCCTCTGTCGAGCTGGCCAAGGATTGGCGCACAGATAAATATCTGAAGAACCTCGAAGCGATGCTGATTGTAACGGATGGCAAAGACTTGTTCGTAATCACTGGTGCAGGGGACGTATTGGAACCGGAACACGACGTAACCGCCATCGGTTCGGGCGGCAACTTCGCACTGGCCGCTGGCCGCGCGATGTATGATTTCGAGGATGATGCCGAGGTGATCGCCCGTCGTTCCCTGGAAATTGCCGCCGAAATTTGCGTTTATACCAACGGCAAAATGACCGTGGAAACTATCGATGGCTGATTTCTCCATCGACGATATCCGTGCAGGCGTTGCCGCTGGCGTGATTGATGAACGCCAAGCCGCCAGCATGATCGCCATCGCCAACCAACGCCTTGGCTATCGCCAGAACATGGGTGCCGAGGACGAACCCTTCGAGCTGTTCAAAGGTTTCTCGGAAATCTTCGTGACCGTCGGCCTCGGCATCCTGTACGGCGGCTTCATGGCTGTCGCAATGTTGGTGGGAAATCCGCTAATCGTAATGGTGTTATCAGCCGCAATCACCGTCGCGCTAGCGTATTACTTCACCCTCAAACGCCGCATGATTTTGCCAAGCATCGCGCTGGCCATCGTCTTTGCGGGCTCCGTCGGCGGTTTGGCCGTTTTCTCGATTCTTGATGTAGAGGCCGAAGCTCCCAACGGTTATCACTTCCTCGCCACCGCCATCATCGGTGCCATTGCCATGCTAGGGTATTTCTGGAAATTCCGTGTCCCCTTCGCGATGTTCCTGTTCGGCCTATTCGGCGCAGGGATAGCCTTTTCCATCGCCGGAATAATCGCCCCTGAATCCATATTCGCCAGCGCCTTCATCGGTAACGCCGACGGTGTGTTTGACATCAGTCGCAATCCGACAATGGCCTACACAATGTTAATCTTCGGCATCTTCGCTTTCTTGGGCGGCATGTCGTTCGATTTGCGCGACCCTTACCGCATATCCCGCCTGTCGGCCTGTGGTTTCTGGCTCCACATCCTTGCAGCCCCTGCAATCGTTAACGTAGTCGCCCTGTCTCTGCTGAACCTCGACGGCACAATGGGCTACGGCCTCGCCGCCGCTGCCCTCGTTGTGATTGCCCTCGTTGCTTTAGTCATCGACCGACGTTCATTCTTGACGGCTGGTATCACTTACATCGGCATCATTTTGGCATGGGCGCTCGACTCAGGATCGGGCGACGATTGGAGCATCGCCGTAACTCTTCTGGTAATGGGTGCATTCATCACCGCCCTTGGTACATGGTGGGTACAGCTTCGCGCCGTTATCATGCGCGCCCTGCCAAATTTCCCGCTTAAAAACATATTACCACCCTATCAGGAGGCAGCATGACTGACCTTACCCCCCGTGAAATCGTATCCGAACTGGATCGCTACATCATCGGCCAGAACGACGCCAAACGCGCCGTGGCTGTGGCCTTGCGTAACCGCTGGCGTCGCCGGCAACTGTCTGATGATCTGCGTGACGAGGTTTACCCCAAGAACATCCTGATGATCGGGCCGACCGGTGTCGGTAAAACCGAAATAAGCCGCCGACTGGCCAAACTGGCGAACGCCCCGTTCCTGAAAGTCGAGGCAACCAAGTTTACCGAAGTGGGCTACGTTGGCCGTGACGTCGAACAAATTGTGCGTGACCTGATGGACAGTGCCATCCTGATGGTGCGTGAACAGTTGCGCGAGGACGTGAAAGCCAAAGCACACAGCGCAGCCGAAGAACGTGTGATTGACGCGCTGGCCGGTGAAGATTCCCGCGATCAAACCCGCGAAATGTTCCGCAAAAAACTGCGCGACGGTATTCTGGATGACAAAGAGATCGAGCTTGATCTGGCCGACAATTCCAACCCCATGCAGATGATGGATATCCCGGGGCAACCGGGGGCTGGTATGGGCATGATGAACCTCGGCGATATTTTCGGCAAAGCGATGGGTGGGCGCACCCAACGTCGCCGAGTTAAGGTTTCCGAAAGTTATAAGCTGCTGATCGACGAAGAGGCCGACAAACTGCTGGATGAAGAAACCGTTAACAAGAAAGCCATCACCTCGGTCGAAGAAAGCGGCATCGTTTTTCTGGATGAAATCGACAAAGTCTGCGCCCGCTCCGACGCGCGTGGTGGCGACGTGTCCCGCGAAGGCGTGCAGCGTGATTTGTTGCCGTTGATTGAAGGCACAACCGTTTCCACCAAATACGGGCCCGTCAAAACAGACCACGTCTTGTTCATCGCATCGGGTGCATTCCACATCGCCAAACCTTCGGACCTTCTGCCTGAACTCCAGGGTCGCCTGCCAATTCGCGTCGAACTTCGCGCCCTGATCGAGGAAGACTTCGTTCGCATCCTGACGGAAACCGATAACGCCCTAACGCTGCAATACACCGCCCTGATGGCCACCGAGGAAGTCACCGTCGACTTCACCCCGGAGGGCATCGCAGCCCTCGCCAAGATTGCCGCCGAGGTGAACCACACAGTCGAAAATATCGGCGCGCGCCGCCTCTACACCGTGTTGGAACGCGTGTTCGAAGAGCTAAGCTTCACTGCACCTGATCGGGCAGGGGATAAGGTCACAGTGGATGCAGCATTCGTTGAAAAATATTTGGGCGAGTTGTCTAAATCAACCGACCTAAGCCGATACGTTTTGTAAACCATTGCCCTGCTTCACGGCAGGGCAATACCTCAAACCTTCTTCATAAACGAAGCCTTAAGAACAACCGTAGCTTTCCCGATCCGGCATTCCACCTGATCCGGATTGCCAGTCAGCCGCACGTTCTTGATCTGCGCGCCGCGCTTCAATGTCTTCGACATACCCTTAACTTTCAGGTCTTTGATGACCATCACCGTGTCGCCATCCTCAAGGGTTGCGCCGTTGCTGTCTTTGGTATCCATTTATAAATCCTTAAGGTTAATCGGGCGCGAGCATATAGCCCGCCCCGCGTACTGTCTGTAAATATCGAGGTTGCTTGGGGTCCGCTTCCAGCTTGCGCCGCAGCCGCGTGATTTGTACGTCAACGGCCCGTTCCTGCGCCGAACCATCACTTTTGCCAAGATCGTTAACCAATTGCGTACGGGTGATAGGTTCATGCGCATTAGCTGCGAAAAGCTTCATCAAAGCATTCTCGGTCGCGGTTAGCCGGATACGTTCATCCCCCCGCCACAGCTCGCTGCGGGTTACATCATACCGAACATCGGCCATTTGCAGGATCTTGGGCGGCTCGACAACGATATCGGTTTTCGGCACGCGTCGCAGGATAGCGTTCACCCGTAAAAGCAGTTCCTTGGGTTCGAACGGTTTGGCCAGATAATCATCGGCCCCCATCTCTAGCCCCTTGATTCTGTCGTCGGCATCCCCTCGCGCGGTTAGCAAAAGGATGGGGGTGGGCAAGGTGCGGCGCAGGTCTTGGGTTAACGAAAGCCCATCCTCGCCCGGCATCATGATGTCGATGATCAACATGTCGAATTCCAAGCCGAGCAGCAATCGTCGGGCATGGGCCGCGTCGCGTGCGCCGGTTACCAAAAAGCCGTTTCGGGCAAGGTATTTTTGCAACAACTGCCGAATGCGTTGGTCATCATCAACCACCAGCAGATGCGCTTCACCGTGTTCGTCGCGCGGGATCATCGGGTGTCATCTGCAAAGTTTAATACCTTTTCACGCAAACTTGGGTCAATTATTTGTTCCAGTACGGTGCGGAACCCATGCACGGCTTCCGGCCCCGCGTTAGAATAGGCTTTGCGCATCCGTTTGCGCTGCGCGCCCGACAATTCCTGCTCCAGTGTCTCGCCCGCCTCGGTCAGGAACAAGTTCCGTTGACGGCGGTCTTGCTTGCCAACACGGCTGTCTACCAGACCATCTTCGACCAATTGCCTTAACACACGGTTAAGGGATTGTTTTGTCACGCCAAGGATATTTAATAAATCATTAACCGTCAGGCCCGGCTTTCGATTGATGAAGTGGATCGCGCGATGGTGCGCCCGCCCGTAGGCATAATTCTCCAGAATTAAATCAGGGTCGGCGGTGAACCCGCGATAGGCAAAGAACATCAGCTCGATTCCCTGTCGCAACTGGTCGTCGGTCAGGAACAGCAACTGCTCGGATCGACCGGGCTGACGCGCTAAACGGTTTCTTTGCATGGCTTTTCCCTCAAGCTGATTTGCTTGTTCACAGTTTATGTCAGTCTTGTTGACTTTCCAAGAATCATTTGTTAGCAAAATGAGGAAATAACGAAACAAACTGTCGAATATGGCGTGATACGCGCAATTTTCGAAAACACGGAGAATAAAACAATGGCTGGAGCCTCATACGACGATCGCGACGGATACATCTGGATGGATGGTAAGCTAGTGGAGTGGCGCGATGCAAAGGTGCATGTCCTGACACATGCATTGCATTACGGCTCCTCCGTTTTTGAAGGGGAGCGTTGCTACAACGGGAAAATTTTCAAAAGTCGGGAGCATTCCGAGCGTTTGCTGAAATCCGGCGAATACATGGACATCCCGATTCCCTACACAGTTGACGAAATAGAAGATGCGAAGGCAATGGCATTAGAGGCCAGCGGCTTGACCGATGCATACGTTCGCGTTCTTGCGTGGCGTGGTTCGGGTGACGACATGGGGGTCGCGGCGCAGGCTAACCCTGTCCATATGGCCGTGGCCGTTTGGCCTTGGGGTGCGTATTACGGCGATGCAAAATATGACGGCGCGAAGCTGGACATTTCCAAATGGAAGCGCCCTGACCCTGCAACGATCCCGTGTTTCGCCAAGGCTGCCGGTCTTTACATGATCTGCACCATGTCCAAACACGCGGCCGAGGCCAAGGGTTGTTCTGATGCGTTAATGTATGATTACCGCGGCTACGTGGCCGAGGCGACGGGCGCGAATATCTTCTTCGTCAAGGATGGTGTTGTGCACACGCCAATCCCCGACGCGTTCCTGAACGGCATCACCCGCCAGACAGTTATAGGCATGTTGCAAGATCGCGGTATCGAGGTGCTCGAGCGCCACATCATGCCCGAAGAACTGGCCGATTTCGAACAGTGCTGGCTAACCGGCACCGCTGCCGAGGTAACCCCTGTTGGCCAGATCGGCGACTATACCTTCACTGTCGGCGACCTTACGCGGAACATCGCGGAAAGCTACGAAAAGCTGGTGCGCGCATAATCACTAGGTGAAATACTGTTAAAAACGGCGTACTTTTTATGCGCCGTTTTTATTTTGACGGCGCCCCATTAAACCGGTTTAGTAGTTTAATGATTAACCGTATATTAACCAAGAATATGGCGGATTAGGTATGGCTAAGAAAATCATTATAGACACCGATCCGGGTCAGGACGATGCCGTGGCGATCCTTCTGGCGCTCGGTTCACCTGAGCTAAAGGTGTTGGGGATCACGGCGGTAGCTGGAAATGTGCCGCTGGCGCTGACCCAGAAAAATGTTCGTATTATTTGCGAATTGGCGGGCCGGCCCGATATTCCAGCCTTCGCAGGGGCTATTCGCCCATTGGTGCGCAAACTTGTAACAGCGGAAAATGTGCACGGAAAAACAGGGTTGAACGGGCCGAAATTGCCTGACCCGACTATGCCGTTACAAGAACAATACGCGGTGGACTTTATTGTTGAAACTTTGATGACTGAACCCGAAAACACCGTAACCCTTTGTGTTCTCGGCCCGTTAACCAACATCGCGTTGGCCATGATCCGGGAACCCAAAATCATCCCACGCATCGCCGAAATCGTCCTGATGGGCGGCGGCTGTTTCGAGGGTGGGAATGTAACCCCCGCCGCCGAGTTCAACATCTACGTCGACCCCCACGCCGCCAAAACCGTGTTCGAAGCGGGCGTGCCGATCACCATGTTCCCGCTCGATGTCACCCACAAGGCGTTAACAACACGTAAACGCGTGGAGCAGTTCAGGGCCATGGGAACAAAGGTTGGAACGGCAACAGCCGAACTCCTCGACTTTTTCGAGCGTTTCGATGAAGAAAAGTACGGCACCGACGGCGGCCCGCTGCATGACCCAAACGTCATCGCATGGCTTTTGAAGCCTGAACTTTACAGTGGCCGCCACATCAACGTCGAAATCGAAACCGCCTCCGAATTGACGATGGGTATGACTGTTGCAGATTGGTGGGGCGTGACCGACCGACCGAAAAACGCGTATTTCGTGCGCGATTTGGATGCTGATGGCTTCTATAACCTGCTGGTAGAGCGGATTGGTACCTTGTAGCCCTTGACTCCGCCGCCTTGAGACAACAAACGCGCTGTGATATAACTTACAAATGGCGCGCCGCTGATCGGCGCATGAGATTTAGGAGGACATTGTCCTGTCCGATAATGTTGACGCGGCCGAGATGACCGCAAGTTCCGCGAATACCACCCTTGGTAAAAGCGGAGATAAAACCGAAAGCGATGCAATGCTCGCCCGGATCTTGAACTCGCTTGAAGAGAGCAAGGCAGAAGACATCGTGACCATTCCATTGCACGGGAAATCCGAGATGGCAGATAACATGGTTATCGCGTCTGGTCGTTCCTCGCGGCAGGTGTCGGGACTGGCGGAAACGCTTTACAAGCTGATTAAAGAAGAAACCGGCATCATTTGTCGTACCGAAGGTAAACAATCCGGCGACTGGGTTTTGCTGGATTGTGGCGACGCGGTTGTGCATATCTTCCGCCCCGAAGTGCGGGATTTTTATCAGCTGGATAAAATGTGGCTGACTGCCGGTGGTGATCAGCCCGAAGAGGACTAATATGCGCGTCAGCTTATGCGTTGTCGGTCGCCTGCGGGCGGGGCCGGAACGCGACCTTATCGATGATTACCTAACGCGGTTTGAACGCACGGGCAGGGCGCTTGGCCTTGGTCCGGCCTCGGTGATCGAGGTTGAGGACAAAAAAGGCGGCGGCTCGATAGCAGAAGCTGCGCTTTTGCGTAAGGCGATCCCCGACGGGGCGTTTCTTGTGACAATGGACGAGCGCGGCAAAGTTCTGACCTCGCCAGAGTTTGCCAACAAACTTGCCGGATGGCGCGATAACAGCCAGCGTGATCTGGCGATTGTGATTGGCGGCGCGGATGGCATTGCGCCCGATCTGCGAGCCGAGGCGGATTTTTCGCTGTCTTTCGGCAAGATGGTCTGGCCCCACATGCTGGCGCGCGTGATGCTTACCGAACAACTGTATCGCGCAGCGACTATTCTGTCCGGTGGTCCATATCACCGCGCCTGATCGCTTGCGCTTGCGCGCGCGCGATCTTACTTAAAGGTTAATCAAAACCGGAGGGCTCCGATGCCTGCACCAAAACCCGTAGTATTATGCATCCTTGATGGCTGGGGCTTGCGCGAAGAACGCGAGAACAATGCGGTTGCGCTGGCCGATACGCCGAACTTCGACCGGATCATGGATGAGTGTCCTAATGCAACATTAACGGCATGCGGCCCCGATGTTGGTCTGCCGGAAGGGCAGATGGGGAACTCCGAGGTTGGGCACACGAATATAGGCGCAGGCCGCGTTGTCTGGATGGACCTGCCAAAGATTAACAATGCAATAACGGACGGCTCGTTTCAAAAGAACGCAGCGCTGTTGCGCTTTGCCGCAACGCTGAAAAAGACGGGCGGAACGGCGCATATCGCGGGCCTCGCCTCGCCCGGTGGTGTGCATGCGCATCAGGATCATATTGTTGAAGTTGCCAAAGTGTTAACGGCGGCGAGCGTTCCGGTGGTTCTGCACGCTTATCTTGATGGGCGCGATGTGGCACCCAAAAGTGCGGATCAGCAGATCGCCAAATTGGTTAACGATCTGCCAGATGGCGCGAAAATCGGCACGGTTTGCGGGCGGTTCTTTGCGATGGATCGCGATAACCGCTGGGATCGTGTGCAAGCCGCTTTTGATGTTATGACGACGGGCAAAGGCAAGGCTGCGGATACTGCGCTGGATGCGATTAACGTGGCGTATGATGCGGGCGAGACGGACGAGTTCGCCTCCCCAACCGCCATCAACGGGTATAGCGGCATGCAGGACGATGACGGTTTACTGTTTGTTAACTTTCGCGCCGACCGTGCCCGTGAAATTCTGGCAGCGCTGGCTGATCCGGCGTTTGACGCCTTCGATGCCTCCGCCCGCCCAAAATTCGCGGCGGTCTGCGGGATGGTCGAGTATTCCGATAAGCATAACGCCTATATGGATGTGATGTTCCCGTCTGAAGAAATCGTTAACACGCTGGGGCACTGGGTATCTAGCCACGGAAAAACCCAATACCGTCTCGCGGAAACTGAAAAATACCCGCACGTCACCTTCTTCATGAACGGCGGCGAGGAAACCCCCGAGACAGGCGAAGACCGCTACGTTTCCCCCAGCCCCAAGGTGAAAACCTACGATATGCAGCCCGAAATGTCGGCGTCAGACGTTACAGACCATCTGGTGGATGCCATAAGCGGGCAGAAATACGACCTGATAATAGTGAACTTCGCCAACCCCGATATGGTCGGTCACACGGGCGACCTGCAAGCGGCAATGGAAGCCTGCGCAGCGGTGGACGAGGGTGTGGGCAAGGCACTTGTCGCATTGAAAGCCGTTGGCGGCGCCATGATCCTGACAGCGGACCACGGCAATTGCGAAACGATGGTCGACCCTGTGACTGGCGGTCCGCACACAGCGCACACGCTAAACCCGGTGCCCGTTGTGCTGATCGGTGGCCCCGAAGGTGCCAAAATGCGTAGCGGCGGGCGGTTGGGTGACCTCGCGCCAAGTCTGCTGCAATTGATGCAATTACCGATTCCGAAGGAAATGACAGGCCAATCCCTGATCGTTTAGGCGGATTACTGCGCAGGCATGTGAATAAAATGTGATCAGTTTCCACTTAAAGGCTGGTGTAGAAACGCAGGAAAGGTTCTATATAGACTCTAGCCTCGTGCCAGATTCTCGTTTCGGGCGAAAACATAGGATGTATTTGAATGAAAAAAATTCTCTTAGGAACACTAGCCGGTGCCGTAGCTGGCTTGGTAATTGCAGTGCAAGTTTCCGGCCCGATTAACGCACAAGAGAGTGAGCGCCTCCAAACGACTTATGAACAGCTAGATCTGTTTGGTGATATTTTCGAACGCATCCGTTCCACTTACGTCGAAGAAGTGGATGACGTGGCATTGATCGAGGCCGCGATTAACGGGATGTTAACCTCGCTTGACCCACACTCCAGCTATCTGCCGCCTCGTGATTACGACGATATGCAAGTTGAAACCCGTGGGGAGTTCGGCGGCCTTGGCATCGAAGTGACGCAAGAGGACGGCTTTGTGAAAGTCGTCTCGCCCATCGATGATACGCCTGCTGATCGTGCCGGTCTGGAAGCTGGCGATTTCGTCACCCATATCGATGGTGAAAGCGTGCTGGGATTTACGTTGAACGAGGCCGTTGACCTTATGCGCGGCGAAGTTGGGGAAGAAATCGTGCTGACGATTTTCCGCGAAGGCCTGGACGAACCGTTCGACGTGACCATCGTGCGAGACATTATCAAACTGACAGCCGTTAAAGTGCGAACCGAGGGGCGTGCGATTGTGGTTCGTATCACCTCGTTCACCGAAAAAACCTACGTTAACCTTGCAGAGGGTATGGCCGAGGAAATCGAGGCAAACGGCGGTGTTGATAACATAGACGGCTTTGTTCTTGACCTTCGAAACAACCCGGGTGGCTTGCTTAGTCAGGCGATCTCGGTTTCTGACGCGTTCCTTGACGCTGGCGAGATCGTATCCACTCGTGGCCGTAACGAGGGGGACAGCGACCGTTTTAACGCCGAAAAAGGTGATCTGGCTGAAGGCAAGCCGATTGTTATCCTGATCAACGGCGGCTCGGCTTCGGCATCTGAAATTGTGGCGGGCGCGTTGCAAGACCACCGCCGCGCGGTTGTGATCGGAACGAAAAGTTTCGGCAAAGGCTCGGTTCAAACGATTATGCCAATCGCCGGTGATGGCGCGATGCGTCTGACGACGGCGCGGTATTACACACCCTCTGGCCGTTCGATTCAAGCTTTGGGGATTACGCCGGACATTTTGGTTGAACAACGCCCACGCGTCGAAGATGACGAAGGTAACGGCGACCAAAACCGCCGTGGTCGTTCCGAGGCCGATTTGCGCGGATCGTTGAATAACGATTCCCTAACGGACGAAGAAATCGAACTGCTGGAAGCCGAGCGCGCGGAGCAAGAAGAAAACGCTGCGCGTCGGGACGAAGATTTTCAACTGTCGTATGGCTTGGATATCTTGCGTGGGTTGAACGTATTGGCCAAGTAACAGGATGACCGAAGCAGAAATCGCCGCGCTGCCATATCGCCCGAACGTCGGGTTGATGGTACTGAATGCACAGGGAAACGTCTTTACGGGCCAGCGCCTCGATTACCCCGGCGCGGCTTGGCAGATGCCACAGGGCGGCATTGACGAGGGCGAAGATACCGAGGTCGCGGCCTATCGCGAGTTGCAGGAAGAAACGGGTATTTCGTCCGAGATGGTCCAGATTTTGGCGCAATCGTCTAGCTGGATTTCTTACGATTTCCCCGTCGAGCTTGCAAAAAAGCTGTGGAAGGGCGGGTATCGCGGCCAAAAACAGCGCTGGTTCTTGATGCGCTTTAGCGGGGTTGATAGCCAGATCAACATCCAGACCGAGGAACCCGAGTTTGCCGAATGGCGCTGGATGTCACCCCATGATCTGCTGGACAATATCGTGCCGTTCAAGCGTCCGGTTTATGAACAGGTCCTTAACGAATTCAGCGATTACCTGAAGACTTAAAGGTCGGAAATACGGATAAACGGGAAGAAAACGCCTGCCGACCAGACGCCGAACCATTCAACCCCGTCAACCGTTTCCGCCTCGCCTTGATCCACAAGGCGGTAAAAGCTTTTACGATCTATTAACGCTTCAAGGTTGGTGCGGACCAGAACATAGGGCGAAGGCTCGCCGCCGTCAGGGTTCAAAACAACGCGGATCGGGTTGTCCGGCCCCGCCTGCACGGTTTCCCCGACGTTGGTGGTGAAGGTGATGACCTTGTCCTTTGCGTCGAAATCCACCGCCACAAACGGCGCGTCATCGACCTTGATGCCGACCTTTTCCACAGGTGTTACCAGAAAATACGCGTCACCATCCTTGCGAATAATAGTCGAGAACAGCTTAACCAACCGTTCACGCCCGATAGGTGTGCCAAGGTAAAACCATGTCCCGTCGCGGGCGATCCGCATGTCTAGATCCCCGCAAAATGGCGGGTTCCACAGGTGTACGGGGGCAGGCCCTTGGCCCTTGGCGGCTTTGGTCGCGGCGGTCGCGATGCTGTCGGCATTCGCGCTCACAGATTTCTGATGGGAATCGGACATTACCCTCTGCCTTATTGTGATTTGCTGTATTAAGATAGGCACGCATATCGGTCGTTGCAATCCAGACAGCGGCGAAATTATTTTGGCAAAGGGGTGGTTATGTCAAACCCGGACATCGCGGCATTTGAACAAATCGCAGAGAAGTTGACGCAAGCGCAAGGGATGATCGCGCGTCGCATCATCGGACAAACCCGAGTCGTCGACGAAACCTTAACGGCAATTCTGTGCGGCGGGCATGGCCTGTTGGTCGGCGCCCCCGGTTTGGCCAAAACGCGTTTGGTCGAAGTGATGGGTGTCGTCCTTGGCCTGAATTCCAACCGCGTGCAGTTCACGCCGGACCTGATGCCAGCCGACATCCTTGGGGCCGAGGTTCTGGAAACCGCCGCCGACGGTGCCCGCGCGTTTCGATTTATCGAAGGTCCGATTTTCTGCCAGCTTCTTATGGCGGACGAGATTAACCGCGCCAGCCCGCGTACACAATCCGCGCTGTTGCAAGCAATGCAGGAACATCATGTTTCTGTCGCCGGAAAACGGCGGGATTTACCGTCGCCGTTCCATGTTCTTGCCACGCAAAACCCGATTGAACAAGAAGGGACATATCCGCTGCCCGAAGCGCAACTTGATCGCTTCTTGCTGCAAATCGATGTGGACTACCCCGACCGCGACGCTGAACGCGATATCCTGCTGGCAACCACAGGCGTCGAGGATTCCGAGGTTTCTGCCGTGTTTGACGCTGCTGGTCTAATCGAAGCCCAAACCGCCGTTCGGCGCATGCCGATTGGCGAGAGCATTGTCGAGCTGATCCTCGATCTGGTCCGCGCCGCGCGGCCGGGCGAGGGGGCGTCAGACCTCGTTAACAATTCCGTAAGTTGGGGGCCGGGGCCGCGTGCTGCACAAGCCTTGTCGCTGGCCGTTCGGGCGCGGGCCTTGATGGACGGTCGGTTTGCGCCGAATGCAGATGATATCGCGGCGCTTGCCCATCCGGTTTTGAAGCACCGCATGGCGCTGGGCTTTGCAGCGCGGGCCGAAGGGTTAACGGTTGATAAACTAATCACTACGCTGATTGACCAAGTGCTTGGCGAGGGGTCCTCTGCTTGAACCAACCCCGCCCATCTGCCGATCTTCGCGCAGCCAGCGAAGGTCTCGCCACCACATTCCCCGCCCTTATGGTCGAGGCATCGCGCCTTGCGGCAAGTGTGGCGATGGGGGATCACGGGCGTAGGCGTGCAGGTGTAGGCGAGGATTTCTGGCAATACCGTCAGGCGTTACCAGGCGATGATCTGGCAACCGTTGACTGGCGGCGGTCCGGGCGATCCGATATAGCTTACGTTCGCGAACGCGAATGGGAATCCGCGCATACCGTTGCGATCTGGTCCGACACCGCGCAATCCATGGATTACAGCGGGAAACGCGGCGTTTCCAGCAAAGGCGAGCGGGCAAATTTGTTGGCCATGGCCTTGTCTGTTCTATTGTCCAAAGCTGGCGAGCGGATTGCATTCCCCGCAACAATTGCTGCCACACCGCGGTCAGGCGAACGACAATTGCAGCGTATCGCACAGGCGATATCTACCATCGAACAGGCCCGCCCGGAATACGGATCTGTGCCGGAATTCGGTGACTTGAAAGCCGCGCGAAGTGTGTTTCTTTCGGATTTCATGGGCGCAGAAGGCCAAATTTTCCCGCCCTTGAAAACCATCGCCGAAAGGGCTGGTACAGGGTGCTTGGTCCATATTCTGGACGACACCGAAGAAGTTTTTCCTTTTGACGGCCGCGTGATCTTTGAAAGCATGGGCGGCGGGTTGTCGTTTGAAACGCACCGCGCCAAAGCTCTGCGCGAGGAATATCGTGAAAAGTTGGCGCAACGTTGCGCCGCGCTGGAAGAATTTGCGAGACAGGCGGGGTGGCAATATCTGAAACACTACACCTCCCAAAGCCCCAAGGCGGCGTTGTTGTGGTTGCATATGGTGATCGGAGGGCAGCGATGAGTTCGCTTGTATTTCTGACACCGTGGATGCTGCTGGGCCTGTTGGCCTTGCCGCTTTTATGGTGGCTGCTGCGCGCCACACCACCGTCGCCCAAACACCTGCGCTTCCCCGGAGTGAGCTTGCTGGTGGGCTTGAAGGACATCGACAAGACGCCCGACAAAACGCCGATCTGGTTGCTGCTTTTACGAATGTTGGCCATCGCGGCGGCGGTTTTCGCCTTTGCCGAACCCGTTTTGAACCCCGAAACCCGCACGGATGGTGACGGCCCGTTACTGATCGTAATGGACGGCGGCTGGGCCAGCGCCCCCGATTGGGTGGCGCGTGTGGAAGAAACAGAACGCCTGTTGAAACAGGCTGCGCGCGCTGGGCGACCAACAGTATTCGCATCCTTAACGCAACCCTTGCCGCAAGGAATGCCCTACCGTGATGCTCGGGATTGGTTGTCGGTTTTACGTGCATTGCAGCCGCAATCATGGACGCCTGACAGGCAAGCCGCAATCGACTGGCTAGGGAATGAAGGTGGTTTCGAAACCTATTGGTTAACGGATGGTTTACAACACAGCGACGCCGATCTCGCTATTATGCTGGACACAAAGGGCCCGTTGCGGATCATCGGAACGAGCAATCGCCCTCTCGCGCTGCTACCGTTGAAACTTGACGCAGGCCAGTTGAGCGCAACCGTTATCGGTGCGCCGGCAACGGCTGAAGCGATCACACTCACAGCTTTCGGAGCGGCACCAAATGGCACCGAAGTGTCATTCGCTTCGATCAGTGGAACACTTCCTGCCCAAGAAACCGAAATAACTCTAACCTTCGACATGCCACTGGAATTAACCAACCGCGTTACGCGGGTAACATTGCAGGGCCAAACCTCGGCAGGGGCGGTTGCCTTGGCTGATGACGGGTCGCGTCGGCGTAAGGTTGCGCTGGTCGGGGCCTCCATTCAGGAGGGGCCGCAATTGGTCGCCCCTTTGCATTACCTTCGCAAAGCGCTGGAACCATCAACGGCATTGATCGAAGGGAACTTGTCCGATGTCCTGTTAGGGGCACCGGATGTGATCATTCTGTCAGACGTTGGGGCGTTGTCGATTGCCTCGTCCAACAAGCTTTTGGCGTGGGTGGAAAAAGGCGGCCTTCTGGTGCGTTTCGCTGGCCCGCGTTTGGCTGCCGATGGTGCGGGGCAGCTTGAAGATGACCCGCTACTGCCCGTGCGATTGCGTGCAGGCGGGCGCACGCTTGGCGGGGCAATGGCATGGAGCGCGCCCAAACACCTTAGCCCATTCCCCGAAGCCAGCCCGTTTTTCGGCCTGCCTGTTCCGGCGGATGTCGAGGTGTTCTCCCAAGTCGTTGCCCAACCCGCGCCAGATCTTGCAAAGCGCACACTGGCAGCGTTGGAAGACGGAACGCCACTGGTCACCCAACGCCAACAAGGCGACGGGCGCGTGGTTTTGTTCCATGTCACCGCGAATGCGGAGTGGTCAACCTTGCCGCTATCAGGCCTGTTCGTGCAGATGTTAAAGCGTCTGTCGATCAGCGCGAACACAGAAGGGGACGCGGCCGTACTCGACGGGCGAATGTGGATGCCGGATAAAATCCTCGACGGGTTCGGGCGGCTGGGCAGCGCGGAAATGGTTACGCCTGTTAGCGGGGAGCGCTTGGCTAACCCTGTTGGTCCAGACGCGCAACCGGGGCTTTACAGGTCTGGCGATCTTAGGGTGGCCGTAAATGTTTTGCGGGCGAATGACATGCTCGCCGCGCTCGATATTCCTGTTGGGGCCAGCATCGAAGTGCTTGGCCAAACGAACGAGCAATCCCTTAAACCTTGGTTCCTGATAGTGGCATTAACGTTGTTCATGCTGGATATTTTGGGAACGCTGTGGGTGACGGGTCGCCTATTCAACAGAGGTGCGACACGTGCGATGGGGTTGATTTTGCTGGTTGGCTTAATCCCGGCACCGGAAGCCAAGGCGGATGAGGCACGCGCAATTCTGGCCGCGAATGATACAGTACTGGCCTACGTGATTACGGGTGACCCAACCGTCGATAACATCAGCGCGGCGGGGTTGCTTGGCCTTAGCACGGCCCTGAATCAACGCACCTCTATCGAGCCAATCACCCCCATCGGTGTGAATGTTGAAACAGATGATCTTAGCCTTTTGCCAATGCTGTATTGGCCGATTACCAGCAATCAGCCGGCCTTGTCGGACGCTGCCGTACAACGCCTGAACAGGTATCTGGCAACTGGCGGAATGATCGTTTTTGACACCCGCGACGCCCAACTTGGCAGCGGGTTCGGCGTGCTGACACCCAACGGTAAAGCACTGCAACGCCTGACAGAGAACCTCGATATTCCGCCGCTGAGCCCCATTCCCGAGGGGCATGTGCTGACACGCGCGTTTTACTTGCTGCAAGACTTCCCTGGCCGCTGGTCCGGCCCTGATGTCTGGGTCGAGGCCTCCAACGTCGACACCGACCAGAACGATGGCGTGACGCCCATTGTGATTGGTGCGAACGACTGGGCCTCTGCTTGGGCTGTTTCGGAAAGCGGCCAACCGATGTTTCCCGTCGGCCGTGGTCTAACCGGCGAGCGTCAACGTGAAATCGCGCGACGTTTCGGGGTGAACCTTGTGATGTATGTCATGACGGGCAATTATAAAGCCGACCAAGTCCACGTTCCGGCATTTCTGGAAAGATTGGGGGAATAATGGTCAGCTCCATTTCATATGCCCCGTTGATCGGATGGGAACTGCTGGCGGGGGTAGCTGCACTGAACCTCGTTTTGCTGGGAATTGCTGCATGGTTAGGCTTGCGCGGGTGGTTCTTGCGCGGGTTGGCGGCGGCCTTGGTGCTGGGCGCGTTGCTGAACCCGTCTTATAAACAAGAGGATCGCACCCCGCTTTCAGACATTGCATTCGTCGTGATAGACGAAACCGCCAGCCAAACGTTACCTGCCCGTACTGAACAAATGCAAACCGCTGTGCCTGCGATTTTGGCACAGCTGGAAGATCAAACCGATGCACCGTTAGAGGTTGTAACCGTAACCGTGCGCGACACACCCGAAGGGGCCACAGCACGGGGAACCATGTT
>Ga0209121_10002746_pt1 | contig 17534 bp, 21 predicted proteins | sample Cruoilmetagenom3_FD_187292 | JGI IMG/M metagenome (GOLD analysis project Ga0209121, IMG submission 187292) | Oil polluted marine microbial communities from Coal Oil Point, Santa Barbara, California, USA - Sample 3 (SPAdes) (version 2) | ecosystem: Environmental > Aquatic > Marine > Oil seeps ... | reverse complement strand
ACGCCCTAAAGTGACAGCGATTTTGCATACCATTGAACTTGTTCCATATTTGGCGCTCTTGTATTTGGGCCTGCATCAGTGGGGATTGACCGGCGCTGCTTGTGCCTTTGGCTTGCGAACTCTGACAGATACGCTCGTGCTCGCCTGGTTGGCGCAATCTTTCAAGCAGTGTATGAAGATCATTTTGGTTCCATCCTTTTTGATTATCTTTGGTTTTTGGGTAACGAGATTTCAAACCGACTTTGGCAATTTCTGGATTTTCCTGAATCTTCTTCTGGTCGCGATAACGGCAATTGTATGCTGGTCAATCCTGCCGACCGAAACCAAGCTTTTGATAAAGCGCTATGTTAGAAAAGGTGTTTAGGCTTTGCGGGGCTTGCTAGGGTCAGGACCTATTAAACTACTTCTGCAGCAGAAAAAGTTCTGAATCAATGCACGCCAAACGAGGCGGGCAACATGTCCGATGATAGACAGCGTGGTGCGCTTTGAGGTGAACCCGGTTGACACGGGCGGCAGCCACTTTACCCTCACCCAATCAGGGCTGAGCGATGCCGAGATCGAAATGCAGAGCCAATACGGCTGGGCCTCAACGCTGGCACGGCTTAAAGAATTATTACAATAACCAATCGAGGGAGACGCCAAAATGGCAGAATATATCATTATTTATCATGGGCATGGCCAGCCAGAATCAAAAGAGGCTGGCGAAGCGGCGCGCGGTCGCTGGATGAAGTGGATGCAGGATCTGGGCGAGAATATCATCAATTTCGGCACGCCGTTTAAGGGCGGCACTATTTTGTCGGCCGATGGTTCGACCCGCGCGGGTGGTTTAAGCGGCTATTCGATTGTGAAAGCCGACGATATGGATGCCGCGATGGAAATCGCCAAAGCCTGCCCGCATCTGGAAGTGGGCGAGGTCGAGGTGGCCGAGCTGATGAAGGGTATGGGCTAAGCAACAGATGCGGCGCTTAAACGTGATCGTTTTCAGAAGCCCGGGTTTGCGCCGCTCTTTTTAGACACCGGATTTTGCAGCGTCGGAGGAGAATGCCTTCCAACCCCGCGTTTTGCTTGCCCATCTATTCGTTGACCCATAGGTTGGGGAAAACAGAATCGACGAGGGAGTGGCCGCGATGAGCTACCGTGCACCGGTATCGGAAATCACCTTTTTGCTGGAAAATGTGCTCGAGGGCGCGAGGGTCGGGGAAACCGGACTTTTTGCCGAGGCCGGACTAAACACAGCCGCCGCTATTTTTGATGAGGCGGCCAAGCTGGCCGAGGGGAAAATAGCCCCGCTCAATCGTGTGGGGGACGAGCACCCCGCCAAGCTCGAAAACGGCGTGGTGCGCTGCTCACCCGGTTTCAAAGAGGCTTACCAAGCCCTCGCGGAAGGCGGCTGGGTGGGTATGAACGGCCCCGAAGAATATGGCGGCATGGGGATGCCGATGACCCTTACGGTTGCCGTGAACGAGATGATTTCGAGCGCCTGCCTTTCATTGGCGCTCAATCCGCTGATGACCCAAGGCCAGATTGAGGCGTTTGAGCACCACGCTTCTGACGAACTCAAAGATATTTATCTCGGGAAGCTGGTTTCGGGCCAGTGGACCGGCACCATGAACCTGACCGAACCGCAGGCGGGCTCGGATGTAGGAGCGCTTTCGACCAAGGCGGTTGATAATGGTGACGGTAGCTTTGCCATCACCGGCCAGAAGATATTTATCAGCTGGGGGGACCATGATGTGGCCGAAAACATCGTCCACCTTGTGCTGGCGCGGTTGCCAGATGGCGTGGCGGGCACCAAGGGTATTTCGCTGTTTGCCGTGCCTAAGTTCATCCCGGATGAAAACGGTAACCCCGGCGTGGCCAATAGCCTGCGTCCGGTCAGCCTTGAGCACAAGCTGGGCCTGCATGGTTCGCCCACGGCGGTGATGAGCTTTGAAGGCGCCACGGGCTGGATGGTCGGCCATGAAAACGGCGGGATGTCAGCGATGTTTACCATGATGAACAACGCGCGGCTGGGCGTGGGCATTCAGGGGCTTTCACAGGCTGAGGCCGCCTACCAGCAAGCGCTGGAATTTGCCCATGAGCGCAAGCAGGGGCACACGCCGGTTGAAGGGGAAACCGCCATTATCGGCCATGCCGATGTGCGCCGGAACCTGATGACAATGAAGTCCCTCACCAGCATTGCCCGCGCGATCTGCCTTGATTGCGCGATCAGTCTCGACCTGGCCCGTGCCAACAAGGATGAGGGGCATGCTGCGCGAGCGGCCTTCCTGACCCCAATTGCCAAGGCTTTTAGCACCGATGCAGGCTGCGAAGTGGCTGAACTGGGCGTGCAGGTACACGGCGGCATGGGCTTCATTGAGGAAACCGGCGCGGCGCAGTATTACCGCGATGTGCGGGTTACAGCCATTTACGAGGGCACCAACGGTATTCAGGCCATGGATATGGTCGGGCGCAAGCTCAAGGACGGGGGCAAGGCGGCCTTTGCCCTGCTTTCCGAAATCGGCCTCACAGCGGCAATAGCCGAGGAAAACTATCCTGATTTGTCTGCGTTCCTGCATGGAGCCGAAAACAGCCTTACTGTCACAACCCACTGGATGCTCAACGCGCCACCCAACGCGCGTTTTGCCGGTGCCACGCAATATCTGCGGGCCTTTGCGCTGGCGCTTGGCGGGCATTACCTGCTGAAAGCCGCCATGAAGGACCCAGAGCGCCTGCCGCTGGCCCGCTTCCACATCCGCCAGCTTATGCAAGTGGTGGACCCGCTCTGCTCTGCCGCCCGCGAGGGTGACATGCCCCTTTATGAGGACCCGCTTGCCCTATGAGCCTGATAAAATTTCCGTTTGAGACTCCGCCCGAAGGGATCGAGATGATCGAAGTCGCCGAGGGCATCCACTGGATTCGTTTGCCGCTGCCGATGAAGCTCGACCACGTCAACATTTACGTGCTGGAAGATGAAGGCGGCTGGACAGTGATAGACACCGGCATGAACACCGGCAAAACCCGCGCATTGTGGCAGGCTCTGATAGAGGGGCCGCTCAAAGCCCGCCCCATCAATCGCGTTATTCTTACCCACCATCACCCTGACCATGTGGGGCTGGTGGGCTGGATGCAATCCGAATACAGAGCCGAGCTTTGGACAACCCGCACGGCGTGGCTTTTCGCCCGTATGCTGACACTGGATGTGCAGGAAACATGGCCCGAGGAAACGCTTGCCTATTACCGCAGCGCGGGGATGGACAGCGATTTTTACGAAAAGCGCAAAGCCGAGCGGCCGTTTAACTATTCCGATGTGGTTGCCCCGATGCCACTTGGCTTCAAGAGTCTGGATGAGGGCCACACCCTAACAATCGGAGCGCGGGAGTTCACGGTGCGGCTCGGGCAGGGCCACGCGCCGGATCACATCACCCTCTGGGCAGATGACGTGGTAATCGCCGGTGACCAGATGATCGCCAACATTTCCTCCAACCTCGGGGTTTACGCAACCGAACCGGAAGCCGACCCCGTGGGGGCGTGGTTTGATAGCTGCGAAAGGTTAAAAGTTTTCGCCAAGCCCGAACACCTTGTGCTCCCCGGCCATAAACTGCCCTATACCGGGCTGGCGACCCGGCTGACACAGTTGATCAACAACCACCATACCGCGCTGGACCGGCTGAATGCCCACCTAGCGGAACCCCGCACGGCGACCGAGTGCTTTCAGCCCTTGTTCAAACGAAAAATCAGCGAGGGTGAATACGGGCTGGCGCTGGTTGAGGCTGTCGGTCACCTGAATCACCTGCACCAGCTTGGCACCGTTTCCCGCACTCGCCGCCAAGACGGTGCGTATCTATGGCGCATTGGTTAATGCCACAAACCCCTTCCCCTCGGCGGGATTTTCTGGCAAATGGAATAAAACCATAAACGGGAGACGAGAAAATGAGTGAATACAAACACGGGTCCATGGACATCCACAACCAAGAGAAAACCTTTGCCGGCTTTATCAAAGGCGGCATCTGGCTTTGCGGCATCTCGATTGGCGTGCTGGTATTTCTGGCAGTTTTCAACTCCTGAGACCGGAGGCGACCATGCGGGCGATTTCAGCGGCAGCTTTGCTGGGTGCGTTGCTTTTGGGGGCCGGTTGCGCCAACAATAGCGGCACGGCCCCTGTCGAGGAAATCTCGGCGGCCCAGTTCAACAATCCGGCACCCGCTACCATCTCTTTGCTAACCATGGTCAACGCGCGGAATGATTTCGGCGAGCACTCCGCCTTGCTGATCAACGGTTCACAGCAGGTTATTTATGACCCCGCGGGCACTTTCAGGCACAGCCAATTGCCACGTCGCGAGGATATGGTCTATGGAATCACGCCGCGCTTTGCCGATTATTACAATTCCTACCACGCGCGCTTTGGCTTTTACGTGCAAATCCAGACCCTCGATATCAGCCGCGAGCAAGCCGACCAGATGATTGCGACCGCACAGGCGCGCGGACATGTGGGCAAGCTGTTTTGTGCCAGTGCCGTATCGGATGTGCTCAACGATTACCCGCAATTCGCCTCCATCAGGGAAACCCTCTTCCCGGGTGCGATTATGAAGCGTGTCGCAAGCCTCGAAGGTGTAAACACCTCTTTTGTGCGCGAAAACGATATCGGCCAGAACTACCGGACCGAATAACGCGGCGCTCAAACCGGCGCGCGCGCTGAACCCTTCTTCGCGCGCCGCACACACCCATGGCACCTGCGGCTTGCCATCTATCCAAATTGTCAAAATATCCTGGGGGTGAATTGGCCTCGCCAAGAGGGGGCAAAGCCCCCAGCCAGCTTATTTCCCCTGCACGACCGGGCAAGGCACTTTTCCGCCAGCTACCAGCAATTCCTGCCGGTCACCCTCCAAAACAAGGCAAGAAAGCTTGCGCCCGAATACCGCGCCGGTATCAACGGCAATCCGGTTGCCGTGGTTTTCGACTTCTTTCACGGGCGTGTGGCCGTGGACGACCACCGCGCCGAAATCACCTTTTAAGGTCAGGAACGGTTGGCGAATCCAGATCAGGTCATATTCGAGCTGATCATCGAGCGCGCGCAACGGATCCACCCCCGCATGGGCGAAAAAATAGCTGCCGATATGCACCGAGCGTTCGCAGGCCTCAATCCAGTCATAATGCGCCTGTGGGAGCGCCTTCTCGAAAGCATCGCGGGCGGTGAGCGCGGTATCCACGCTGGCACCTGAAACACCATAGCTTGCCAGTGTTTGCGGGCCACCCATAACATCTTCCAGCCAATGAAACCGGCAGCCATGCATGCCCAATGGTTCTTGCAGGAAGTTTTTAACGTAGCTGTCATGGTTGCCATAAAGAAAACGCGCCGGAAGCGCAGGTGTATCGGCAGCCATCAGGTTTTCGAGTACGCCGCGACAATCGGGGCCGCGGTCCATGTAGTCCCCGAGATAGACGACCAGCGGTTTCGGGTGTGGGTCTGCCAGCAGATCAGCCGCGATTCGTGCCTGCATTTCGACGAGTTCATCGAGACATCCATGGATGTCTCCGATCGCGTAAATCCGGTATCTGTCTGTTTGACTCATAAGCTTTCCTTTGTCGGGTTTTCGAACCGGAAAACCGGTATCCGCTTTTCCTGAAAACCCTTTGGGCTCCTAAAGAAAAACCCCCGAGGTTGCCTTCGGGGGTTCATAACTACTTAACAGTTCAACTCCTACTCAGAGCATCCCCTCACGCTGCAATTTCTTGCGTGCGAGTTTACGGGCGCGCCGAACCGCTTCAGCCTTTTCACGGGCTTTGCGGATGGAAGGTTTTTCGAAATGCTGCTTAAGCTTCATTTCACGGAAAACGCCTTCGCGTTGGAGCTTTTTCTTCAGGGCACGAAGTGCCTGATCGACATTGTTGTCACGAACCATTACCTGCATGGTGTAGTCACCACCTTTCTAATCAGTGTTGCATAATTGCAGGAAGCCGCTCTATACCAATAGGGCAATCATTTGTCTAGGGCAGGGATATGGCCAGCAAACGCAAATCCGAACAGGATCACATAGAGGCCACAAAGGCTGCGGTTATTGCTGCGGCCTTGCCCCATGTGCTGTTTGACGGCTGGTCTGACACAACGCTCAACGCGGCGATCTCCGAATCAGGGGTGCAGGATGATTTGGCCAGGCTCGCTTTTCCACGCGGTGCGGTAGATCTCGCGCTTGCCTATCATTTTCAGGGTGATGCCGCGATGCGCGCCGCAATGGATGCGCTTGAACTTTCCGAGATGCGGTACTCCGACCGCGTCGCCAAGGCGATCTCGCTTCGCTTGGAGTTGGCAGACCGTGAGGCAGTGCGCCGCGGCATGGCCTTTTTTGCGCTCCCGCTCTATGCGGCCGACGGCACCCGCGCGCTTTGGCACACGGCTGATGCGATCTGGGAAAGCCTAGGCGACACCAGCCGCGACTATAACTGGTACACCAAGCGCATGACATTGAGCGCGGTTTATTCGGCCTGCGTGCTGTTCTGGCTCGGGGACGAATCAGAGGACGGGCACGCCACGCAAGAATTCATCGACCGTCGCATTGCCGACGTTATGCGCTTTGAAAAAACCAAAGCCAAGTTTCGGGCAAGCCCGTTTGGCAAAGGATTTTCAGAGATGTTTGGTTCAATTCTGGATGGGGTCAAAGCCCCCTCCCACCCGGATGATCTTCCGGGAAAAATACACAAATAGGAGAGATAAATGGCCATAGGCACCGATATCTGGACATGGTTCAGAGGCGACTGGACGCAGGCTAACCTGCCAATTCTTGGCTCGGCGGACCACGCCACATGGCAGGGCACGCTGGTTTTTGACGGCGCACGCGCCTTTGAAGGCGTGACCCCTGACCTTGACCTACATTGCGAGCGCATCGTGCGCTCGGCGGCAGCGATGGGGCTGGCCAGCCCCTATACTGCCAATGAAATTCGCCAGTTGATCCAGACCGGGATTCGCAATTTCAAGCCCGGCACGCCGCTCTATTTACGGCCGATGATGTGGTCCACCGAAGGCAGCTCCGCTTTTATTGACGCCGACCCGAACTCAACCGAAATGGCGATTGTGCTGGAAGAATTGCCGATTGCCGAACCCGGCCCCTTCAGCCTTACCGTCAGCCCTTTTAAGCGCCCACATCAGGATACCGCCCTGACCGAAGCCAAAGCCGCTTGCCTTTACCCCAATAACGGCCGGATTCTGGCCGAGGCACGCAGGCGCGGCTTTAGCAATGCGCTTTCGCTTGATCTGGAGGGTAACGTGGCCGAAACCGCCTCCACCAACGCCTTTATGCTGAAAGACGGGGTCTACTATACACCGGTGCCCAACGGCACATTCCTCAATGGTATAACGCGCCAGCGGGTGATCGCACTCTTGCGCGAGGCGGGCCATGAGGTGGTTGAAAAATCTCTCACAGTTGAAGATTTCAACGGGGCAGACGAGATTTTTCTGACTGGCAACGCCAATAAGGTCATGCCGGTTACCAAATTTGAAGATCACGAGCTGCCAACCGAAGCCGGTTTGGCTGCGCGCCAGCTTTATTGGGATTACGCCCACTCAAAGCCGGCGATCTGATGCGCGCGATCGAGATCACCAAACCGGGCGGGCCGGAAGTATTGGCGCTTTGCGAGCGGCCTGTGCCAAGCTGTGGTGCCGAGGAGATTCTGATCAAGGTCGAGGCGGCTGGTGTCAACCGCCCCGATGCTCTGCAACGTGCAGGTGCCTATGACCCGCCCAAAGGCGCAAGTGACCTGCCCGGGCTTGAGGCCGCGGGTGAGGTGGTGGCCATTGGCGCGGGCGTTTCCCGCTGGCAGGTAGGCGACAAGGTTTGCGCCTTGCTCCCCGGTGGTGGCTATGCCGAATATGCAACCACCCATCAGGACCACGCTCTCCCCATTCCAAACGGGCTTTCAATGGTGGAAGCCGCCGCGCTCTGTGAAACCTATTTCACGGTGTGGAGTACGGTTTTTATGCGAGGCCGCCTGAAAGCAGGGGAAACATTTTTGGTGCATGGCGGCAGCTCGGGGATCGGCACAACGGCCATCCAGCTTGCCAAGGCCTTTGGCGCACGGGTGTTTACCACCGCCGGAAGTGATGAAAAATGCGCACTCTGCGAGCAGCTCGGTGCTGAAGCGGCAATTAACTACAAGACGCAGGATTTCGGGAAAGAGGTTGCGCGCCTAACCGGTGGTAAAGGGGTTGACCTGATCCTCGACATGGTCGGTGGAGCTTACATCCCGCGCAACATTCGCGCGCTCGCGTTGGATGGTCGCTTGGTGATGATTGCCTTTCTTGGCGGGCCAAAGGCCGAGCTCAACTTTGCCCAGATCATGGTCAAACGGCTGGAAGTTACGGGCGCCACCTTGCGCCCCCAATCAGACCAGGCCAAAGCGGAAATCGCGGAGGCGCTCCGCCAACATGTATGGCCTTTGATAGATTCGGGGCGCATCGGGCCGGTGATGGACCAAAGCTTCCCGCTGGCAGAAGCGGGGGCGGCGCATGCAAGGATCGAAAGCAGCGGGCACATGGGCAAGATCGTATTAACGATAGATTAGCCGCTTGCCATAAGACGAAGCCGGAGGTAGCTTTGCCCATCGCAATTTTTTAGAACAGGGGGCGTTATGAAGATATTTCACTATCATGATCGAACGCGCGGCCCCGTGCAGGCCCTGCAAATTCGTTTGTAGGGCAGGCCCTAAATCTTGCTTTTGCTTGCTTCCGGACTGCCCAGTTTGCCCGTTTGACGGGACGTTTTCCTAAACTGGAACCAGATCATGACTCTTATCAATATAAAAGACCTTTCGATTACCCTTGGGCAGCCTCTGTTTGAAAACCTCAACCTAGTGCTTGAAAAAGGTGACCGGCTTGGGCTGATCGCCGGAAACGGGCGCGGCAAATCAACCTTGCTGCGGGCCATTGCGGGCACGGCGGATATCACCAGCGGAGAAATCACTCGCAGCCGTGGTTTGCGGGTGGGACATCTGGAGCAGGACGTACCGGAAGACCTGCTGCCGCTGACTTTTTATGACTCAGTGCTCGATGCGCTGCCTGCCGAGCGGGTCGAATATGACAGCTGGCGGGTGGATGTGGTGCTGGATGACCTGAAAGTGCCTTTCGAGCACCAGCAAAAACCGCTTTCAGCCTTGAGCGGTGGCTGGCAGCGGGTTGCGATGCTGGCACGGGTCTGGATTAATGAACCGGATGTGTTGTTGATGGATGAGCCCACCAACCATTTAGACCTCTCGCGGATCGGGATTTTGCAGGACTGGCTCAATACCGTGGCGCGCGGTGTGCCGGTGATCGTGGCCAGCCATGATCGTGCCTTTCTGGACGAAGTAACCAACCGGACATTATTTTTACGCGAAACCGCCTCAAAAACATTTGCTTTGCCTTACACGCAAGCGCGCGACGCGCTGGAAGAGGCCGACGCCGCTGAGGCTCGAAAATTCAGCAATGATATGAAACAGGCAGGGCAATTGCGCAGACAGGCCGCCAAGTTGAAAAACATCGGCATCAACTCGGGCTCTGACCTGTTGGTGAACAAGACCAAACAGCTAAAGGACAGGGCTGACAAACTGGAGAACGCCGCGCGACCCGCTCACAAGGCGCAAAACGCCGGGGATATCAGGCTTGGGAATAGCGGCACCCATGCGAAGGCGCTGGTTGCGCTGGAGGATATCGAGGTGGCGACACCGGACGGGCGGGTTCTGTTCAAAACCGGCAAGGTCTGGATCAACCGGGGCGACAGGATTGTGGTGCTGGGGCAAAACGGCACCGGTAAAACGCGGCTGATTTCGCTGGTGCATCGGGCGATCACGGGAGAGGTTGCGGGAGTGCGCACCACCCCTTCCATCGAGCTCGGATTTTGCGATCAGGGGCTTTCACAGCTTGACCCACAGCTGAGCCCGATTGAGGAAATCACGACACGGTTTGATGTGGGGGACCAACGGGCGCGGGGGTTGCTGGCGGGAGCCGGCTTCGGGATTGACCTGCAAAAAGCCAGACAGTCGGCGCTGTCGGGCGGGCAAAAAATGCGGCTGGCGATGCTGGTTTTGCGCCTGAGCAACCCCAATTTTTACTTGTTGGATGAACCAACCAACCACTTGGATATCGAAGGGCAGGAAGCGCTGGAGGACGAATTGACGGCCCATAACGCCACCAGTCTTTTTGTTTCGCATGATCGGGCGTTTGTGCGGGCGGTTGGCAACCGGTTCTGGTTGATTGACGGTAAAAAACTGGTGGAGGTCGACGGGCCGGAAGACTTCTTTTTGGCGGCACTGGCGGGTTAAACCGTTCCGGTGGCCTCGCTACGCTCGGCAAGGGGGCGCTGCCCCCTCGCTGTGCTCACCCCCGGGATATTTGGGCAATTTGGATTGTTAGAAGAACGCCTGCAGGCCGGTTTGGGCGCGACCAAGGATTAAGGCATGAACGTCATGCGCACCTTCATAAGTGTTGACCGTTTCGAGATTGACCATGTGGCGCATGATCTGAAATTCTTCAGAGATACCGTTGCCGCCATGCATATCCCGCGCGGTGCGGGCGATATCCAGGGCTTTGCCGCAATTGTTGCGTTTGATCATCGAGATCATTTCGGGGGCGGCACGGGCTTCGTCCATCAGGCGGCCAACCCTCAGGCTGGCCTGTAGGCCGAGGGTGATTTCAGTTTGCATGTCGGCGAGTTTTTTCTGAAAGAGTTGCATGCCGGCGAGCGGTTTGCCGAATTGTTTGCGGTCCATCCCGTATTGGCGGCTGGCGTGCCAGCAGAACTCGGCGGCACCAAGCACACCCCAGCTAATGCCGTAGCGTGCGCGGTTCAGGCAGCCGAACGGGCCTTTGAGGCCTTCAACATTTGGCAGCAAAGCCTCTTCGGGGACTTCGACATCCTGCATGACGATCTCGCCGGTGATCGAGGCGCGCAGGCTCAGCTTGCCGCCGATTTTGGGGGCGCTCAGGCCTTTCATGCCTTTTTCCAATACAAAGCCGCGGATTTTACCGCCATGGGCATCTGACTTGGCCCAGACGACAAACACGTCAGCGATCGGGCTGTTGGATATCCACATTTTGGAGCCGGAGAGTAGGTAGCCGCCCTGCACGGCCTTGGCGGTGGTTTTCATGCCGCCCGGGTCGGAGCCGGCATCCGGTTCGGTCAGGCCAAAGCAGCCGATCCATTCGCCACTGGCCAGTTTGGGCAGGTATTTTTGCCGCTGCTCCTCGGAGCCGTAAGCATAGATCGGATACATCACGAGACTGGATTGCACCGACATCATCGAGCGGTAACCGCTATCGACACGCTCAACTTCGCGCGCCACCAGCCCGTAGGATACATAGCTTCCGGATAGCCCGCCATATTCTTCTGGTACGGTGATTCCGAGCAGGCCCATTTCGCCCATCTCGCGAAAAATATCCGAGTCGGTTTTTTCTTCACGGAAGGCTTCAATGACGCGCGGTTGCAGCTTTTCCTGCGCGTAGGCGCGGGCGGCGTCGCGCATCATGCGCTCCTCATCGGAGAGCTGATCGTCAAAAAGGAAAGGGTCTTCCCAATTGAACGAGCTGAGGGAGGGGGCACTTTGCGGGCTGAGATTCTGGGCCATAATCTATCCTTTGGAAGTGGGTATGGCCCAGATGTATCAGGTTAAAAAGCGCGCGCAATAACTATTCTTCGCTGTCGCCCTTGGGGAGATTGAAAAGGCTGTCGGCGTCGATAACCTTTTCCTCTTCTTCTTTTTCGCCAAGCGCGAAATTTTCAAGACCGGATACGTTAGACGGCATCGGGCGGTCTTCGCCGGCTTGCAGGCTTTGCTCGGTAGATACCAGCTTCATGCGCTCTTCGTCAGACATTACTTCGCCCGATTTCGCCAGTTTGGCAGCCGCTTTGGCCACAACGGTATCAAGTTCGATTTGCCGACACATGCCCAGCGCCACCGGATCAATCGGCTGGATGTTGGAAATATTCCAGTGGGTGCGCTCGCGAATCGCCATAATGGTCGGCTTGGTGGTGCCCACCAGCTTGGAGATCTGGCCATCTGTCAGCTCGGGGTGGAACTTGACCAGCCACGCAATCGCGGCCGGGCGGTCCTGGCGCTTGGAAAGCGGGGTGTAGCGCGGGCCTTTGCGTTTCATCTCGCCCTCGGAGGCGGGGTTGAACATTAGCTCAAGCTTGGCTTTTGGATCGGCCTCGCAGCGGGCGATTTCCTCAGCGGTTAGCTGCTTGTTGGCGATCGGATCAAAGCCTTTGACGCCAATGGCAACTTCGCCGTCGGCGATACCGTTGACCTCCAGCTCGTGCAGGTCGGTAAAGGCCGCGATTTGCTTGAAATCCAGCGTGGTATTATCAATCAACCACACGGCGGTGGCTTTTGGCATCAGTGGCAGGGCCATGGCTTTGCTCCTTTAATCACAGGTCTACCCTAGCCGAAAACTCGGGTGCGCCAAGCGCTATTTGAGGTTTTCGTGGGGGGAATTACCCTCTATATAGGGGCAATGATCAAATTGATAAAGAGCTTTTGTTGCGCAGCCTTATTTATCCTCCCGGGCCAGCCGGTTTTGGCAGATGGTGAGGCCGCAGGCGATTTCGACTATTATGTGCTAGCCCTAAGCTGGACCCCGAACTGGTGCTCCGAGACCGGTGATGAACGGGGTGCGCCACAATGTGCGACCAGTGCGGGGTATGGCTTTGCCGTGCATGGGCTTTGGCCACAATTCGAGGATGGCTGGCCGAGCTATTGCCGCACAGTGGCGCGTGACCCTTCGCGTGGGCAAACCAATGCGATGGCAGATATCATGGGCTCGGGCGGTTCCGCTTGGTATCAGTGGAAAAAGCACGGGCGCTGTGCGGGGTTGACGGCGGAAGCGTATTTCGAAACCGTGCGCGCAGCATATGAAAGCGTGGAGCGGCCCAGGGTTTTCCGACGCTTGCCCGAAAACGGCGTCGAACTACCGGCTTCGGTGGTGGAGGCGGCTTTCCTCGAAACCAACCTCGATATGGAGGCTGACGGCGTAACCGTAACCTGCAAGCAAGGGCGAATTCAGGAGGTTCGAATCTGTCTTGATAGAGACCTGAACCCGCGCCTTTGCGGGGAAGATGCGGTGCGGGATTGCACCATGCGTGACGCAGAGATGGAAGCGATCCGGTAGGGGGTGACCTTAGGCGTCCTTCCCCAAAGTCATCGGGTCCATCACGTAATGCGCGCCGCAGAATTGGCAGTCCGCCGTAAGCGTGCCGGCATCAGTCGTCATATGCGCAATATCTTTGGCCGAATAGATCGACATGCTCTGGCGAACCTTGTCCTCGGAGCAGGTGCAACCAAAACGAACCGGTTGCGGGTCAAAAACCCTTGGCGAATCCTCGTGAAACAGGCGGTAGAGCAGCTCGGCGGGGCTGACGCTCGGGCCGATCATCTCGTCTTGCTGCACGCTTTCCAGCATGATTGTAGCACGGTTCCAGTTTTCGGCATCGGCCTCGGTATCAACCGGCGCCGCCACCACTTTGAGTGGCGAGGCTTTGGGCATATGCTGCAACACCAAACCGGCGGCGCGCCAATTATCCCCTTTGGCAATCGCCAATGCGAAGCGGGTGGCGAGCTGCTCGGACTGGGCGAAATAGGTTTCGGCGCAGTTGGCCAGCGAGCCGGCATCAAGCGGGGTGATCCCCTGATAAGGCGCTTGGCCTTTGCCTTGGTCTATCAACACAGCAAACATGCCTTTACCTATTTGCGAAAACGGGTCCACCGCGCGCACCTGCTCGGAATCAAAACTGGCATAAGCGCGAATTTGCCCGGCTTCACCTTCATCTTCAGCGGCGAAGTAATCGGTCGCGATCAACCGAATCGGGCCATTGCCACGAATTTGCAGGCTAAGCTTTGCTTTAAAGCCGATGGTCTGGCCGATGAGTGCGGTCAGCACCACAGCCTCGGCCATAAGCTGCGCCACCGGATCGGGGTAGTTGTGCTGGTCCAATATCTGGTTCAAGGCCCCATCGAGGCGCACAAAGCGCCCGCGAATGTCGGCACGGTCCAGCTGGAAGGGCAATAGGCTGTCATCCCATGCGATTTTTTCGGCGATACTCATGAAGCGCTCCTTTGCAAGCCTCGCAGATAAGCGGTTTGAGCGGATAATTCAATGAAAGGGCAAAAAACTTTGCGCCCGCTGTAGAAAATGGCAAACTTGGTGCGTCTATTTATCAGGAGCGCATAAGCGGCTCTGGCATTTTTAAAGGAAAAACCCATGCAATATATGGCTCTGATTTACTCGACCCCCGGAACCGAAGCGGATTACGAAGGGGATTTAATGGCCGACTACGGTCAATTCGGTCAGGATGCAATTGCTGCCGGCGTGTTTAAGGCCGGTGACGCCCTGATGCCGGTAATCGACGCCAGTTCGGTGCGGGTCCGCGACGGGAAGGCAGCGATAACCGATGGTCCTTTTGCCGAAACCAAAGAGGTGCTTGGCGGGTATTATCTTTTGGAGTGCGAGAACCTCGACGAAGCGCTCAAATGGGCTGCCAAAATTCCGACCGCAAAAGTCGGTACGATCGAAGTGCGGCCGGTGATGGTGTTTGATAATTGAGCACGGCTGAGCTCACCCGGCGCTCAGCCAAGAGGCGCGGGTGGCGCTCACGTTGCGCACATTATGCGGGTTAACCGCACGCGAAATTGCGCGGGCGTTTCTGGTCTCGCACGCCACAATGAACCAACGGCTTACCCGTGCCAAAGCCAAAATTTGCAATGCCGACATCCCCTACCGTGTGCCAGAAGTGGCGGATATTCCGGGGCGGCTGGAGGCGGTGCTTTCGGTTATTTACCTGATTTTCAATGCCGGTTATGCCCCGCTAAACCCCGCATTGTCACAGGAAGCCATTCGGCTTTGCGCTGTCCTTCACCACTTGCAACCCTTGCCGGAAACCGCGGGGTTATGGTCGCTAATGCGGCTTCACTCGGCGCGGGATCCGGCTGAGCGGGCCTTTCTGCAAAAGAAGCAACAAGAATTATCGTGATCTCCGCAGGAAGCTGTGCCACAAGACCCCTATGAGACGTTTTGGAAAGCCCCCCGTTCAAGGGATAGATTACACGCCCCGCATTGGCGTTTACGCTATCATCACCCATGGGTCGCAAATATTGCTCACCGAGCAAGACCAACCTGAAATAGAAACCGAAATCCAGCTTCCGGGTGGCGGGGTCGACCCTGGGGAGCACCCGATTGCCGCGCTGCACCGCGAGGCCTATGAGGAAACCGGTTGGCGGGTCGCACCCGTTCGCCACTTTGGCACCTATCGGCGCTATACCTATATGCCCGAATATGACCTGCATGCGATGAAGATCGCGCATATTTACTTGTGCAGGGCCGTGCGCCAGCTTGGGCCGCCAACGGAGCGTTTTCACACAGCTCTCTGGACGGGAATCAAAACCGCGCCCGCGTTGCTCGGCCCGTTGGGGGACCAGTATTTTACACGTAAATTTATAAGGTTAGGCCGGTTTTAGACTGCACACAAAGTCATAGTCTTCCGGCATCGCCCAATAATTTAAAGACCCGTGAAAAAAGCAAAAGCGATAGCCCCGTTTTTCAAGAAATGCCGCGCAGTTGTTTGCGTTATCTTCAAGCAGGACGATCGGGGAAGAGCGCTTAATAAGCCGCTTGGCACCCAGCAAAACCCGGCGCTCATAGCCTTCGACATCAAGGTGCAGAAGCGAGACATTTTCGATCGGCAACCCATCAAGCGCGAAGACCGGCACTTGCTCAAAGAGCAACGGATCGGCCCTCTCGGGGTTCAGGATTTTTGCGGTCCCGCCGCGAAACCGGCCTTGTTCAGACCGCACTTGAATAGAAGCAGAACCTGCCTCGGCCCCCAGCCCTGCGTTAATAAGCGTGACATTTGTCAGGTTAAGCCGCGCGATATTCTGCTTGGCAAGAATGTAATTATCCAGCACCGGTTCAAACGCATACACCGTTTCCGCGTTTTGCGAGAGGGTGTGCAGCATATCCCCAAAAAACGTGCCGGCATGCACCACATTGCCGGGACGGTGCTTGAGAATGGCGGCAAAGGATTTGTGCGAGAACGCTTCATAATACCGCCCCTGCAAAAAGCATTGCACCGCCGGGCGGTGCTTTGCGGCGACCGGCACCGCTACCTCAATTTGGTAGCCAAGCGGTTTGTGCCGCGCCCGCGCCACCAAATATTCAACCGCATAAGTTTTGATATTGAGCCGGTAAAACAACCCGTAAATGGCAACCGCGACCAGCGCGCAAAACAAGATCGAAAGCAGCGTGTCGGACAGGAAATGCCTTCCAACCGCCACACGCAACGCCGCTCCAACAGTCACGAGCCCGCCCAGCGCTGTGCTCAGCAAAACACGCTGGTGCCGGACCAATCGCGGCCAGGCCCAGAAAGCTACCAGAATCGCCAAAGTGGCGATTCCGGCCCCTTCGCCGGACGTGAAGGAGCAGTTTGTCTCACATTGGTCGCTAAACTGGTAGGCCGGGGTAAACGCCTTTTCGCCACCAAAATAAGTGATATCTGATGGCCTCGCCCGCCCCCAGTTGTTTTTCAGCACCGAATTCACCAGAAGCAATGGGCCGGCAACAATGACCGCGACCCCGTAGCCCAACGCTTTGGCAGGCTTTTTACGAATTCGCGCATAAAGGAAAGCCGCCAACGTGCCAGCGGCAAAGGCATACATCAAATAGATAAGCCCGTGCCGGACAGCCTGCGCGAGCCAGTGGTCACGCAGCCAGAATCCACCGCTGTAGAAAAGGCCGGAAACGTAGATGTCGACCTGCGGAAAGGACGTGAAAACCGCGCTTACCAACAAGGTGCTGGCCAACAGCCAGATCACAAGGCGCGGATATGTATTCGGCATATTCATGCCGCCCGTTGTCGCAACTGATCTCGGCATTTGCAAGCGCCGTATGAAGCACTCTATAGAGGAAGGGTCAGTTTTCACGGGAGCCTTCCATGCGTATTTTCTTTCCTGCGGCTTTGCTTGGCCTTGTCGGGGCTTGCGCCTCGCTCACGCCGGAACAGTGCACCAATGGGGACTGGCGGAGCATCGGTTACAATGACGGGGTGCGTGGGCGGTTGGAAAGCTATATTTCGCGCCATTTTGATGCCTGCGAAAAGGTCGGCGTGGTGCCGGATACAGCCGCTTGGCTTTCAGGCCGCGCCGCAGGATTGCCGCTCTATTGCACCCCCCAAAACGCCTATAACATTGGCCGGAGCGGGCGTGACCTAAGCCCGGTTTGCCCGGCTTCGCAGCAAAACTCTCTCTATCGCTCATGGGACTGGGGGCAGGAATACTATATTCTCACCCAAGAGATTTCGGATCTGGAAGACGAACAGCAGGAGATCGAGCGGCATATCCGGCAAGAGTTTATCGAACCGCTTACAGCCGAGCAGGTGTTGGAACTCTCGAGCCTGAACCGCCGGCTGCGCGGGCTGGATAGAGAGATCAGACGGCTGGAGGACAGGCGCAGGCGGTATGCATCTGCTCCGGTTTAGGATTGCGAATGCTTATGAAATATAGGGATAAAGGGTGAAGATTTGAGATTGGTTGCTAGGTGT
>Ga0209121_10002745_pt1 | contig 17537 bp, 6 predicted proteins | sample Cruoilmetagenom3_FD_187292 | JGI IMG/M metagenome (GOLD analysis project Ga0209121, IMG submission 187292) | Oil polluted marine microbial communities from Coal Oil Point, Santa Barbara, California, USA - Sample 3 (SPAdes) (version 2) | ecosystem: Environmental > Aquatic > Marine > Oil seeps ... | reverse complement strand
CATCAGGTCGCTTCGACGCAGGCCGGCCGGTCAAAGAAAGCAAAGTTGTCGGGGCGGTTATTTTTACTGACGGCCAGGCCGACGACAAGAATATTCGAACTTACCTGCCGCCTCAAAACAAGGATTTTCAGATCGCCCTTATCGGGGTCGGTTCGAGAGACAGGCAGGCCGACATAGCGATAAAATCAATCAATGCACCTTCACGAATTGCGATTGATACGGCCTGTGCATTACAGGTTGTCGTTAGCGTTGCGTATTTTCAAAATCAGCCTGTGACAATCAAGCTGCTCAAAGACGATTACATCGTGGATTCGAGGCAAATTCCTGCCGGCTTATTTATTCGAAGTCAAAGCGGCGATTCTTCAGCCAAAGATGTAACAGCGGAGTTTACAGTTGGCGCCGACAGTGTCGGCAGTTACAGTTTTTCGGTCCGGGCGAAGGCTCTCGAACGGGAAGTGAATCTGGCAAACAATATTCGCAGCACGATGATCGAGGTCGTCGAAGAAACCAGGCTCAAGGTCCTTTTGTATACACAAGTGGCCAATTTTAATATCGGCAAGATCAGGCAAGTCCTGGCAAGGGATGAAAAGATCGAGCTGGACCTGGGCATGGATGTAATCAGGGCTCCGGCGTTGGCTGAGAACGCCTCGCGGACGTTCGGGTATGTCGATCTGCCCGAGGACAGGCAGGGATTCAACAAGTACGACATTATAATTCTTGGTCCCTGCGAGCTGGATGCTCTTACGGATGCCCAGATTGCCGGAGTGTACGGTTTTGTTGTAGAAAAAGGCGGCGGGCTTGTCCTGCTGCCGGGCAAGGCCGAATTCGGGCCTGCCGGCTGGAAAAACAGGAAAATAAAATCTCTGATTCCCGTGATCTTCGATCCCGACAATCCGACGATTTGGCCGAGCAGCCCCGGACAGATAGAGCTGACACTCGAGGCAGCCGACAGTAAAGTAATCAGCCCCTCAGCACTGCGAGATTACAAGGAGCCGGCCTTTCCATATTACCGCATCGTTAATCCCAAGCCCGCTTCCACCACACTGGCCTTAATCAAAGAAACGCCGGTCATCTCTGTACATCGAGTCGGCCGCGGCAGGGTCTGTTTGCTCAATGCTTCAAAAATATTCCGGTGGTATCGCGAAGATATTGAGGGTGGATTGCTCTACAGGATTATGGCCGGATTAACCGCTCACATGGGCAGAATAACGGCTCGTGAGGCGTTGATAGAATTGTTTGCGGAGCGAGCCGCCGGGCAGGAGAACAAGGTGAAGTTCGAAGCCTATGTTTGTGACAGTTCGTTCGTACCTGTTGCCGGAGCCAATGTGCTGCTCAGTATGCAGGATGAAGTTTTGAGTATGCACCAGGTATCGCAGGGATACTACGTCGCCGAAGTTGAAAATGTCCGGGACCAGTCAATTATAGCTACGGCCCAGGCTGAGATTAGCGGCGTATTTCTCGGAGAAAAAACTATTGCCGTGAATTTGCCGTCCGCAAGGACTGAAATGGCAAATGTCGAGCTGGACGAAAAATTTCTCCGGGAGCTTGCGAAGAAGCTCGACGGCAAATATTTTCACGCCGACGATATTGGCGACAATGGCTCGCAGATGTTTGAAACCCGGACGCTGATGGGCAGCTCTCAACGGATGATGAGTATCTGGCCGAGTTGGCTGATTCTCTTTATTATATGTATGATACTGAGTGTAAGCTGGTTTCTAAGGCGGGCGATTGGATTGGTTTGAAAGGTAAGACGGTTCCTATGAAAAAGTCAATGACTGTAATTCTATTGGCTATCATGAGTGAATTTATATTCGTCGATGCGCCGGGTGCTCAGCGAAATCCGGAGCCGACGAAAAGTGGAAAGACGTATGTGCTGATTGTCAGCGGCATTAATAAAAACCAGAAAGATCGCCGGGCGAAAGACCGGGCGGTGACGGACCTCTGCCGGTTTTTTCTCAATGATGTCGGAATAAAGCCTGAGCGGTTTGGTTTGCTGGCGGACCGTGAGTCAACGATTCAAAATGTCTCGAAGATATCGACAGCGGAGAACTTCGGGGAGCAAATGAAACTATTGGCCGCCACCGTTAAGCCCGAGGATAGATTCATATTTTACTATACGGGGCAGGCGAATGTTGTGGCAGGCAAGCTGCGTCTGAATCTTCCGGGTGCTGATATTACTCACGAGAAACTGGCCGAATGGATAAAGGGTATTAGGGCCTCTTCAATGCTAATTATATTGGATTGCCCGGGTGCCGGTCTGGCCGTAAAGGCTGTCGCGGCGAAAGGTCGAATTATCATCGGTGCCTGTACTGCCGAACAGCATTACAGTACAAAATTCAGCGAATATTTTGTCCCGGCCATTCTTGACGAAAAGACTGATGCCGATGGTGACGGCAGGATATCGCTGCTTGAGGCGTTTACCTCCGCTTGCAGGGACCTGGATGATTTCTACCGCCGTCAATCCCTGCTGACGACTGAGACGCCGGTATTGGAAGATAACGGCGATGGCAATGCGAACCGGCAGCCCTGGAGATACGAGCAGAATAAAACGGACGGCCTGGCCGCCTCGAGATTCTTTTTCATAAATGAATAGTACGGAACGGTTTGTAATGAAACATGAGCAGGTAAAGTATAATCGAAGGCAATTCCTGAAAACTGCGGGCGGAGTAGTGGTCAGTACCGCATTTGCAGCGGCCGGCCATGCCTCGGCCGTCGAAGATACAATCCCCCCCGAAGGCCCCGGCGACCTCGATTTATATGATTTCGTTATGCCGAGAGTAAAATATGCCCATGAGTCGAAGGAGATCGATCGGTGGAATGTCCGCCCAGGCGGTGATGCAAACTTATTAAGAGAGCTGGTATCCGTAATCCGCTGTAGAGTAAAGCCGATAAGAGGGGCGTACGACTGGCAGCCGCAATGGGCTATGGAAGGCCAGCTAAACGCTGTGGTATCGTTTGACGAACCGGAAAAACTCAAGAAATATCCATTCCTTTTTATGACCGGAGAGAACCAATATAAGTTCGACAGCAGACAGAAGAACAACTTAAAAGAGTATATCACCCGGGGAGGATTTTTGCTGATGGACGACTGTGTTGTGGGTTCGGGCGGCGACTTCTTCTATCAAAGCTCTTTTATGCTGCTGGAGCAGGTTTTTGGAAACGGGGCCGTGCGGCGAATACCGTTAGAGCACGAGATTTTTCATAACGTCTATGACCTTGGCGATAAAGGCCTGCCGTATATGGAACGCCAGAATCGTGTGCTTCTGCCGGGCATGAGACAGCCCAGGCAGGTTGGTTTACCGTATATGCACGGCCAGAATCATGGCGCCAGGGGAGTTTTTATCGGCGACCGCCTCGCGGTTTTTCTAAGTTCCACTGATATTCACTGTGGCTGGTGCGACAGTCACGGTTTCGAATTCGGCAGGAAGAGTTATGAAAAAGCCATTCAAATGGGGGTTAATATTATTATGTATGCCATTTCGCACTGAGCCGGTTCTGCAAACGTAAATCACATTCTGATGACTTCGCAAAAGGTGTTGTCGAAACCAGTTAAAATATGCTATAATAGGTAAAGTTTACCTGACTGATTAATTGATATCTGTGATTTCATCATTCTGAGGTCCCAAAGTGGCAGAGGTGGAAATACAGTTAGCGGCCCAAGCCATTCGTGAGGAAGGGATTAGAAGGTGCCCGGATATATCAGATTTTTGTTGCTTGTCCTTATATTGATTATATCCCTGGTCGGTTCTGCGCGTGCCGGCTGTCCCGCCGGCGACCTCAATGGCGACTGCCGGGTTGATTTTCTGGACGTGCGGATCTTTGCAGAGCAGTGGCTGGAGCCTTCGGGAAGCTGCTCGGATTCGAATTGTGCCGATCTGGACGGCGTCGATGGGGTAACGATGTCGGATTTCGTACTGCTGACCCGAAACTGGCACCAGGCGGGTATTCCATTGGCAATCAATGAGTTCATGGCCTCGAACAGCAGTTTTGTCCAGGATCCACAGGGGCATTACGATGACTGGATCGAAATTCACAATTTCGGCACTTATGTTATCAATATAGGCGGAATGTTCCTGACTGATAATCTGCCTGCTCCCCGGAAGTGGCAAATTCCGGTTAATAATCCGGCCTTAACAACAATCCCGCCCGGCGGCTATTTGTTGATATGGGCCGACGAGGATAGCGCCGATTATGGTTTGCACTCAAATTTCAAACTTAATGCCGGCGGCGAGGAGATAGGCCTGTTTGACAGCGATGGCGTCACACTGATTGACAGTATCAGCTTTCCCGAGCAGACCACCGACCTTTCCTATGGCCGCGACCCCGAAAGCGATGATGCGGGCCGTTTCTTTGCTGTTCCGACACCGGGCGAAGAAAATAAAGGTGCATACGCGGGCCAGGTTGATGCCCCGGACTTCAGCCAAAAACGAGGTTTTTATGATGCACCGTTTTACTTAACACTCGCCACCGAAACAAAGGATGCGATTATTTACTACACGCGCGACGGCTCCGAGCCGTATGAATTTATCGGGCGGTTTCCAAAGGGCATAGTCTATACCGGCCCGATTTACATCAACAGGACTACCTGCCTGCGGACCAGGGCAATCAGGCAGGGTTGGAAGCCGTCAGTCGTCAAAACCAATACATATCTGATGAACGCCAGCGCAAATGTCAAGTCGTTGCCGGTTATTTCACTTGTAGGTGACGAAGGTAAAACGTTTTACGAACCGGACGGCGTAATGGCTATTGTGGGGGGCAACTATGGCTCCGATGGACGCTGGGTTTCGGACGGCCAGAATAGCCACAACAATCCCATGCACCGGGGAATGGCATTCGAACGTCCTGTCTCATTCGAATGGATTGAGCCGGCGGACAACTCTGGCCTTCAGGTTGATTGTGGAATCCGGGTCCACGGGAGTGACTATATGCGCCCGAGGTATCGCCGGAGCGGCGGTTTTTGGTCGGGCAACTCCAAATTCAGCTTCAGGCTTTACTTCCGTGACAAGTACGGCAAGAGCATGCTTGAGTATCCGCTCTTTCCTTTTGAGGTCGAACGTTTCAAGAGCATCGTTCTTCGCGGAGGTCACAACGACAGAGTGAATCCGTTTATCAAGGACGAGTTGCTCAGACGCCTTCACAAGGATATGGGGCATGTCGACAGCGGCGGAACAGTGGCGAATCTCTTTATAAACGGCGAGTACAAAGGCTATTTCAATCCCTGTGACCACATCAAGGATGAGTTTTGCCGGCAATGGTACAATAGTGATAAAGACTGGGACGTGATGACTATGAGTGGGATACGTGACGGTGACACAGTGTCATGGAACAATATGCTTAGTTACGCTCGCAATAATGACTTGTCCGATGATGTGCATTACCAGGAACTTGGCAGACGTCTCGATATTCCGGCATTTGCCGACTATCTCATTCTGCAGCTCTGGAGTGGAAATTGGGATTGGCCGCAAAATAACTGGGCCGCCGCGAGCGAACGTTCCGAAGAGGGAAGGTGGAGGTTTTTTATCTGGGATGCCGAAGGGGGGATGTACTCGGATCGACTCAACACGGTTTACTTCGACAGGCTCAACAGCCAAAGTAATGCTAACGGCTACCTGTACCGGGCGCTCAAGGTCAGCAGCACGTTCAGGCAGGTCTTTGCGGACCGTTTATACAAACACTTCTTCAATGACGGCGTCCTGACCAAAGACAATATTACAAAACGCTTCCTCGAGCTTCGTGATGAAATGCAGGGTGTTATTCCCAATATGGACATGTACGTTCTAAATACCTGGGTTCCGAATCGACTTGACGTTTTCTTAACTGCCTGCGAGCGGGAAGGTATGTACACGTTTTCCGGCCCGAAGTTCATCGTAAACGGTGTTGAGCGTTACGGCGGCTACCTGTCGGAAGGTGATGCTCTGATTATGACCGATCACGGCAGGTTTAATGTGATACACTTTACTCTTGACGGCTCAGATCCGATTAATCCGGATGCTCCGCAGCAAAACAGTAATGCGAGTACGACTCTGGTAGCTGAAAGCACCCCGAAACGGGTGACTATTCCGGTTCGTCCGGTCAGTACCGACTGGAATAGCAGCACGACGTTTGATGACTCGACCTGGCTGTACTCCACCGGTAGCCCGGGCGGCATAGGCTATGAGAGAGATTCCGGCTACGAATCTTATATCAGTCTCGACCTCGAAGAACGAATGTACTCCAGGAGCCCGACCTGTTACATCCGTATCTCGTTTACATTTAGCGGCAATATTGCGGATTTGGATTCGATGATTTTGGACATTCGTTATGACGATGGCTTTATCGCCTACCTCAACGGCACCGAGGTGGCCAGACGCAACATTGGACGCATCATCACATGGAACTCCAGTGCGAACGCCGGTCATGATGACTCCGAAGCAGTCGAGTTCGAGAGTATCGATATTTCCACTTCGCTCGGCAAGCTGCGGCAGGGGAGAAATTTATTAGCCATCCATGGTTTGAATAGCTCCGCTTCGGATTCCGATTTTCTTATCTCTGCTGAGCTTATTGCCGGCCGGGCCGGTTCTGACAATGGCACCCTGCCCGGCGTGAATCAATATGTCGGCTCGATTACGCTGCCCCATAGCGCCCATGTCAAGGCGCGAGTTCTGGACGGCGGCAAATGGAGCGCGCTGAACGAAGCGGTCTTTGCCGTCGGTCCGGTCGCCGAGAGCTTACGCATCACGGAAATCATGTATCACCCGAAAGCCTCGAACCAGGAGTTCATCGAGTTGGAGAACATCGGGGCCGAGACAATCAACCTGAATCTGGTTAGCTTCACAAACGGCATTGATTTTACCTTCCCCAGCCTTGAGCTTGCCCCGGACGAACACGTCGCAGTCGTTCAGAATCGCGGTGCCTTCGAAGCCCGGTATGGTGAGAATGTCAAAGTCGCCGGCCAATACTCAGGCAGGCTGGACAATGCCGGCGAAAGAATCACGCTTGAAGATGCGGCCGGCAGGGCGATTCTGAATTTTCGCTATGAAGACGGCTGGCGTTCTATCACCGATGGTGAAGATTTTTCTCTGACTATAATTGATCCGATAAATCCTGGTCCGAACAGTTGGGACGAGAAGGATTCCTGGCGGCCAAGTGCATACGCCGGCGGCTCACCGGGACAGGATGATAGTGCTATACTCCCAGGCCCCGGTGCCGTGGTTTTCAACGAGGTCTTAGCACATTCACACGCAGAGACTTCGGACTGGATCGAGTTATATAATACGACCGATACCGCTATTGACGTTGGCGGATGGTTTATCAGCGACAGTGACGATAATCTGACCAAATATAAGATTGCCAACGGAACAACAATTGGCCCGTATGGATATCTCGTATTGTATGAATACCTTCACTTCGGTAATGTTAATGATCCCGGCTGTTATCAACCATTCGCCCTGAGCGAAAACGGCGAAAGCATGTACCTAAGCTCTGCACACAATAATATCTTAACGGGGTATCGAACCGTCGAGGATTTTGGCGCTTCAGAAACCGGCGTATCGTTCGGCCGTTACTATAAGCCCGGCACGGACAACTATAACTTCGTGGCGATGGATTACAATACGGAAGGTTCTACCAACGCTTATCCGAAGGTCGGGCCTATCGTCATAAGCGAAATAATGTATCATCCGGACTGGCCCCTTGGCAGTTCGTACACCAATGACCAATACGAGTACATCGAGCTTCATAATATCAGCACCGGGCCTGTCACGTTATACGATTATCTTACAGGCGAGCCGTGGAAATTTACCGATGGAATTGAGTTTGCCTTTCCGGCCGATACACCGGTGACAATTCCCGCCGGAGGGTTTATCCTGGTGGTCAAAAAGCCTGATGCTTTTTCCTTGCGCTACCCAGGCGTTTCTGCAGGGAATGTTTTTGGGCCGTATGAGGGCAAATTAAGCAACGCCGGAGAAAGGCTGGAGCTGAGTATGCCCGGCGATATTGACAATACCGGCCAGCGTCAATATATACGTATTGACCGGGTAAACTACAGCGACGGCTCGCACCCGGAAGATTGTCCGGCCGGAATAGACCTCTGGCCGGTCGAAGCTGACGGCTATGGCATGTCATTAACACGAAAATTCTCCACCGGGTACGGCAATGATCCCGACAACTGGACAGCCTTGGCTCCTTCTCCCAGCGAGTAAAATTGGACTTTTAAAATAAACTGATATTCAGTGCTTGAAAATTAAGCCGGTTTATTGATCCGGGGAAGGTGAAGCTGCAATCCAGTTATCCGGATCGTTGCCGTAGTCAGCCGGGAATTTGCGGGTGAGGGATTGGCCCTGACCATCGGGTTCTTTCGGCCAGAGATTTGTTAAACCGGGATTATTTTCGGGATGGGAGCCGTCGCTGTAGTTTACCCTGTCGATGCGGATATAATTACGCACACCATCATTATCAATGTCGCCGGGCATGCTGAGTTGAAGCCTTTCGCCGGAGTTGCTCAGGCTGCCGTCGTATGGGCCGAGAATAATTTCAGCGGGTACTTCCGGATATCGCCAGGAAAAAGCCACCGGATTCTTGGTTAAAAGGATAAATCCTCCGGCGGGGATTGTCACAGGCAGATCCGCCGGGAAAGTAAACTCGATGCCGTCTGTGAACTTCCACGGTTCACCCGTCTCGTAATCGTACAGCGTAACCGGCCCGGCTGAAATATTCTGCAGCTCGACATATTCGAATTGCTCGTTCGGGTATGGGCTGCCCTCGGGCCAGTTGGGATTATACATAATCTCGTTGATAACAACAGGTCCGACTTTCGGATAGGCATTGGCCGAGCCGGGTGTGTTCTGCTCGGTCGCCACGAAATTATAATTGTCCGTGCTGTTCTTGTAGTATCGCCCGAAAGATACTCCTGTTTCTGAAGCGCCGAAATCCTCCACATTTCGATAGCCCGTAAGGACACCGTTGCGAGCGGAGCTGAGGTACAATTGTTCACCGTTCTCGCTGAGAGCAAACGGCTCATAGCAAGCGGGATCGTTCGCATTGCCGAATTGGAGGTCTTCATAGAAAACAAGATAATCGAATGGTTCAATAATTGTTCCGGCGGCAATCTCGTATTTGAAAAGAGTATCTTTACTATCGCTGAGGAACCAGCCGCCGATATCGATTGCTGTGCCGGTCGTGTTGTACAATTCTATCCAGTCCGAGGTTTCAGCGTGTGCATGAGCCAGTATCTCATTAATCACTACGGCACCGGCATTGGGAAGAATTCCGCTGTCATCCTGTCCCGGCGAACCGCCGAGGTACACACTCGGCCGCCATGCCTCTTTGGTATCCCATATACTGAGGTCAAAGTACTTCGGGTCGTTAATCGTCAGTGAGAAACCTTCGCAGTCGGTGAGGGAGTGCCAGCCATCTTTATAGCGAAAGTCCAGAATTGGCCGGCCGGCCGCATCTTCGAGCGTAATTCTTTCACCGGCATCGTTCAGCCTGCCGGAATATTGACCGGCGATATTGGCGGTTCTGCCGTATCGGGCTTCGAAGTCGCTGCGGTTCTGAACGACCATAATGTATTCGCCTGCGGCAAGCTCAATGCTCGGGAAGGTGAAATCGATGCCGTTTGTAAAACTGACCAGGTTCAGGTTTATCGTTTCGGCCCCGATGTTCATCAATTCGATGAATTCCTCGCCGGATGTTCGTGGATTATACATCATCTCGGTAATACGTAGATTCTCAGCGACCGGGCCGACGGCAAAGACCGCTTCATTCAATGCGCTCCATGTACCGCTATTCATTATCCGTGCCTTAACACGAGTGCTCCTGGTTAGCGTAACGGGTGATGTATACTGTCTCAAGCCGGGAACAACTTCGTCGCTGGTGTTTTCCGTACCTGCAAATAGTTCGGCGGAGATCAAAAAGTCGGAGTCTGCGACGGAGGAATTCAAGCCCTGAACGGCCAGTAAATTGCTGCCTTGCTGCAGGGTACCGAGCGCCGCGGAAATATCGATACTTTCGAATTCGACGGCTTCGAAGTCGTTGTGCTCGGCGCTGGCGCTGGAGCTCCAGGTGAGCGTTTGGCCGGCGTTGCGTCTGGCCACCTCTGTGCCGTTGATATAGGCGACAAAGCCGTCGTCGTAGCGGAGATTCAGTGTCAAAAAGTCGAAGTCGTCCGGGCTGCCGTTCAGATTAAATGGGATGCGAATAAAGCACGAGGCGTTCCTGGAATACATCCGGGACTCCAGGTCGAGACCGATGAATTGTTCGTAGCCTGAGCCTCTTTCATATCCGACGCCGCCGGGGCTGCCGGTGTGCTGTATCCAGTTCCTGTCGTTGAAACCTGTGGGATTTTTCCAGTTTTCGCCGATGGTGCGTACGGCGACAAACACTCGCTTGTCGGCGTTCTCGGGCACAAGCCTGCCGGCGGGCCACTGTGGTGTCATCAACTCGGCCGGATCCGTGCCGTCCAGTGTGTAGTAGATCTGTCCGTATGGAGCTGTCATCGCCAGTTCGAACGGTTGATCAGACTGTTTGTCCTGCGGACTGAAACCTGGCGGAGCGGCGGCAAATTCATAGGCGATTTGGCTGTCCATCCACTCGAGACGTTGCATAAGCCAATCTCTCATCCAGTTGATTTCTTCGGCGTATGTGCCGGCGATAAACCAGTTGGGCCATACGTAACTGCCAAGAATCCGCCAGCGTTCGAAGTTTCGGGCCTGTGCCTCATCCAGAAGGGCGGCGGTCTGGTTGATGTCTGTGAGCAGCCGTACGGTTGAAAAGCGACTCTTGCGAAGCTCGAACCATCGGTCCGCGTAACGAAGCTGAAACGCAGGGTCCTCGAACAGACGGCGCCACCAGGGGTAGTCGCCATCGCTGAGCTGTGGGTAGTACCAGCCGGTGGGGATCCATCCCTGGAGATAGTTTGCGTTGCCGAGCGAGAGATTGTAATCCCAGACGGGCCCCATGACCAGCTTGCCGCCCCGGTCCTTGTGCATATAAGTGCTGAGGCGAAAGCCGTCGATATTCTTCGTTAGCTCAACGAGGATGTGAACGTCGATGAATGAACCGGCGTCGATATATTTGGCGTAGCCGTTCTCCGGGTCCATGAAGTTCGAGCCGTATAGAGCTGCCTCGAACTGGTTAAGATAGTTTCTGATCCAGTCCTTCTGCGCATCCGTGATATCCTCCGGTTTCGGCTCGACATAGATGAGGGACAGTCCCCGGCTGGTGCTGAATGTCGGCTCGCCGCCGTCGAGCTTGTCTTTCTTGAAGATATATCCTCCGCTGATCTGAGGCTCGTCATTGTCGGATGGCTGGAGTTCTGCGATATCGACCCGGTCGTCACCGCGTTTTATCTTCTCCATGAATACGTAGACGCCTATATAGTCGCTTGAAGAGAGCCCGCCGCCGTCTGTGTTCAGGAACACCTCGATAAACCTCGTACGAACGGCATATTGGCCCTGAGCGTTGCTCCACTGATATGTCAGGAAGTTACGCATCAGCGATTTGTCCGAGTAGGGGCCCTGGAGAATCCAGTCGGAATCGGCGGGAAAACCGAGGATGGAGACATCCTTGTCCTGGTCGTATTCGTCCCATGTTTCGAAGTGGTATTGGTGCTTGGCGAAACCGGCTGAGCTTTTGCCGCGAATGTTAATCCCCCCTCTGCCGGCAAACACCGGCTCGTCGGTTATTTTAGTCCGGCCCCTTCTGGGCGCCTCGAAGAAACTGGCAAAGGACAACGTCTGTGTCGTCTGGCTGATATTTTTGCCTGCGGTATCAATGACGGCGATCGGCAGGTTGGAGCTGAAATCATGGGCGCTCATATCGATAAAAATGTACGCCTGCATCGTGGTATTGGACGGTTTCCAGCCGGTTTTGATTGCAACCGCTCGCAGGTAAGTGGTTCGACTGATGGAAATCGGACCCCTATAGACCGTTCCCTTGCGAAACCGGGAGCCAAGCTCGTACGGTTCGGAACCGTCGAGTGTATAGTAGATAAGAGTATCTTCGGTTTCGGTAGCCAGCGTGACGGTAAAGGGCTGGTTATAAATACCGCTGTCGGCGCTGAATTGTACGTCGGCGACAAATCCTTCGTAGACGCCGATATTTTCTGACGCCGGGCTTGGAGAGCCGAAGAAACGCCAGCCGTCGCTGCCGTCAGGGTAGCGTCCGTAGGAAATGTCGCTGGTCTGCTCGTCGAAGATAACGCTGTCGATCAAAGTGATTCCATCGCTCTTGAAAAGGCCGATTTCCTCTCCACCGGCGCTGAGCTTGAAATTGGCGTGCAGTCCGGCATCGGAAGTATCACCGTCGGCCCATATCAACAGGTAGCCTCCCGGGTCGATAGTCGTCAGGGAGGGATCGTTAGCCGGTATCTGCCATTTGATGGGATCGGATAGATTGTCCGTCAGGTACATACCGCCAATGTCAACGGCATCGACGCCGTAGTTGTAGATTTCGATCCAGTCGTCACATTGTCCCTCCGGGTCCTCGATGCAGCTAACGTTGGACGCCATAAACTCGTTGATTACCAGCGGTGTTTGTAGTAAGTCCTGCTGCTCGGCCAAAAGATTAAAATTGTGTATCCTGGCCTTTTTATTGAGTAGAATTGGACCGTCCAAATGGACTAGTAACTGTTTAGTGAAAAACCCGGTATCAGGAAGATTTACTCGGCAATCCGCGTCAGAATTGTGAATTGTAAAGCCCGCCAGAGCCGAAACAACGAAACAGAAAGATAGTAGTGTGCCTGTTAATGAGATTGGTATGGATTTACTTATGCTCTATCTCCTTCCTCATGTATATTTTGAATCGCGTACCTGAAGTTCTATCCTCTGTGATCCAGAAGGAAAAATATATATAGATTCTATGATTATCTTAACATAAATAATGTGCCGGAGTCAAGATATTTTACTAATAGACGAGTTCGTAACGATTGAAATTGATTAATTTCGGAGTAGCTTGGGCGGGAGGAAGCTTCTCCACGTTTTTCACTATGTTCCCGTGGAGAACTGTTTCTGCGATTAGTATTTTCCGAATTGTTTTGCCAATTCCACCATATTTTTCAGCCTGTCAGGTCTGACGTGTGGCGCGACACTGCATGCCGAAGAGAGGATATAGCCGCTGCCGGGTTTGCCGATACTGATTCTTTCCTTCACAGCCCGTTCGAATGTTCGGTCATCCGCGTTCAGCATCTCATTGACGGCATCCAGGTTTCCCTTGAAAAAGAATCGTCTGCCGTACTTTGCCTTTGCCTGGGCAAAGTCGACTGTCCCGAGCGGCGGGGGGTCCAGGGTGTCAATGCCGTCGACTGTAGTTTGGCTCATCAGGTCCAGTCGGTCGCCGATAGCACCGCAGGTATGAACGTATGACTTAGGGCCTTCTTTGCGTATCGCCCGATAAATCTCGTCTTCGTATGGGACTACAAATTCTTCATACATCCGCCTGCTAATGAATCCAGCCCCGGCGAAGGCGGAGCTGACGAGGATCGCATCGGGTTGGCAGTCTGCGTACAGCTTGACCTGGGCGAGCACGTTTTGTGTCAATACTCCCAATATATCGTGACATTTCCGTGGGGCATCCACCAGCGCGAGAAGTGCCTGTTCGTAGCCGAATAGCTCCAACAGATGAGTGAATGGCGAGAAGACTTCGGCGTGGATTGAGACATCCGGTGCAAGCTGCTGGACTTTCTCCAGCGTGTTTGTAAACCATGCAGGATAGGCCTTTGGATCGGACAAGTCGGCTTGTGAATCAATGCCCCAGACTTCAGGTGCATGCCAGGTGTTCCAGATATAACCGGGCAATCTATATGTCGCCGGATCGCGAACATCAACGGATGTGTAATCGGCCCGGGCCGGCGGCTTCTGACCCGGCTGATATGTCTGGGGGTTGTCGTCGGCAGGGAAAGTGGTTTCCAACCCTGATTTCCAGCCAAGATGCTCATGATTGTCAATCTGCCGGTATGACTTTAGGGCGTTTTTCCATTCGGGCGGTCTGCCGGGCAGGTTAACCAGAATGCCGTCGAATCCGTACTGCTGCTGTAATTGGACTAATACTTTAGCAAAAGTGTCACTGTCGAACCATATCTCGGACGGTTTGTAGTTGCAGTTCAGGAAGTAATGCCCCAGTGCAAGCTGGCACATGACGGGGACCCGGTCAGGCGTCTGATGATTCATCGCCGCAGCGATCCGTTGTTTTGAATTCATTTTTCTGCTCGAATCTCTATTGTGGAACAAGTGCCAGGGACGTCTGCACGGCAAAGCCGCACGTACAGCCCGAGCTGCTCTCTGGGATTAGTACAAGCCCGCCGGCGGGAATCATATTGATCCAGCATCCGGGCCGTGACACTGCGGTCAATCGCTGCGGGCCGCCCTCCGGGCCGAGGTCGTACATCCAGGGATTACCGCCGCGCCAGAACAGGCACTGGGCCGAAGCGGAAACGCCGCCGCAGCCGTGCCCGCGACGGTCAAATTCCCAGCCTTCGATTCTGTCTCCGGTTTTCAGATTATATGCGTATGGCCAGGCGTAAACCGTCTGCCTGATGATTGTCGGGTGACGGTTGTATTCGCCATGAGCGCCGTCGGTTGCCAGATCGGTACTGTGATCCGCCTGCCAGCGGACCTCGCAGGAGTGGGCGTCATACGCGCAGTAGTGATAATAGACGCGATCTGCGAGGAGCCTGGAGCCGCTCAGCAGAAGCACTCCTCCGGCATAATTTAGATATACGGGTTCTTCGAAATTGGTGATATCAATTTTTGTTTTGTATACGACTTGGCCGGTTTCTGTGTCGATAGCAACCAGATATTGCTTGCCCCCATCGAATAACTTTTTCGCTGGCATACGTCCAAGTGTGTCGGCCATTGCTTTTGGGCTGTCTGTTTCGAGGAAGTATATCCGGCCGTCCCCGACAGTAATCGTCGTATTGAGGATAAGCCCGGCGTGGTACTTCCATAACAGCCGGCCGTCCCGCTTGTCCGTTGCGAACAGGTAGTCGCTGGTAACCAGATTCATGTTTCTGTACCATAACGAATCGTCAGCCTTATAGCTTGTCTCGGTGTAGGAAGCGCCTTTCCTGCGGCCGCTTCCGAAAAGAAGATTTCCGGAATAGGCGATATAGCCCCATTCTCGCGGCTCAGACTCGATTAGCTGAGGCATCTCGAAGCTCGTGCTGCTGCGGCCAGTGCGAACATCGAAGCTGTAGCACTTGTCTTGGGCGACTACATAAAGGCATTGTTTGTCAACTGCCATACTGCCGGAGTCCAGGAACACACCGAGCCGGCGGGATTTGGGAACTTCTACCTGCCACTCGATTGTCCCGTTATAGGCGTCTATGGCGTAAACTATACAATCGCCCGGGGCGAAAAGACGCCCGTCCTTGAACAAGGGTGGCACATTACGGTGGTGACGGTCTATCATTCGCCGCGGGCCGGGCCGGCCAAACCACTGGACGGCCATCTTGCCCTTGACGATTGTATCGCCGCTGCAGGCGGTATTGCCCGGTTCGGCGTAGGTATGCGTCCATTCGCCGGCACCGTCCAGCGCCGGGCGACTCGTCCACGCCAGGGAGATATCACCTGTGTTTTCGGTTTTCCAGTCGACGAGATGTGGTTGGCCCCACTTTTTTAGCTGTTCCCGGTCGAACGCGCTGCCTGAGCGGACCAGGGCAAGGGTTCCACCACAGGGCCTGAGTATGCGAAAAACCGCATCTGATGCGGGCGGGAGCTTGCCTGTCTGAAGTGCTTGATTTGAAACAACCAGATTAGCGAAGTACTTCGTATAGGGTAGTGACGTGGTATCTTTCTGATGAAAGACAACTCTGCCGTAGAGCCCGGCTTTGTCGATGGCATCGCGTGCGGCGGCCACGTTGCCCGGATCTTCTTCGATGCCGATTACCTTCAGCTCGCTCCTGCGCGCCAGTTCATACGTCAGACGCCCCCGTCCGCAGTCGAGCACGAGGCAGTATCCCTTGGTGACGCCCGTTTGTTCGAGGATCAGTCTTGCGGTTTCAGCATATCGCTGTGTCAAAGCGTCACGCGGGTAAGGATTGGTGTCTGTACCAGTAGCGACGACTTTCGGGTCTTCTTTTACGCCGCTTCTGAAACAGTGTATCCGGCCCTTGTCCGTACTGACGTAGAGGCCACCGTTGATGATGCTCAGGCCGTATGCTTTACCGCCGATAGGGGCGTCCCAGACAGTCTTTCCCGTCGAGGCCTTGATCGCGGCGATTTTGTCCTCTCCACCGACGAACAGAACATCGCCGGCCATAATCATCGCGTAGGGGTATTCGCATCGTATCGTCCAGTGGTAACAATCTTTCATTTTGGCCGTTAGTTCACTGATATGCTTTGTGAGAGTTACGATCTCTTCCTGTAATTTTTTTGCTTCCGGTGTGTTTTTACCTGTCTTTTTAAGCCGTTCCTTAATTGCATCACGCCGGCGAATCAGGCGATTTCGTTCTTTTGAGAGCCCCAGATACGCCCCACGGTCGAAGGCCGACAGTTGATTCTCCGACTGCATATATGCTGTCGGTCCGCTTACCAGCATCCTCAGGCCTCCAAAGGTTGCAATCTTGTCCTTTGTCTCTACGTCACTGGCGTCAAGCTCTTTTGTCCGCAGGCCCGGACCAGTGACAAGGACGTTTTCGGTCAGCAGTGCGAAGGTTCCGCCGGCGCTGGGCAGCTCTCCCAATGCTGCGCCGTCGGTCCGTGCGAAAATGGCCGGATTGGTCCGCCCGGTTGGGACATATAGCCGCTTATCAGAAGCAAGCATGTACCCCTGTGGAGATATTGCTACTCTTTGCTCCCATTTTACCGAGCCGTCTTGAGCACTCAGTGCCGACAGAAATGTTCCCTGATTTGGGAACACGCCGCCGGCAAAGTACAGAATCCCATCATCGACCAGCAGGCCGGTTCGTACCGGCCACATCGATATCATTCGACCGTTGCCCGGAATCATGCGGTCGGCTTCGGCTCCCTTATGTTTCCAGATTAGCGAGCCGTTGTTGGCCGAGAGGCAGTAAACGCAGCCATCGTCAGAACCCACGTATACCTTGTTATCCGAGATGTAAGGGGCCAGCCGGATCGGGCCTTCCGTAAAGAAATTCCATCGCTGCCGTCCGGTCCGCGCATCCAGTGCGTAGACCTTATCGTCTGCTGATGAGCCAAAGAATAATGTCTGGCCGGTCCCCACGACTTGAAATGCCCTGTCGTAGGTTACAGTTGACCTGAGGTTGAACTGCCGGTGCCAGAAATCCTGTTTTGCAGCTTCCGGCCATGCGGGCTGGGGCGCATGGGTCGCCTTGAACAACCATGATTCGGTAAGTGGAAGCTTTAGCCGCTCACCGGTCACGCCGCTTCTGTGTTTATCGTGCATGAATGTAGGCCAGTCCTCAGCTTGTGTAGGTGCGGAATTAGCGACAATTAAAGAGAAAAGAATAAACAAGGATACGTATTTATACATGGAGTACCTTTCACTTCAGAACTCAAAAAAAGTGTTCAAGTCAATTTTTATAGCAGGATAACAAATCAGAAGGGCGAATGCAACAATATTGCCCGTTGATCACGGCAAAA
>Ga0209121_10002744_pt1 | contig 17540 bp, 15 predicted proteins | sample Cruoilmetagenom3_FD_187292 | JGI IMG/M metagenome (GOLD analysis project Ga0209121, IMG submission 187292) | Oil polluted marine microbial communities from Coal Oil Point, Santa Barbara, California, USA - Sample 3 (SPAdes) (version 2) | ecosystem: Environmental > Aquatic > Marine > Oil seeps ... | reverse complement strand
CCAATATCGGACACCACATTGTAAAAAGCTCCCGGATATTCAATGCGTGGCTTGCGAGCCATTTGCATCTCCTTTTAATTTGATTATACCATACTTCTCATCCGATGTCGAGTTTTATTTTCCAGATTCCAGCTCATACGAGTCTGTGACCTGACCCCAGCTGATTTCGCCTTTCTATATCAGATTATAGCATTAAATATGGCAAAAGTCAAGGAAAAATAGTTCAAAAAACTTGACTTTTCCTTGATTTTGTGGTATACTTTAACCAATGAATAGAACATTTCTTGAATTTGAGAAGCCCATAGTGGAGTTGGAGCGGAAGATAGATGACCTGAAATTGCTCCAGCAAGAGGGAATTGCAGATTTGGGAGATGAGATAGCCGGTCTCGAGAAAAAACTAAAGAAACTGCAGGACGATATATACGGAAGCCTCACACGGTGGCAGAGGGTTCAACTCGCAAGACATCCCGCAAGACCCTATTTTCTTGACTATGTGAGGTACATAACAGAAAATTTTTTGGAGATCCACGGTGATGGATGCTTTAGAGACGATCCCGCAATCATCTGCGGGCTTGCCAGGATAAAGGGGAAGTCCGTTGTCCTCATCGGACAGGAGAAGGGAAGAACCACGAAGGAGAAGATAAAAAGGAACTTTGGAATGGCGCATCCAGAGGGTTATAGAAAGGCACTGAAGGTGGCGAGACTTGCCGCAAGATTCGGGAAGCCACTGGTTTGTCTCGTTGATACAACGGGGGCATATCCCGGAATAGGTGCGGAGGAAAGGGGACAGGCGCAGGCAATTGCGGTAAATATAAAAGAGTTTGCTCATCTGCCCACGCCCATAATTGTCGTCATCACGGGTGAGGGTGGCAGTGGTGGAGCACTCGGGATAGGTGTTGGCGATGTCATTGCCATAATGCAGTATGCCTATTATTCCGTGATATCACCCGAGGGATGTGCATCGATATTGTGGAGAGACGCGTCGAAGGCTCCCGAGGCGGCGGAGGCGCTGAAGGTAACTGCTCAGGACCTCATCGAACTCGGCGTGGTTGATAAGGTGATACCCGAACCATCTGGTGGAGCACACAGAAACCCCAATGAAGCGGCGTCCATCCTCAGGGATTTCATTTTGGGCGAAATCGACAGGCTGTCGGGGATACCCGTTGAGGAACTCGTAAAGAAACGCATAGAGAAATTTCAGGGAATGGGAGTTGTTAAACGGGACATATGATAAATGAACCTCTTCAAAGAAAGTCTTCACACAATAATCACCCAGGTTTTTTGCCTTCTGTTTGGTATCGGAGTGAGCATTGTCCTGAACAGAGTGCTTGGACCCGCCAGCAAGGGTGAATTTGTATCACTTCTCTTTATTCCACAACTCGTAATATCCTGTACAACCCTTGGACTCGCCGTATCCGGCTCGTATTTCATAGGCAAGGGGAAATACCCGGAGGGAGATATTGTTTTAAGCAATCTAGGGAGGCGAGGGTAATATGAGCAAGATAGGGATTGTCTTGTTGTTGGTTCTTCTTCTCTCCTGTAAGAGGGAGAAGAAAGCAGAAAAGATTGACACCCATCCTGTGGGTAAGACCATAAGCGAATTTGAGGTGGTCGAGACGATGAAGGGTAGGGTATTGTGGAAACTTGGGGCAGAGAAGGCGTATGTTTACGGAGATACCACAGTTATAAACAATGTCCATCTCTCCTTCTACGATATGGATGGAGAAGTTTCCTCCGTGCTCACTTCAGATTCCGGTTATGTATTTCCCTCCAGCGACATGCTGGCAAAGGGCAATGTCGTGGTAACCTCCATGGAATCGGGTAGAATACTCAAAACGGAGACACTTTACTGGAAACAGAAGAGAGAGAAGATCGTGTCGGAGGACAGTGTGACGATAATAACGGAGGACGGTGTGGTAAAGGGAAACTGCTTTGAGTCGAACCCGAATCTCACGGAGATAAAGATGAGGGAGGTGAAGGCGAAAGGAGAGCAGAGGTGATATTCTTATTCTTCCTACTTTCATACACGGTAAAGGCAGACAGCTCCATATACATAGAGCCATATACATACCTGTATGATAATGTGGAACTCGTGCTCGACACCGTAACTGTAACATCCGATAGGGCACTTGTGACAGAGGATAGCATAAGGGTATGGGGCGATCTCAAGATAGAAAAGGGGGACCTCATAATATACGGAGGTCTGGGTAGATACTTCTTTGACAGGATATATTATATAGAGAATGGAATGAGGGCAGAGAGGAGAGAAGATACCCTCACGGCTGGAAGGGGGAAACTATATGAGGAGAGAAACGAGGTGTATGCGAGAGACTCACTGGTCATCTGGAGTGAGGGGAAGAGCATAGAGGGGGATGAGGGCTCTTATAATTTTGAGACGAGAGAGGGTGTCATCTGGGGCGAGGTTCTTTTTAAATCGAAGAAAGACACCGTTGAACTCAACTCCGATACCGTTAGGGTGTATGGTGACACACTCGTTGTGGCGAGGGGGAATACACTCACAAAGGCGAAATTTAAGGTGTATTCAGATACACTCCGATATTATATAGATAAGGACCTCCTCGTGTTCTTTGGCAGACCACTTGTCATAACTGAGAATGACAGCCTTAGCGGCGATTATATGGAGATGTTAATAAAGGATGGAAAGATAATAGAACTGCGGGCAAAGGGGAATGTAAGGGGAGACAGACGGGAGAGATAAGAAAAATTGGTTTGGCCAGCCACACCTATCCATTTTTTTCTTGACATAGGGGAATATTTATGTTATAATTTGCCAGATTCTTGACGACATTTCTTCCTTATTTACCTTGGAGGAACGATGCGAAGTAACCTTACATGGAAATTTACGGTGGTTATAATTGCCGTGGGACTCTCCCTGTGGCAGCTTTCATATACAATAAGGAACCTCTCTCTCACCCCCGAGGAGAAAGAGGAGCTCCCGGAGGGTTATGTGAAAAAGATGGGGAAAAAGGCGCTCAAATTGGGGCTCGACCTGAAAGGAGGCATGCATATAGTTCTCACGGTAGATAGAAGTAAGCTTCCCGAGGGCATTGGTGCGAAGGATGCGCGAGACAGGGCAATGGAGATAATAAGAAACAGGGTAGACCAGTTCGGTGTTGCCGAACCGCAGATCGCAAGGCAGGGGGAGGATAGGATCGTCATCCAGCTTCCCGGGGTGGTGGACAGGGAACGCGCCAAAGAAATCATAGGAAAGACCGCCCTTTTAGAATTCAAACTCGTGGAATCTCCCGATAATTTTGAGGGTATACTCAGGAATATTGACGGGATTGTATATGACTACGAGCTGAAACAGGTAAATTACGACAGTACCCTAATCCCCCAGAATCCTTTCCTCTCACTCGTTTACAGTAGAAAGGTTGCGGAATATGATTTGCCAACCCTTAAGAAATATCTCTCGCTGGAAGGGGTAAAGAGTGTTATCCCCAAGAATATAGAATTTCTCTTTTCAAAACCAAGGAAAGAGGATGCGATGAAATATAGAACTCTGTACATCTTAGAGAAGCAAGCCGTGCTTACGGGCGAGGCACTCGTTGATGCGAAGATGGGAATCGGAACGGCGAAGAATCCCACAGCGGCGAGGGTTGACCTCACGATGAAGCCCGAGGCAAGGAGAAAATGGGCGAGGATAACGGGGGCAAATATAAACAGGCAGATTGCCATAGTGCTGGACGGGGTTGTTCAGTCTGCACCGAGGGTTATAGAGCGCATAGCAACTGGAAATTCTATGATAGAGATGCCCGGCGCCGATGTCAAGGATGCACAGGACCTCGCACTTGTATTGAGGGCGGGTGCACTCCCCGCACCCCTTAAAACCATCGAGGAGCGCACGGTTGGACCGACACTTGGTTCAGATTCGGTGAGAAAGTCGGCAAAGGCGATGCTTCTGGGCACTATCCTCGTTCTCATCTTTATGGCGATATACTATAGAAGCTGCGGGTTGATTGCGGATTTTGCCGTTATGCTGAATATATTCTTTTTGCTTGCCTTACTGTCGGGTCTTGGTGCCACCCTCACCCTGCCGGGTATCGCCGGTATAGTCCTCATCATCGGTACGAGCGTGGATGCTAATGTCCTGATATACGAGAGGATAAGAGAGGAGCTGACTGCGGGTAAGACCGTCAGGGCGGCAATAGGCGCTGGATATGGGAGGGCATTCAGAACTATTCTGGATGCGAACGTCACGACACTACTCATGGCGATAGTGCTCTACTATTTTGGGACGGGGCCAATAAGGGGATTTGCGGTTGTCTTATCCCTGGGTATAATATGCAACTTTTTCACCGCTATATTCATAACGAGACTCACGCTCGATTATATTACATCGAGACCCGGAGTGAGGGGAATAGCAATATAAGGGGGAAGCTATGATAAATTTCTTTGGAAAAACCAACATTGACTTCGTAGATTTCAGACGCAAAGGGTTTATGTTATCACTTGCCTTGCTCATCGTGGGTATTATTTCAGTTATCGTTCAGGGTGGGCTTAATTACGGACTGGATTTTACGGGTGGTTCGTTCGTTGAGGTTCATTTCGACGAGAACATTGACATCGGGACCATGCGTTCGGTAATATCAGAGATAGGACTTGGAGATGCCGTTATACAGAGGGTCAGTGAGGTGAATTATAATTATATTATAAGAACACAGCTGACCGGGCATGAGGGAAAGAGTATCGGGACAGTCTTGAATCGTGTTCTAAGTGAAAAATTTCCCGGGAAGGGTGTGAGAATTGAGAGGGAAGAGATGGTGGGTCCGGTGATATCGAGGGCGTTACAGGCAAAGGCGATATGGGTGGTTCTGCTCGGTATGTTTATCATTCTCATATATGTAAGCGTAAGATTTACATACAGATTTGGCACCGCATCTGTTATTGCACTCTTCCACGATGTTCTGATAACCGTAGGGGTTCTCTCCATCGTGAGGGCGGAGTTCTCGTCGGCCACCATTGCGGCACTCCTCACCATAATAGGGTATTCAATAAATGACTCAATAGTTCTGTCAGACAGGGTGAAAGACAATTTGAAGGGGGAAAGAGGCAGGAAAAGTTTTGCCGAAATAGTGAACTCGGGCGTAAATCAGAACCTCGCAAGAACGGTAAACACATCCCTTACAACATTCTTTGTCCTCCTCGCACTCTATTTTCTGGGTGGGAGGATGATAAAAGACTTTACGCTCACCTTGCTCATCGGTGTCGTAATCGGAACCTATTCATCCATAGTTATAGTGGCGGGACTGGTCGTGGACTGGGAGAGGAGAAGTCCCATATACTCTCACAGGGCTAAGAGGTAGGCAATTATTTTATCTTATCCGTAATCGCCTTTGCCATATTGAGGGTCGATGCATTTCCTCTCATATCGTATGTCTTTACTTTTCCCTCTTTTATTACCTCCGCGACGGCATTCTCCAGCCTCACGGCGTCTTCTCTCTCCCCGAGCCATTCGAGCATAAGTTTCACCGCAAGTATTGTCGCTATAGGATTCACCTTATACTGCCCGGCGTACTTTGGAGCGGAACCGTGTGTCGGTTCAAATAGGGCGAGACCGTCACCTATGTTGCCCGATGAGGCAAATCCCAGTCCACCTACCAATTGACCGCTAAGGTCGGAGATTATATCCCCAAACATGTTTGATGTAACGAGGACGGAATACTTCTGCGGATTCTTTATGAGCCACATACACATCGCATCCACATTGGTCTCCTCGAGTTCAATATCCGGATACTCTCTCTTGATCTCCCTCGCCTCCATTACCATCATTCCCGATGTCTCCCTTATCACATTTGGCTTCTCCACGACCGTAACCTTCCTCCTGCCCGTCTTTTTTGCATATTCAAATGCCTTCCGGACGATTCTTCCGCATCCCTTTTTTGAAAATATCCTCATTGATATTGCGAGTTCATCCCCCGGCACATCCTTAAATCTCTCCATCTTGGCGTGGTGTTTCAGGAGATAACTCCTCAGTTCTTCCGGTGTGGGATAAAACTCAACCCCGCTGTACAGTCCCTCTGTGTTTTCCCTGAACACGACTATATCTATTTCGTCCCTGTAATTTAGGGGATTGCCGGGATATGCCCTACAGGGTCTCATATTCGTATAGAGGTCAAATATCTGTCTCAAGGCAACTATCGGACTGTAGTATGTGAGACCCTTTCCCTTCAACTCCGGGGAGAGTTCCGCCTCTGCCTCCTCCCTCGGTTTCGATGTAATTGCGCCGAAAAGGGCACAGTCAACCGTTTTTAAGACATCGATGGTTCTCTGCGGGAGGGCATTGCCCTCCTCAACCCAGAATTTCCAGCCGACATCACAGGATATATATTCTGCATTTAGATTTATCCCGTCGAGTACTATCCTCGCTGCATCCATCACATCCTTTCCCACCCCATCCCCGGGCATCCACGCTATCCTGTATCTCGCCATAAAACCTCCTTCATGGTTAAATTCTTTTAACTCACCACCAAGGCACGAAGACACTAAGATTTTATATTTCTTTATTCTTTGTGAACTTTGTGTTCTTCGTCGTCAACTCTTTATTCACCACCAAGGCACAAAGTATGTTTTTGGATAAATTCTTATTTTTATCTTTTATGTTCTTGGTGCCCTTTGTGCCTTTGTGGTTAAAGCCCTTTTCATATCGCAAGCCCCAGGGCAGTTGAGAGGTAGTTGCTTTTCTCCACCGCATTGGAATTGAGTGGATAAATCCTTCTCAGTGGACGCAATATCTCAACGGATATTCCCAATTCTTCTTCGAGGCCGAGCGCCCTTTCGACCTCGCCCGTAACCATAATCCCCTTGATATTACCGAAATGTGTAATTCTCTTTTCGAGTTCATTCTGAACGGTGTCCTTAACCGGTATGTATTCACCGTAGTACCCGTCGTAGACGAGATTGAGGGTGTTCTCTTTTATGTCGCAGAGAAGGTATCCCTCTCTGCCGGGATAAGAGAATTGAAATATCCTATAGAGGGCATTAAGGTCGACATCCACAAAATCTGGGTCCTTTCCAATTTTCTGGAGCAAAGAGAGTGTATTCAGCACATCCTCTCTTGCCTGTACAGTTGCAGTGACTTCCACCATCTCTTGAAAATGTCCCTTCCTGTAAAATCTCGCTATGTCTGTATCTGAGAGTTCTATGTGACGCCTCAGCTCTTTATTCAGGAGTTCATCGGGGGCAATGAATCTTGCTATCCTTCCTTTCGTACAGGTTGTAACCCTTCCCTCACCAACTTTGTCTTTTATCGCTTCGAATGCAGACACCACAAAAAAATCCTTCAGGATATATCCCTGAAGGCAGACAAGAACGATGGGGGGACCCGGGTCTATTGAATAGGTAAGCATAGAGGGGGTCTGTCCTTGCAATCCCCTTAAAAACAGGGGAGACAACGCTACGATGTATACCCAAAAATCAACCTGTCCATGCAGTGGTCAAGAATGGCCATCCCGAGAACTGAAGATGGCTTGGGTCTTTTTAGTTTTAGCTACTACCGGGCTACGGTGTATACCTTTCTCTGTTTGAATTCTTCTTTCTTGCCCTTGTTCCAGTTCTGGACGGGGCGATAGTAACCCACCACTCGCGAGTATACCTCCGTCTGCTTGCCGCACAGGGGGCAGGTATAGTACTCTCCTCTTATATATCCGTGTTCATCACATATAGAGAATGTGGGTGTCAGGGTGAAATACGGGACTCTGAAATTCTCTGCGAGCCTTTTTACAAAGCGAGCACAGGCATAGTCATCGTCTATCTCTTCGCCGAGATATGCATGTATAACGGTTCCACCCGTATATTTTGACTGTAGGCTCTCCTGCAGTATGAATGCTTCAAATACATCATCCGTATAGCCCACGGGAAGCATTGTCGAGTTGGTATAATACGGAGCCTCTTTCCCCTGCGTGATTATATCCGGGAACTTCTGTTTGTCCAACCGCGCGAGACGATAGGCGGTTCCCTCAGCCGGTGTTGCCTCAAGATTATATATATTCCCCGTCTCCTCCTGAAAATCCGACAGTTTCACGAGCATAAAATCAAGTACCTTCTCTGCAAAGGCTTTTCCTCTTTCAGTTCCTATATCCTCTCCAAAGAGATTCAGACAGGCTTCGTTCATTCCGATAAGCCCGATTGTGGAGAAGTGATTTACGAGTGTACCAAGATATCTATTTGTATAGGGTAAAAGCCCTCTTCGTATATTCTGTTCGACAACCCTGCGCTTCAGCTCAAGCGAGTCCCTTGCGAGGTCCATAAGGGATGAGAGTCTTTCCAGAAATTCATCTTCGGTCTCCGATAAATAACCCAGTCTTGGCATATTTATGGTCACTACACCCGCAGAACCGGTTGAATCTCCCGAACCGAACAGTCCTCCGGTGACATTTCTCCTGAGTTCTCTTAAATCCAGCCGCAATCTGCAGCACATACTCCGCACATCCGATGGTTTGAGGTCTGAGGATATGAAGTTGGAGAAGTAGGGGAGCCCGTACCTGGATGTTGCCTTGAATAGAAGGTGTGCATTCTCATTATTCCAGTTGAAGTCGGGGGTGAGGTTGTAGGTGGGTATGGGGAAAGTAAATATTCTTCCCTTGTTATCTCCGCTGAGCATGACCTCCAGGAATGCCTTATTTATCATGTCCGATTCTTTCTGAAACTCACCGTAATATCCGAAATCAGATGCATAGTCACCGTCTATGGTGACCTTTTGATCCCTCAAATCCTCTGGGATCGTAAAGTCAAAGGTGAGATTTACAAATGGTGTCTGTCCCCCCCATCTCGAGGCGACATTTACGGAAAATACAAATGTCTGGATAGCCTGATAAACATCATCGTATGATAATCCTTCCTTTCTCACGAACGGGGCGAGAAATGTATCGAACGAGTTGAATGCCATAGCGCCAGCCCACTCGTTCTGAAGTGTTCCCAGGAAATTTACCATCTGGCCCAGGGCAGTCTCGAGGTGCTTTGGGGGAGACGCCTCTACCTTCCGCGGCACGCCATTAAAGCCCTCAAAGAGCAATTGCCGCAGTGACCATCCCGCACAGTAACCCGCAATGCCCATGGAAAGGTCGTGTATATGAAAGTCGCCTTCGGTATGTGCCCTCGCGATCTCCGATATGTATATATTCTCGAGTGTATAGCTTGCAATCATAGAACCCGCCGTGTGCATCATAAGTCCCGAAAGGGAGTAGTCCGCATTTGCATTTTCCCTCATTCTCCAGTCATCCTCTGTGAGATAACCGTTAACCGTATCACTTACATCCATAAGGAGCCTCTTGGTTTTCCTTAACTCGGTATGTCTCTGTCTGTACAGTATGTACGCCTTGGCGGTAGCAGCCTTGCCGTTTTCAATCAGGACCTTCTCGACGACATCCTGAATCCTCTCTATGTGGGGAGGTTGTTCGAACTTTGCAAGTGTCTTTACAATCTCGTCCGTGAGTGCCTTTGCGTCGAGTTCTTCACCCGTGGCGGTTGCCGCCTTTATTATGGCGTTTTGTATGCGGAATGGGTTAAAAGGCGCCTTATATCCATCCCTCTTTTTAACAAAATCCAACATGAAAACTCCCGGGTTGAATTTTTAAAACTAAGTTACTTTTTTTGCTACGGTTTTTTTACCACCGAACAACACGGAATTACAATGAATTATTATTTTCTTTATTTATCTATGAATATCTGCGTGCATCTGCTTCCCATACGGTTCCTTTAACAGAGTCATTCCAGTATCTTGTCCGTGGTTTTAAAGTGAAATTTCGCCGCCTCTCTCAACACATCTCTATCATATTTCTCCACGAGCATCTTTCCACATCTGATAGTATCGTCATTTATGCCTATGGGGAGAGCGATTCCATATTCCCTCTGTGCCTTTGTAAACCAGTTGAGAAATCTATCGCGGGCGATTATGCTCGCTGCAGCAACGGCAATATCGTCCTCCGCCCTCTTTCTTATGTCGAATTCAATCCTCGGAAATGCCGCCGCTATCAGTTTTGCTCCTCCAAAGTCATCGACCACAACGTATTTGCACTCGGTCTCCCTCAGAATATTCTTTATTGCCGTCTTGTGCGCCCACAGAAGAAACCCATTTATAGTCCTCATGCTGGAGTATAACTCGTTGTATCTCTTCGGTGTGACCAGGACGATCGAGTGGATACAGTTTGTGACTATTGACTCACTTAATGCCCTGATATTGGATACCGCTATCTTTTTTGAATCCCTCACTCCAAGATCCGCCAACAGCTTCTCTTCATCTTCGCCGACCTTCACCCCTGCCACCACGAGCGGTCCGAAGTAAGATCCCTTACCCGATTCATCCGTTCCTATTCTGTCCATTTACAGCACACCCTTACAGACACTTATAAATGAGGAAAAGAGACGTTTGATTGCGGGACTCTCTCGAAAGAGGCTCTCGGGATGAAATTGAACTCCAATTACGAACTTGTGTTTTGTGCTCTCTATGCCCTCCACTACCCCATCATCTGCATAGGCTGATATGATAAATCCAAATGCGAGTTCCTTTATCACTTGATGGTGGAAACTGTTCACCATCAGTTCTTCCTCTTTTAAGATACCGAATAATTTTGTGCCTTTCTCTATCCTTATGCGGTGCGAGGGTGTTTCTCTGGGGAGCTTCTGCCAGTGCGATTCTACACGCTGCTTGAGTGTGCCTCCACCCGTAACATTCAGAATCTGGCAACCCCTGCAGATACCGAGCACCGGCAATCCCTCTTTCATGGCAACCTTTGCCAGTGCAAATTCGAAGCTGTCTCTCCCCCTGTATACCCTTGAGAGATGCGTCATTCTGTGTTCGCCGTAAAATATGGGGTCTATGGCCCCGCCGCCGGTGAATAAAACCCCGTCAATTCTCGATAACATATGGGTAGCGAGAATTATATTATCGTCACCGTTTATATCAACGGATGGCAGGAGAAGTGGAATACCGCCACATTCCATTATTGCGGTAATGTATCTGCTCAGCGTATAATATCTCGATGCAGTTATGCCCGTGGTCAAACCTATAAGTGGTTTCATAGTTTTTTTCAAAAGCGCCCTCAAGAAAGCTCTCTACTTATGTGTGCCTCTGGCAAACTCCCCCACCATCTCACCTATCTTCGCCTCTCCCTCGAAAGCGGTGCCTATGACGACAAAGTCAGCCCCCGCGTCCACCTTTTGTCTTGCGAGGGATGCATTCCGCAAACCCCCACCAACTATGACGGGTATGTCTATGTATGATTTCACACCGCCTATCATCTCATCGGGTACGGGGACCTCTGCACCGCTTCCAGCCTCAAGGTAAACGAATTTCATGCCGAAATACTGTGCCGTGAGGGCGTGGAATTTCGCAGTGTTCGTCCCGTCTCTGGGAATCGGGAGGGTGTTTGATATATATATAACGGATGAAAGATGTCCACCATCCACAAGGATATACCCACAGGGGATGGGCTCTATCCCATATTTTTTAATAAGTGGTGCCCCCAGTACCTGTTCACCCACAAGATAGAGAGGATTTCTACCCGAGAGAAGTGACAGAAAGAAGATGGCGTCTGCATTTCTCGATATCTGGAAATGGCTGCCGGGGAATAGTATTACGGGCAGGGTGGTATTTAACTTGACCTCCTTCAAATAGTCATCGAAACCGTCAATATCATATGTGCTTCCACCCACGAGGATGGCATCCGCACCACCCCTTTCAACCTGGGGGACTACACTTCTTATATGTTTTATATCCGTCTTGTCCGGGTCGAGCAGGAAGAGGAATCCGGCTCTTCTCTTTTTCATTATCTGCAGGAGGTATGAATACACACCCATAAAAAATATCAAACCTGCCTGCCCATACGGGTCCGTAGGGACCGGCAGGCAGGTATCAAAAATCAAAATTTTTCTCCTTCGGGGTACCCATGAAGTGGATCATTCTCCACTTCTCCTTGCTTATCTATACGGATCTCATACGAGTCTGTGACCTGTGGACACCTTACCGATAACCTATTTACCTAATAACCTGATTACCGTTTTTGTCTGGGTCTATCTCTCCTGAAGGAGCACCGCGTAGTCACCCACCTCCGGGGATACTCCCTCTATTACCTCTGCGGTGCCGCCGTCATCTCCAAAATACCCCGTGACCTTTATCTTTCCCACATCTTCCTGCGTATAGCCTATCACTATTCCCGTCTCCGGACTCTTTATCTCCTTTCCCGGTCTTCTCACAGTGAGGATTGTGCCAAGGGGAAGGTTGGACCTTTGCCCCGCGTCGAGATACACCTTCTCTCCTTCAAATTCTGCAACCCTGCAATACCAGGTGGTCTTGGAGAGTTGTTCTTCGAGGTTCTTCACAAATTTCACGACCGCCTGGCGAAATGCCTTCTGTCCCAGGAGTTCATCGTAGCCACCCGATGTCCCAATGCCGAGAACCTGGGTGTAATCCCTCTCGGCACTTCCACTTCCCGTCTCGGTGTATGTTATCTGCCCCGTCTCCACATCAACTGTCCTCACATCGACGGTCGCCTCCGCAACCTGCTTCTTTGTGCTCCACAGAAGGCAGTTTGAGCCCTCTGTATGTACCCCGAACTGTGATACACTTCCCGTTACGATTGCGTTCAACCCGAGCATTCTTCCCATCTCTGCCTGCTGGTCGGGGGCGAAGTATTTACTCCGCTCGAGTTCCTGTTCAGCTACGAGATTGTCGAACTTCTCCCTCTCTATGAGTATGAACCTGTTGGACTTACCGAGTTCCGTTATGAGGATATCTGAAACTGCCTCGCCGAGCCTTCTCTCTCCATATCTCGTCTTGTTTTCAAAGTCAATAACGGCGACCTTTCTCTTGGGTCCCTTTATCTCTTCACTTTCTTTATAAGTGATTCCCGGCTCTTCTTTCACCACCTGTCTGCTCGCACATCCGAGAACAAGAAGAGGCAGGATGAAAAGGAGTCTTTTCATATAACCCCCATAGTAAAATTAAATATCAAAATGCAAAAATCAAAATTTCTAAAAGCCCTCGCTTTACCGGCAGGAAACAATGCCATAATAACTTACTAATTAACTATTCAACTAGTTAACTAATCAACTTACCAATTAACTAACTAACTCAAAATTGGGTAGATCATAAAAGATTATACCATACTTCTATCTAAAAGTCAAGAATTTTTTTTAGAATTATAAAAAACCACAGATTTCACGGAAGGACAAGCGGGGTATACAGATAGAAGATTTAAGGATGCGAGAACGAGTTAAAAATTTTTATTTCCTTGACAATGACAATATTTTATGATAGAATAGAATCACGGCAAGAAAAGCAAGAATTGATTCTTCTTTTTATATGAAGAAACTGTTTATTATATTTGCCGCATTGGTATCTTTAATTTCCATTACTAATGCGGAATTGCAGGAGGAAAGCGGGTATCATATCTGCCGTGCCAGCCGCAAGAGAGCTTTTGTCTCCGGCGAGGCGATTGTATGTATGAGTGCGGATGTACGGGGAGGGATGGAAACTATTCCATCACGCAACGCACTTAAGGAAAAATTCGGGGTATATAGCATAGAAAGATTGACGAGAAGGGAACCCGATAATATAGAAAAGATTCACCACCTGGACAGGTTGTACCTCTTCAGATTCAGTAAAGAGGAGCCCGTTGCTAATTTTATCAACTATATAGCGAGAGATGATGCGATAGAATATGCGCAGCCAAATTTCCTGTACAAACTCTTCTGCGACCCAAATGACTCTCTCTTTGCAGAGCAGTGGAACCTCCGCAAGGCAAAATTCACCGATGGATGGGACCATCAGACGGGAGACCCTTTGGTTACTATAGCGATGGTCGATGCCGGGCTCGACTGGAGCCATCCCGACCTGTGTGACAATACTTGGGTAAATCCGGGTGAGGACTTAGATGGGGATGGTGTGGTTTTTGATTCCGATGACCTGAACGGTGAAGACGACGACGGAAATGGTTATATCGATGACCTTATCGGTTGGGATTGGACACACGATGATAACGACCCAGCTCCAACATTTACTGGCGAGGACCACGGTACTTTGTGCGGTGGAATTGCGAATGCAGTGACCAACAATAATGAGGGTATCGCCGGAGCGGCTTATAACTGTAAGTTGATAGCATTAAGATGTACTCATCCCGAGGAGCCACTTTCAATATCGACCTGGGCGGCAATTTGTGCGATAGTTTATGCCAGGGTGATGGGTGCGGATGTTATAAATATGAGTTGGGGTAGTTGTGGATATGACAATGTGCTGAACGATGTTATACAGGCATCTCATTTATCTGGTATGGTTATAACTGCATCTGCCGGAACTTATTGTGATTCATCTGTTATTTGTTACCCGGCGGGGTATGAGAATGTCATAGCGGTTACTGCTACAGATTCTTCGGATCGTAAATTGGGAAACGCGAATTACGGAGATTGGATCGATGTATGCGCACCCGGGCAGGATATATATAGCACAATTCCTGAGGGTGGCTATGGGCTCTATTCTGGCACATCGGTTGCTGCCCCACAGGTTGCGGCGCTGGTTGCTCTGTTGAGGGCACAAAATCCCGATTCCTCTAACTTTTGGATAGAACATCGAATATTTGAGACCTGTGATAATATAGATAGTCTGAATCCCGGTTATGAGGGAAAACTTGGACACGGGAGGATAAATGCTCTTGAGGCATTATCTTCTGTAGGCATTGAAGGAAACAACCAGGCTATTAAGAGGATAAAGTTACGAATACACCCAAACCCCGCTTTCTCCAGCTTGGAACTACACTATGCCATACCATCTTCTCAAGAAGTGGTCCTGAGAATATACGACATATCCGGCGGGTTGGTAAAAGAATTGGTAAATGATAGCCAGAATAAGGGGAACCATGCGGTAATCTGGGGCGCGAAAGATTTGTACAATAAGAGGGTGAGAAATGGGATATACTTTGTTGTGTTGAAAGCAGGCAGAATGGAAACAACAGAAAAGGTTGTTGTATTGCATTAGGAGATGTTTCAATTTTATTCTTATGTTTTTATTTACATAGGGCTTATAAGGTTCGTCTGAGGTGGCTATGTACAGGTATATTGGATTAATTTTAGCGATTTTTGCACTCCCTTTACAAGCACAGTGGCAGGAAGAGAATAGTCTTACCGACAATACCCAATGTGATATGACGCCCGATGCGGCTATGTTCTGTGGGAACCCAAAGGTGCTTTGGATTTGCGAGGATTCTGTGTTTGTTACTTCTTATGAGATAGGTGAATGGTCTCCACAGATGAGATTAAATCCCGACACAATTGGATATAATAGAAATCCCGCAATAACATTAGATCATCTCGTATGGCAAGGCGTGCAGGATAGCATGTTTGGTACATATTACCAGGGATATGGTGACATCACAAGAGTAGCAGAATCAGTCGATAGTCTCGGCAATCCCGAAGTAACTACCTGCCTGTGTAATTATTATATATGGATAGTATGGGAAGGATTTGATGGTAACGATTACGAGATATTTGCGAGGGGATGTTCCTTTGGCTTATTAAGTTCGTGTAAAATCTTCTGAATTGCCTTCCGAATGAGTTTAACCTCCCGTTGTTCACTGTTATCTAAAATAAAATTTTTTATAATTTCATATCCATACGGATCTCATACGAGTCTGCGACCTTCAGAAGGGATGCCGGGCTATCACCCGCCTATGGCGGGGGGGTGGCCGACCTACGGTTTGGTGGGGCACTCTTCAAAGTGCCGATATTTTTTTACTTGACATAGACAGAACATTGTGGTATAATACAGCGAAATGTTATCCCTTCTTCTTTTGACTCTATCACTGATCCCTCCCGGGCTAAGCCTTATTCACTCGGACGAAACCGGGGTAACTATTTCTTACTCCCCGCCCCAAATATCCTTTGGAGGTATTGTGCAGATACAGGGTGCGGGGTATCCCGATAAAAGCGGTGTGCCCTGTCTTCCGGAGATATATGTGTATGTCGCCATTCCACTTGAGAGCGAGGTTAAGGTCTATGTTGAAGAGGTGCGAATAAGAGAAAAGAGGACGATGGAAATACTGCCCGTTCCAGAGGTATATGAATGGAGTTGCAAATACAAGAAAGACCCATCTATATATGAAAAGGATGTTTTATATCCACCTGAACTCGTGAGTATAAAAGAAAGGGGTTTTATAAGGGGACAGGAGTTTATTATGCTGAAACTCCAGCCCGTGAGATACAACCCCAAAAAGGGAATAGTTACTGTTTACGACAGGTTAAAGATAACGGTGCATTTCAGCGGTGGTAAGCGGGGAGCAGAAGTAAAAGACCCTCACTTCGAGGGCATCTTCAAAAAGATGTTCGTAAACTACGAGAAGGCAAGAAATTGGAGAAAAAGAACCACAAAAAGCAGATACAAGTATAATAATAATCCCTGGGTAAAAATAGAGGTTAAAGAGAGGGGAATATACAGAATAACCTACAATGACCTGCAAAAGATTGGCATAGAACCGGACCTCATAAACCCCGTCAGTTTCAGGCTCTTTACACAGGGTGGAATGATGGAGATCCCCCCCGATGATACACTGAAAGAGGTCCCGATCTATGTAAAGGATAATGCCATATACTTCTATGCGACATCAACAGACGGCTATAAGAAGAACTTCACGCCAAGATATGTCAGTAGCGTATCCACGGATACGACATATCTCGATATATTCACGGATACGAATGTATACTGGCTCACATACGGAGATACGGGAAGAAGAGACAGTATAAGCGGTGCTCTGGGGGCGAATTCACCCGTTATCCCTCAAGATTTCAGGGACACGATTCACATAGAAGAAGACCACATATGCCCTGCAAAATCGGGGAGAGGATGGGCATGGTTTGAGCTGAAACGGGTGCATATATTATCTCGCTCATCCACTATCTCATTTGGACTACCCGAACTTACCAACGGCAATGGATTGGGCAAATTTACCATCTATGGATATTATAAGGATGCTCTAATTCCAGAGGGAGGAAATTGGTCACACTACCTTAGACTCTATATGAACGGAACTTTATTCGCGGAGGAATCATGGGTTGGGGGTAGTTCAGAAGCGCCCCATACCATGGTTGACGCCGTTCCCAACTTGCATTCCGGGCAGAATGAGGTAAAAATAGAATTGTGGAGAGGACCGGAGGCTGATACGATAGATTGGATATACTTTGACTACTTCGAACTCATACCCGCATTGAGTTACGATGCACATAATGGCACATTGCGATTCAAAGCAGATGAGGGCGATACGGTAGAATTTCACCTGTCGGGGTTTGGCAGTTCCCCTTTAATATTCAACATCGAGAGCGAATTATCCCCCTTGAGGGTCACGGATATAAGATACGAAGGGGGAGAGGCGGTATTTCAATCTACAAAAAGGGGACCCTATTTTGCCGCCACTACATTTAAATCACCTATTTCTATTGCAGTAAAAGACCCCAACAACATAAAAAATATCGATGCACATACAATTGATTATGTAATTATCACCACCGAGGAATTCAAATATTCTGCCCAGGAGCTG
>Ga0209121_10002743_pt1 | contig 17543 bp, 16 predicted proteins | sample Cruoilmetagenom3_FD_187292 | JGI IMG/M metagenome (GOLD analysis project Ga0209121, IMG submission 187292) | Oil polluted marine microbial communities from Coal Oil Point, Santa Barbara, California, USA - Sample 3 (SPAdes) (version 2) | ecosystem: Environmental > Aquatic > Marine > Oil seeps ... | reverse complement strand
TGATGATAGTATCATATTTTCATATTATAGTCGTATTTTATCCAATTTTTCTCATATTATTTGTTGAAAATGAATAGGATAAAATGAGTATATACAAGAGAAAGTAAACTGAGATGAAAAAGTGGCGAAGCCGCTTTCCCCACATAAAGCGGTCTTCCCTTATTTCGGGATTTATTAAGTAGACTTATTGATGCAAAACCTTTGATTATTCGTTATAATAATGTCTATGTTTGCAAATCAGACCAGTGTTTATTATTATTATGCATAATTGAAAGCTAACCGTCCCTGGCCAATAGCGCGCCTTGTGTGACGGGGCGCGTTTTATTTTGGATTTTTTAGGGAATTATTTGGAAGGTTTAAGGAGGTTATTGTGAATATTGATCAACAGGTGACGTATCTGATGCGGGGAACTGCTTATGGCGACCCGGCGATGCACGAAACGATGAAAAAAGAGCTTCGTGAACGCTTGATTGAATCAGAGAGCTCCGGAAGACCCCTGAGGGTTTATTGCGGTTACGACCCCAGAACTTCAGATTTACATATTGGTCACACAGTGACGATGCGCAAGCTTCGCCAGTTCCAGGAATTGGGGCATCATGTCATTTTTGTTGTGGGTACATACACCGCCTTGATTGGTGATCCATCGGATAAAGATAAGCTGAGGGCGCAGCTTTCACCGGAGGAAGCACGGATTAATGCGGAAACCTATGCCGAACAGGCTTTTCGCATTCTTGATCGTGAGGAGACCGAAGTTCGTTACAATGCTGAATGGCTCTCAAACCTAACTTTTAAAGATTTGATTCATCTGTCATCGAATTTCACACTTCAGCAATTTCTTACACGAGAAAATTTCAAGAAACGTTTTGAGAACGAAGAAGCGGTATATTTCCACGAATTATTTTATGCAATCATGCAAGGTTACGATGCCTATGCCCTAGATGCGGATGTGCAGGTGGGTGGAACCGACCAAATGTTTAATATTATGACCGCATCGCGCAAGATTATGTCATTTTACGATAAGAAACCGAATATCGGTATAATTCTTGGGATCTTGCCTGGCACGGATGGTGATGTTAAGATGAGTAAATCACTTGGGAATCATATCCCCCTTAACACGACGCCTGAGGATATGTTCGGCAAGGTGATGAGTGTGCCTGATAAAGCAATGCCAAGTTACGCAAGGCTTGTCACCCGCTGGACTGTTGATAAAATAAACCATTTTGAAGAAGCCATCGAAAAGGGCGAATTACATCCCAGGGATGCCAAATTTGAACTGGCACAGGAGATAACTTCAGCATTCTTTGATGACGAAAAAGCACAAAAAGCTAAAGAACATTTTATTACATTGTTTCAGAAAAAAGACACGCCTGATGACATGGAAGTTTTTATAACTACTGGTGAACCTGTCTTATTGGATGTTCTTGTGGATAGCGGCCTGGTCCGGAGTAAATCCCAGGTCAGGCGATTGGTTGAACAGAATGGCGTAAAGATTGATGGTGACGCTGTAAAAGACCCCTATATGGTCCTCGAGCCGCCTGTTGTTGTTCAGGTAGGGAAAAGGCGGTTTTTAAAGGTTGAGAAATAAAAAAAGGAAAGACTTTCCTTGAGGCTGTTCAATGATGGCAGCCTCTTTTTTTATTGAGTATCGGTAGAAGAAGACTGTATGGTTTGTTCTAGAAGGGACAAACCAATTTCTTCGGCAATTTGTGGTGCATCTCTTTCAAGCAGCACAACGACAACTGTCGGCTGACCCTGCCAATCTACTGTAGTGCCAGCAATAAACCATGTGATTGTTTGCTCATCCAGGGTTGCAACTTTTGATGTCACCTGCCAGTAAGGTGTTCCAGGCGTTTCTAGCATACTGGTGATCCAGTGAGCTTCTTCTATTTTTATTGCCTGTGTGTTTTGCCCTAATTTTGGAAGTGTTACCCAATTACCTGTTGGATCTTGATATGCATTAACAAGCCTTGGCGCTGGCAAAATGCCCTTGTTGGTTAAGGCACTGGCTGCTAATGCCATTTGAAGCGGCGTAAGATTGAATGCACCCTGACCTTGATAAAGCGCATCAGGCGGATCGGATTCAGGGGAATCGGCTTGTGCGACATTCAAACGGATATCAGGGGGAGAAAAGAAACGGAGGTTTTGGAACAGTTCAAGAAGGGTATTGACACCCGTACTTTCAGCAAGTTTTGCCTGGATGCTTTGACATCCGGAGGTGATGACAGCTTGCCAGGTCAGGTCATCACCCGGGTAAGTCGCACAGGTTTGTAATTGTGCGGAACCACTCATTAATGAACCAGGGGTGTCGTTTTGTTGAATATACTCAATCTGCGTTGTTGCAATAAAGGGAAAGAGTGTGGACCCTGGCGGGTACAATCCCTGGGTTGCCCGATTGACAAGAGGCGCATTTTCATCATTTACAAGATTTTGCCAATTTTCTTCCAGGTTTTTTGCGTCAAAATAGGGGTGAGAGGCCATGGTTATAATTTCACCTGATTGAGCGTTCATCAGTAAAATTGCCGCTGGTTCTTCACCAAGCAAAGAATCTGCAAATTTTTGCAATTCAAGATCAATGGTTAATCTGACATCCAATCCAGAAGGTGGCTGATTATAGAGCAAATCTTGCCAAAAGAGGGATATTGCTGGGTAGCCCTCATGTCCACGCAAATATTCAAACACGCTTTCTTCAATCCCGGTTTGGCCGTAGGTTGGATTCGTATAGCCAATTACGGGATAGAGGGGGATGTGATTGCTGTCTCTTTGGAAAGTGCCGACCTCACCAGTATTTGTGATGATAATTTGATTGTCCCGGTCAAGAATATTTCCCCGTTCACTAAAACGATCATGAATCACCCAGCGGGGATTTTCAGGTCGATTGACCAAGGTTGGCATGAACCAGAATGACGCAAGGCTGGTGACAATCATTTCAAGGGCAAGTACAGCGATCAGAAGGCTGGTGAAGATGATTGGCCTGCGTTGATGGACCACTTCAATTTGAGGATCATCAGGGACTCGATCGCTAATGATCATCAGAAAGAGCATCGCTATAAAAGACACAACCAGTGATGAGCCGCCATAGGAGACAAATGGCAGGGTAACGCCTGTCAAAGGGAGGAGTCCGATGTTACCACCGATGATCAAAATGCTTTGAACGCCAAAATAAAAAACCAATCCTAATGCTAAATAGCGGTCAAAGGAATGCTGGGTGGAATTGATCAGCTTAACAGACCTGTAAAGCAGAATGATGAAAAGAGAAATGATTAATCCAGCCCCCAGAAAACCCAGTTCCTCAACAATGGCTGAGTAAATAAAATCTGAGACAGAAACTGGGATCAAGCCTGGGCTGCCCAACCCGGGACCTGAACCAAAAATACCGCCTTCGGCAATTGCAATCATTGATTGCAGGATTTGATAGGAGGCACCCGAAGGATCGCCAAAGGGATTTAACCAGGCGTTGAATCGCACCTGGACGATGTCTACATAAATGTAAGCGATGATTATAATTAATATCGCTAAAATGGGGGTGACGAAAATGACGAGTTTATTTCCTTTGGTGGAGAAGATAACCCCAAGATAGATTAAAAGAAAAATTGTGGCTGTTCCTAGATCTCTTTGAACGACAAGCAGCACCAGCGCAGTGCCAATCACAAATAGTGTGGGTAAAAGGATATTAAATTTTCTATATACAAAGACCTGGCGATCTGTAAAGAAACTTGCAAGGTAAGTGATCAATAGAATTTTTAATACTTCAGAAGGTTGAAAGTGGATTCCGAGGAACTCAAACCATAAAGTTGGGCCATTGCCGCTGGGATTCATACCCAGGAAAATGGTCAAGCCTGTCAGTAATAGCCCTAAAATTAACCAAATATATTTATATCGACGCAAATAGTCCAAAAAAATGGGATAATTTAATCCAAGATATACCAGCAGTGAAGCGAAAGCAATCCAAACCGTTTGACGCAATCCCATGTTGGGAAATAACCGCCAAATTGTCATTAGACCGATACCGGACAATAAAGATACAACCGGTAGAATGTAAGGGTCGCGATGGGGTAATTTGCGCGAGGATTGATAATGCAGCAGCCCAAAAGCAACTATCCAAATCCCAACCCCCAGCCAATGTGCAAAGCGGCACTCATCAGTCTGACCATGATAGCGAATCATCGGAGAAATGGATAAGATTAAGGCAAATATTATTAGAATGATTGTTGCAATGGATAATAATTTGCCCTGAGTTTGATCTATTGGGGATTTTTTATCCCCAAATGGAAAGAAATTGATCACAATTAATCCAGGTATTTATTAATAAGAAGCTCAAGTTGATGTTGTTTTTCAGGATCAATATAGTCACGGTCGGTGATCAGGGCATTTTGAAGCGCATCCTGGCAATCACATGCGAGGGTGTCGTCAATCATAGTGACCATCTGCCTGATCGTTTCCTGAGCTATGCTGATATTTTTTGATAAGGTCCGGATGACCATATCCACAGTCACTGTCTCTTCACTGACATGCCAAACATCATAATCTGTGACATGCGCCATTGTTGTGTAACAAATTTCTGCTTCACGCGCCAGGAAAGCCTCAGGAGAAGCTGTCATCCCGATGATATCCAATCCCCATTGCCTGTAAAGGCTGGATTCCCCTTTTGTTGAGAATCGGGGACCTTCAATGGTGATATAGATACCGCCACGGTGATAATTTGAATCCGTCTTAATAACTGCCTCCTCTAACACATTCGAAAGGTTTTCGCAAAAAGGATCTGCAACGCTGACATGTGCAACCAGGCCTTTACCAAAAAAACTTCTTTCTCGTTTGTGTGTAAAATCAAAAATCTGGCTTGGAATAATAATGTGTCCGGGGGCATAGGCTTCCCGCAAAGATCCACAAGCACTCACGCTGACAATCCGTTTTACACCCAGCATTTTCAATGCAAAGATGTTTGCCCGATAAGGGACATCGCTGGGCGACAGCGTGTGTCCAATACCATGTCTTGCAAGGAAGGCAACAGGCTTCCCCATCAAGGTTCCCAACGTAATCGGAGAACTGGGTTTTCCAAAAGGGGTATCAATTTCAATTGTTTTGATATCCGCTAAATCTTCAAAATTATACAAACCCGAACCGCCAATGACAGCTAAAAGGGGTGTTTTTTGCATGATTTACTCCAATATGATATTTTGATTGATTCTAATGGTGATGCTCACCTTTCCCAATGTTAAAACGTCACCATCTGTAAGAATGGTTCCAGTCGTAATTAAAGCCTGATTTATAAAAGTCCCATTCGTGGATTTAAGGTCTTCCACCCACCATTGTTTTTGGAGATAATTTAATTTACAATGTCGGAGTGATATGGTTTCATTTTGCAATGAAAAGTCTGCTGATGGATCTCTTCCAAGGACAATTTCTGATTGTCTGAACCGTTTTGTTATTTCTTCATCATCGGTTTGTAAAGAAAGAATAATCGGAGTAATGACCTTCTCCTCTTTGAGAGAATTTCCTCTTTTTAGATCCATAAAAATGGTATATATTATCCATCCAAGGAATGTGTAAGATAATAATATTAGCAGCAAACGAAGCGAAAAAGCTAAAATTGCATTCATTTAATGTCGCCTTTTTAAATATTCCAATCATCCTCAACCGGTAATGCTGTGGTTGGATTTTCCGAGGTTATATCCTGCACGTAAATCAGGTTTATCATACCAATTCGGATGACATCCCCTGGTTGGAGGGTCGCCTGAGAGATTTGTTTTCCATTAATGAAAAGCCCGCCGGTAGAACCCACATCAAAGATAACGTATCGTTTGTTGATCGCTCGTAGTTGAGCGTGATGCCTTGATACATGTGGTTCGTCAAGGGTCAGATCGTTTTCCGAATGTCGCCCAATATCAATCACAGATTTTTCAAGCGGGAAATTATCGGTTCCTCCTACAATCAGAAAGGCGCGCTTTGGAATTTCCTCCTGGAGATTTAGCATTTCGCTATTGGGAATGGCAGCAGTATCCGGCAGGTTTGGTTTGTGAGGGGAGACACTGGTAGATAGAAAAAAACCATGGTTGGGTCCTTCATCATGAGGAACGATTTTTATACACGGTTGGTGATTAAATGAAAATCCTTCAGATAATCCTGTTTTGAAGAGGAAATCAGCTATTTCGTCCAATATGTCTTGATGTGCTTGCCACTTTTTAAGGTCTTCATCAGGCACATGGATAGCAAATTCATCAGGTGCTAAAACCTGATTGTTGGATATTTCCATCAAGTTATCATGCATGACCTTCAGCAAATCGTCGAACAATTTCCGGGGTGAATGCATCCCAGGGATAAGCCGCATGAGATTTTCTTCGAATAAAATGCGCAAATGTGCTTCCAGGCGTTCAATGTTTCTGTTCATAGGTTTTGATCCAGTATAATTATACTCAAGATGATTTTATCAGGTTATGAAGAGGTTGAGCATACCGCTGATATTGCGCTGAGGGTTTGGGGAGAGGATTTTTTTACCCTTCTCAGGCAATCGGCGAAGGGGATGTATGAATTGATGGGTATTCTGGAGAACCCAGGGCAGCCAATGAAGGTCATCTTTACAATCGATCATGGCAGCGCTGAAATGCAGCTTGTTGATTTTTTGAATGAAGTTTTATACATTGTGGAGAATCAGGCGGGGTATTATGACAACTTCACATTTATCAACACCAGGGACGGCATTGATGTTCATGCCTCAGGTTATAAAATTATTTCTTATCAGCGCAACATAAAGGCTGTAACTTTTCATGATTTGGAGGTCATTGAAACGAAAACAAGGTTTGAAACCACCATTACTTTTGATGTGTAGGAGTAAGGATCATGAATGAAATTAGTTTTGATATATTTACTCAAATTCGCGAATTCGAGTGGGAGATTTCTCCTGATTTTCGCTCGGATATGCAGGTCCCGGTCAGGGTTTTCGCATCGAAATCACTTTTACAAGATTCCTTGAGAGATAGATCCATTTTACAAGCAATAAACGTCACTACATTACCTGGATTGGTCGGTGCAGTGATGGTCATGCCGGATATGCACCAGGGTTACGGCTTCCCGATTGGGGGCGTGGCAGCTACGGACATTGAAACTGGCGTCATTTCGCCTGGAGGTATTGGCTACGATATCAATTGTGGTGTGCGGCTGCTTTCATCACAGATGAGTTTTGAAGAAATAAAGGATTTGTTAAGCATTTTGGCGACGACCATCAACCAGTACTGTCCCAGCGGGGTAGGGGTAAATAGTGATCTATCACTTTCTAAAAATGAGTTGGCTGACGCCTGTGTCAAAGGGGCGAAATGGGCGAAGGTAGCAGGGTATGCAAGCCAGGAGGATGTTCATCATACCGAAGCTAATGGTTGTTTGGAAGGTGCAGACCCGAGTAAGGTGAGTGAAAGGGCTTTGTCTCGAGGGCGAACACAACTGGGGACTTTGGGTGGGGGCAACCATTTTATTGAAGTTGATATTGTCGCTCAGGTCTTTGACGAAAAAGCAGCAAATGCAATGGGTTTGCATAAAGGGATGATTGCTGCTCAAATCCATACGGGTTCTCGTGGGTTTGGCCACCAAATTTGCACTGATTATGTCAGACAGCTTCAGAGTGCTGTCAGAAAATATGGAATCAATTTACCTGACAAACAGCTGGTTTGCGCACCGATCCAATGTCCCGAAGGACAGGACTACTTAGGTGCGATGCGCTGCGGCGCCAATTATGCATTCTTGAATCGTCAATTGCTTGCAAATCGGCTGAGAGAAGCCTTTGAGAAGGTCCTGGCTGGAAAAGTTGATAATTGGCATCTCAAACAAGTTTATGACATTGCTCATAACATCGGCAAATTTGAAAGACATACTATTGATGGTGAAGAAAAGATGGTGTGCATCCACCGAAAGGGTGCAACACGTGCTTTTGGACCCGGATCTGAGGGTTTACCCGATGATTTTGCTGAGATTGGTCAACCGGTTCTTGTTCCAGGCTCAATGGGCACTGCTTCATGGGTGCTTGCTGGCACGCAGTTGAGTATGGAGCGTTCTTTTGGTTCCTCATGTCACGGTGCTGGCAGGGTCATGAGCCGATCACAGGCAAAACGCGAGGTGTGGGGAGAGGATTTACTAAAGAAGCTGGAAAAGGAAGGCATTGAAATTCGTGCTGGATCAATGGCTGGTCTTGCCGAAGAAGCTCCTCAGGCGTATAAGGATGTTGACCGGGTTGTGGAAAGCGTCGTTGGTGCTGGGATCGCAAAGAAGGTTGCTGTGCTACACCCGCTGATCGTTATTAAGGGCTAAAGCCAGGCATATATTGGGTTGCTAAAAATCCACCCCCGTTGTTTGCCCTTATAGGGGATAAAGGATTCGACACGGTAAACACCTGGTTCCGTTGTGATATGGGTGCAAACTTCACGATCTTTCCATTCATTTATCAGCTGCCCGTCTTTATAAAACCTGCAGAGGTTCTTCAGTGGCAGTCGAATTTGGAAGGTTAAGCCACCTGTAACCTTGACTTCATCACCCATAATGAATTGGCCTTCGTCATTATGAACAGAAAAACGAAAACCATCGGTTGCCGCCGGAAGATCGTAGCCAATGAAACAGTGGCCCTCCCGAAGTGAAGTTAAAACTTGCTTTTTAGCTTCTGCAAAATTTTTATTCAATGGTTCGGAAGTCAGGATATGCGTTCGAAGGCTTTTGAAATGATGCAGATAGGGATAAAGTTTGAGGGTAATAGGGCCGATTTTCTTCTCCAGTTGGTGCGCATCCACACCAGCAACGGCGATAATAGGCCTGTTTCGTGTAGCGATTAGATTGTCCCAGAGATCAAGGGTTTTTTCGAGGGGCCCAAGAGACATTCTTTTAGGGAAAAGGGCATGAATGATTGCAGAATTAAGGTCCTGTGAGACGCTTTTAAATTCGCTCATTTGATTCCACAATTCAATGCCAGTAAATGCTTTGACATCCCAATTTCGCCATGAAAAATCTATTTCATTAAAACGATCAAGGGAATCTTCAACTGGATGAGCAATAAAAGACAGTCCATTACCGAGGTTAACCTGGTCAATTAACCTTTGAGGGTTCTTTGCAAAGGGTGACAATTCTTTGTTTTGGCCGAGGATCAGCATATGATTGCCAGGAGGATCAAGACCCCTGTCATGAACTTCTTCGCCAACAAGCAGTATCAGTCTATCTTTGCCGTCACCGTAATAACCATCTAATCCTTCTACCCATATATTATGGTCAGTGGTGATAATGCCATCCAGGCCGGCTTTTCTGGCAAGGTCGATAAGTTCGTTATGGTTTGCATTGCCGTCAGAGTAGGTGGTGTGTATGTGAAAGGAAAACTTTGATTCATTCATTGGGTTGACGTATTTTTGTGGTTGTGGGTATAATCATCTCTGTTAAATAGGAGGCACGAATGAAAAATTATTTTGGTTTAGCATTAATTATAACGTCAATCGCATTAATCGCGAGCATTATACTTCAAAGCAAGGGCGTAGGCCTAGGAGGCTTAACAGGCGGCGGAGATACGGGTGGCGTTTATACGCAGCGACGCGGCGTTGAAAAAATATTATTTTGGGTGACGATAGGATTGAGTATTGTCTTTTTCTTGTTGACAATATTGACAGTCATGTTTGGTGCATAATCCGAAAATATTCGGAACACCCTGGCGAAAAAAATCTCAATTAAAACTATCGGGCAACTCGCCAAATGGGTTGCCCCTTTTATCTTAAACACATGAAAAAATATAGATGGCAATTACTAATCATTCTTGTGACCGGGCTGATTGTCGGGATTTTACTCATTATCCAGCAAATGGATGATGGTGAAGAAGCCCGATCGACCCCATCCCCGATTTCCGGCGGTGTTTATACTGAAGCACTGATCGGTGAATTTATGCGGTTGAATCCATTTTTGGATCTTTACAACGAACCAGATCGCGCTGTTGATCAGCTGATCTTCAACAGCCTGGTCAAATTTGATTCAAGAGGTATTCCACAAACCGATTTAGCGGAATCATGGGGTGTTTCTAAAGATGGTACGGTTTATAATTTTAGCCTGCGCACGGATGTGTATTGGCACGATGGTGAACCTTTTGACAGTCAGGATGTTTTATATACCCTTGGACTGCTTCAAAGTCAGCATAATTTAATCCCGGAGGATTTTCGGAATTTTTGGGCGGAAGTTGAGGTTGTTGCCCTTTCAGATATCCAGATTCAGTTTCTGCTGCCAGAACCCTTTGCTCCATTTTTGGATTATTTGAGTTTTGGCATCCTTCCTGAACACCTCCTGGGTGGACTTGGGATGGACGATTTGGTGGACCATCCCTTCAACCTTGCACCTGTGGGGACAGGACCTTTTCGTTTTCAACGTCTTGTAGTAGAAAATGGAGAAATCGCAGGGGTCGTTCTTGAAGCTTTTGATGCTTATTTTCTGGATCGTCCTTACCTGGACGAATTTATTTTCCGTTATTATTCAAATTCAGAAGAGGCTATTGCCGCTTACCAGGAGGGAGAAGTGGAGGGTATCGGGGATGTGCATTCATCCATTTTGGGGGATGTTTTATCGGAACCCGATTTAGCTGTTTATACAACACGAGAACCTCTTCTAACGATGATTTATCTTAATCTTGACAATCCTGAGGTCGGTTTTCTTCAAAATCCTGATTTCAGGCGAGCTCTGATGGCTTCAATTAACCGAGAGATGATCATAGAACAGGTGTTTAATGGGCAGGCAGTGCCGGCTAATGGCACAATATTGCCAGGAACGTGGGCTTATTACAATGATTTAGAAAAGGTGCCTTTTAATGCGATCGAGGCAAAACATCTGTTTGAATCAACAGGTGTGACATTTGATGAAGAGGCTGAGATTTTTAGAAGTGAAACGGATTTGGAAATTGCGCTTACCTTGTTGCATCCAGATACCCCGGAGCATACAGAAATTGCTGAACTTATTCAATCCGATTGGGAAGACCTGGGTATAGATGTGTCATTGGAATCAAAACCTTATGAGAATGTTTTAGAAGAGCTCTCATTACGGAATTATGAAACCGCCCTGGTTGATATTAATTACACGCGTTCTCCTGACCCAGATCCGTACCCATTTTGGGCTCAAGCCCAGATTCAATCGGGTCAAAATTATGCAGAGTGGGACAACCGTTCGGCAAGTGAATTTTTAGAGCAGGCACGGATGACGGCTGATATTGGTGAACGAGAACGTCTCTATCGAAATTTCCAGGTTCTGTTCGTGCGAGAGCTGCCTTCACTGCCGCTTTTTTATTCTGTTTACACATATGCTGCCACAGAAGATCTCAAAGACATCAATCTGGGTCCACTTTTTGAACCAAGTGACCGGTTTAACAATGTTCATGATTGGTACATTCTGTCTGGTGTTGACACGAATGGAAAAGAGGACATTGAAGCAACCGAAATTATTGATTAGGGGTTGTGAAATGGCACCATTTTATACTGGAAAAGGGGATACTGGCGATACAGGATATTTGGGTGAAGGGCGAATCTCAAAAAACTCTTTGAGAATTGAAGCTGTTGGCAGTGTGGATGAAGCCAATGCTGCGATTGGTTTTGCCAGGTCGATTTCTATTGGACAGGAGACAAAAGATGTCCTCATAGAAGTCCAAAAACAACTTTATTTTCTGATGACTGAGCTATCAGCGTCCCCGGATATCAGCGACCGTTTTGACAAAATCAGTGATAATGAAATCCAATGGCTGGAAGAAAAAATCAGCGCGATTGAATCTCTTGTGGACTTAAAGAGAGAATTCATTATTCCCGGAGAAAACCCATCAAGCGGTGCATTAAGCCTTGCGCGCACAATTGTTCGACGTGCTGAACGTAAAACGATTGCCTTATTTGATGCAAAAAAAATCCAAAAAGAAATTTTGATTTCTTATTTGAACCGATTATCCTCATTAATATTTATACTTGAAGTTTATGAAGCGTCATTATCTGGTCCTGGTGTTCGGTTGGTAAAAGGGGGTTAGGTCATGGTCGGCACATTAATCAATGTAGGGACGATTCTGGCCGGCTCTTTGATTGGCATCCTGATTGGCGGTCGTTTATCTAAAAGATTGCGCGAAACGATTGTTGCCGGATTGGGTTTATTTACTTTGGGGTATGGACTAATATCATTTATTGACACACAAAATGCACTTGTGCCTCTGGGTGGACTATTAATCGGTGCACTGTTAGGCGAATGGTGGCAAATAGAGGAGTTTCTAGAAAAAATTGGGATTTCTTTAAGAAATGCAGTTATGAATAGTGGCAAGGAGAACGCTTCACAGGGGCGTTTTGTTGAGGGATTTGTCACGGCTTCACTTGTATTTGTTATTGGGCCGATTGCTATTCTTGGTTCAATTCAGGATGGTTTGACTGGCAATTATGAAATGCTGACCATAAAAGCGATCTTAGACGGATTTGCCTCGATTGCTTTTGCATCAACACTGGGAATTGGTGTTGCTTTTTCAGCATTATCCATTTTCTTTTATCAGGGTTTGATCAGTTTGTTGTCAGGTTTTTTCAGCCAGTACTTTTCGACAGGAATGATGACAGAGATGACTGCGGTAGGCGGTTTGATTCTAATGGCTATTGCCCTGAGCAGCCTGTTGACGATTAAGAAAATTCGAACGGGCAGTTTTCTACCCGCTCTATTAGTTACACCTTTGATTGTGTTTATTATTGAACAGTTTTTTGGGGGTTTGTAGTTCGTTAATCGAAAATTTTACGAGCAATAATATATTTACCCGGTTATTTGGATAAAAAATATTCGACAGTGGATATCAATTCAGTGCTGTAGACAAGTTGGTCATTAACAAGAAATGTAGGCGTTGCAGTTACACCAACGGATTGAGCATAGCGACGATCCACAATATAGGTTTCTGCGTATTGATCACTCAACATGCAAGCCTCAAATTCTTCAGCGTCAAGTCCTGCAGTTCTAGCATATCTAATTAAGTTTTCCGTGGAAAAGCCGTCTGTTGCACTTGCATAGATGTATAGAAGACTTTTATATTCAAAGAATTTATTCTGGTCTGCTGCACAATATGATGCTTCTGCAGCATTTTTTGATTGTTCATTGTTAGATGCCATGTTCACATAACGATAATATACTTTCCCTTTTTCTATGTAATTTTTTACGAACTCTTTTTCAAGGCTTTCTGAAAAAGATTTACAATGACTGCAGTAATAACTAGAGAAAGCAACGACCTTCACCGGTGCACCCGGGTCTCCCAATGCGAAACCCTGACCGGATCCATAGTTAGCTGGTTTTGAGATTAATTTCGGCAGGATGGCAAACAAACCGAAAACTACAAGAACACCGATAATAATGAGTGCAGTAAGGTAGATTTTTCTTCGCTGCTGAGCTTTTCTTTTCTGACGTAATAATTCACGTTTATTTTGATTGGTTGACATAATAAATCTTATTATTCTGGGTTTGAGAATTTTGCTGAATCTGACAATTAATTTTCATTTGTACTAGCAATGAATTATAAAGTAAAAAGGCTTAATTTATAAATTTAATTTGTACACGGGTATTTCTTCACCCGTAGGTTCGAATCCAAAGTGATCATAGAGTTTCAGTGAGGGAGAGTTGTCGGATTGTGTGTTTACCGTCACTCTCCAAAATCCTTGTTGGTCAAATTGCCTTAACAAATCGTATACCAAATTGGATGCTATCCCCTTGTGCTGATATTCAGGGTGTACGGCCAGTCGAGCCAAATGTCCATAAATGGTCATAGATGTGCTGATTTGATACCCGACTATTTTCCCCTGACACACTGCAACAGTGCTGATTCCTGGCTGCTCGTATGCTTTTGTGAGTCCAGCAAGGGAGTTTTGCCATAGTTGACGAAATGCAAGTTTGTCCAGGTCGTGAACTTCAGGAAGATCAGCTAAATTCATGGGGCGGATTTCAATATCTGGATTTTTTATTTCCTTTGGTGGTAATTTTCCTCCCCATTCCAACACAACAATATTTTGTCGATGTTTGAATCCCGATATTGATAACAAGCCTTCAAACCAATTATGAAGTGCCAGGGCTGCCAGTTGATTAATCTTTTTCTCTTTTAAATTAATTATTGCTTTTGAAAGTAATCGCCGCCATGTTTCATCAAGTGGTAATTTCTTCTTTGCAACGAAGGTTCGAATCCATGCTGATTCCTCGTTTTCAGCTGTTGCACACAAAACAGCATTAATTTTTTTCTTGTCCATCAACAATAAATAGGGTTGATACCCAAGCCAATCCAAAGTTCCAAACCAATCCAAATGTCGGTGAATTTGATTGTTTTCATTGAGGAAGCTGGCTATTTGGTCATAATTTTCAGGTTTTGCCTCTATGATAAGCTTTGATTCCTCTGAGGATGTTATATTATTAAGCATAAGCCACCCCATTGTTTTTTATTGTGAATACTGAATGTTCTGTTTATCGGCGATGATATTTATGATGCTTTCAATTTCTCGAGAAGCACCTTAGCGATTTCTGCCTGATCTTTTACTGTCAGGTTTTTGATCGCATGGAAAATTTCCTGGTAACGCGTATCTTCATCAACAAGATCATTGTTTTCATTTTCATGATATTCAGGCTGCCATTGCGATTGTTCCAGGTGTTCATGTATAAGCTCTTCTTGAATTTCTTCTGTTTCCTTTTGAAGAAGTGATTTTATCGAGATGCCAAGGTGGTCACATATTATTGTCAAATGCGCAAAAGGGATCCTCGTGCCATTATCTTGATAGGATTTTAAGGTTTCTAATGGAATACCCGTATACTGATTGAGATTATCTATAGAAATATCCTGATTATCCATTTCTAGATTCAGTTTTGTCTGGATTATTTTGTTGCGTATATTCTTATAATCTGGCTTTCTCTCATCACTTAACAGAAAAAGCTTATCCAATCCTTTGTCAGATGGTTCGAATAATGAAGGAGTTGGAACTTCAAGGAAAATTGCTAACAATTCCATCTCAGGTAAGCTGAGATCACCCTCACCTTCTTCGAATTGGTGATAATGTTCCTTTGATATATCTAAGAGTTTTGCGCAATCATGAAGACTGCGATTCTTTAATTTTCGAATTCTCTTGACGCGTTCGGCGGTTTTTTCCATGATTTTTCCAGTGAACTCAGTGATTTATGATTAAGAATGTTCAACTTTTGTTAAGATGATTATAGCTTATCGCTTAGAAAAGGTGATGATGGATTCGGTGTTTTGTGCTGTTATTTACAAATCAATGTCCAGATCCTCGTTTTTAGATACACAATTTCCTTCAATGAATATCGCACAAGGTTTAATATTTGCCAGAAATTGTGGTTCAATTTTCTGCGGATCTTGATTTATTACCAGGAAATCCGCTTTAAAACCGGCTTGAATTCTTCCAAGGTGTCCACGTGATGAGATCAGGGCAGGATTAGAGCTGAAACCATCCAGCGCTTGTTCCAGGGTCATCCTTTGTTCGGGGTGCCATCCCTCTGGACCGGGTAAGCCATCCGAACGTCTGCGTGTAACGGCTGCATGAATACCGAAAAAAGGATTTACGGGCTCAACCGGTGCATCTGATCCGCAAACAAATTTGATGCCGCTATCTATCATGGAGCGGTAAGCATATGCGTTCTGTGTTCTATTTCCTAAATATCGATCAGCAATATCCATGTCTGAGGGTGCGTGAATGGGCTGTATTGAAGCAACGATGTCCAAATCTTTCATGCGATATAAATCATTCTCATCAATAATCTGAACGTGTTCAATTCGGTGTTTGAAATGGGGGAGATGATTTGCCTTTTCATAGGCTCTGAGTTTTGAAAAGGCATTCAGGACGACTTCATTCGCGTGATCACCGATTGCATGGATTGACAGAGCAATGCCGTGATCAACAGCATATTTTCCTATCTTAATTATTTCATTTTCAGAAAGCAGTAATGTGCCAGAATTATCATTGCCGTGATAGGGTTTTTTCATTGCAGCAGTTTGAGGACCCAGCGCGCCATCAGCGAAAAGTTTTACACATCCAATTTGAAGCCAATCATCCCCAAAATCTGTTCGTAAGCCGGCGTTGATGAAGGCATCTAGGTGGTTGAAGGGTATGTTTTTCCTGATTCTAATGGATAAGTCTTGATTTTGATGGAGGGTTTGCAATGCTTGCCAGCAGTCAAAGCCGTCAAAATCGTGTAATCCAATTAAGCCCATCTGCCAGAGTTTTGGTATTAAAGATTTTATATTTGAAATTATTTCGTCTTGATCTGGTTTTGGGATCACCGATTCTACCAGGGACATTGCACCGGACTCAAAAAGAATCCCGGTAGGTTTTCCATCATGATCTTTCTGTATCTTTCCAGAGGGTGGATCAGGTGTCTTCTTATCAATGCCTGCAAGTCCTAATGCTATTGAATTAGCCCAGGCTGCATGGAGCGATTTAGCTGTCAAATAAGCAGGGTGGTTACCTGTGACCGAATCTAAAATGCTTGCTGTACCAAAGCCATTTTTCCATCGGTTGTGATTCCATCCATGGCCGCGCACCCATGCCTTATCCGGAAGTTGTTTCGATGTTTCTTTAACCCTGTTCAGGCACGATTCAATTGAAGGGGTTTCACAATCCACAATGGCCATGCTATCTGCAAGGGTTTGCAGGTGAACGTGGCTGTCTATTAAACCTGGCCAAATTGTCTTTCCCTGAAGGTTTACAGCCTTTTCAGCATGTGGGAACGAATCCAAAATTTCATCATCTGAGCCAAAGGCAAGAAAATAACCGTGATCTACTGTAAAAGCTGTTTTCTTTGGCAAACCCGGCGTGTAAATCTTAGCATTGTAAAAAGTTTTCATTAGCTTATTCTGGCAAAATTTTCTCCAGGATATTATTCAATTCCTCATCGGAATAATAATAAATCACCAGATTGCCGCCATTTTTGGATTCATTCAAATTTACCTTAGTTCCGAAGAAACTTCTTAAACGACCCTCAAGTTCCTGAACTTCTGGTGAAGGGGCTGGCTTTGGCTTAGAAGGAGGTTTTTCGCCGTTTAATTTTTTCACCAAAGTTTCAGTTTGCCGAACATTCAGACCGAGGTTGAGAATGGTACTTAACGCTGCCCTTTGTGAATTTGGTGTAGCGAGGCTTAGAAGCGCCCTTGCATGACCTTCACTGATCAGATCCTCAGTAAGCGCTTTTTTTACCTGATCTGGCAGGTTAAGAAGTCGGAGCGTGTTGGTCACGCTTGTTCTGCTTTTGCCTACCCTGTCCGCAATTTGTTCGTGTGTCAGGGAAAAATTTTCTGATAAAGTGCGGTATGCCTCTGCCATTTCTAAGGGTGTAAGGTCTGCTCGCTGCAGATTTTCAATTAAGGCTATTTCGAGCTGGCCTTGCTCTGAAACGCTGCGCTCAATCACTGGGACCATGGTCAAACCTGCTTTTTCTGCAGCCCGCCAGCGCCTTTCACCGGCGATTAGTGTGTATTTTTGGTCTCCAGCTTTGCTGACAATTAAGGGTTGGATAATGCCATGCTCACGGATAGAAACAGCTAATTCCTCCAATGCTTCTGTGTC
>Ga0209121_10002740_pt1 | contig 17550 bp, 17 predicted proteins | sample Cruoilmetagenom3_FD_187292 | JGI IMG/M metagenome (GOLD analysis project Ga0209121, IMG submission 187292) | Oil polluted marine microbial communities from Coal Oil Point, Santa Barbara, California, USA - Sample 3 (SPAdes) (version 2) | ecosystem: Environmental > Aquatic > Marine > Oil seeps ... | reverse complement strand
GAATGCTTTGAATGAACGCTCACACCTCGGAGTGTAGCATCCTGCCTGGAGAAAAGACAATTCACACCACCTGTTACTTCACGGATTCAGGTGTAACATAAGGACAAATTTCGCTTAGCCCCTAAGCCTACTGCGGGGTTCTTTACTCATCGCCGCATGACGGCGACCCCAACCGCGCCAAAGTACGAGCGACTCTGATGCGTGGGCGCAAGCCCGTGGCGCGCGAGGAGGCCAGCCAAGCCGCCACGTGACACGAAGTCCTTAAACCCTGCATGATGTTCGTCCCCCGCGAGCGCCTCGATCAACCGGATCGCCTGCCATGCAACATGGAAGCTCGCGCATCGAGGTCGGTTGTAGTCGGCGATGATGAGGTACCCGTCAGGCCGAAGAACGCGCAGTGCCTCTTTAAGCATCGTTTCTCGCTCCTTCTCGGTGTGTTCGTGAAGCGCGAACAGAAGAAGAGCTACATCGAACGACCCATCGCCAAAGGGCAGATCGTACGCCGAGCCGTGGATGTAATGTGTATTACGTCCGTTGCGCCGTCGGGCCGCAACGACCATCACCTCGGATAGCTCGACTCCCGTGGCCTGCATCCCCGCTCGTGCAAGCATCCGGCACTGCGCGCCGGTCGCCGAGGCGATATCGAGAACCTCGCGCACGTTAAACTTGCGACAGAGCCTGGCGATCCTCAGCCGCAAAGGCCAGATCAACGGATCGATAAGCACGCGGTACACACGTACCTCGAACGCATCGTGGAAAATCGTACAAGCCATCGATCACACTCCGTTGGGATTATATCACCGTTCCACGGCTGGCAATGATTAGCGATGAACGCGGTCCGTGAGTTTCGTGCGAAATTTGGATAACGGTTTCGAAATAGGGTTTGTGCCCTCGGATTTTCCAACAGCACGCATTCCTAGTGTCCTTTGCCCTTCACCCTCAGGTAGTTAGAATTGAAGCCGCGGCGATACTCTTCTTCGGACGTCAGGGGCTGAGATATGACTGCAAGTGTGTCTTGCGACATGGTGCCCGTCGTTGCGAGTTGGTATCCTGCTTTTTCCGCTGCATCCAGGATCTCCCGGGCCTTGTCTTCTTGCTGCCCCATCACCAATGCATGAGGTCTGAGAACGGAGCCCACAAAGGGGACGCTTGCATTCTCCGCGAGCTCACATGCGATTCGAACAACCGTGTCGAAGTTGCCGATCTCCCACCACCCGCTCGTGGAGACCAACGCAATCCGAGAGATTGCCACATCGTCGTGCATCTTGGCGCGCGTTCTTCCATCGCGCGTCTCGAGAATCGGCTCCATCAGCGGACAGAGCCGGTTGAGGAGATTCTGCATCTCCCCGGGCAACGGGATATAGACCGGCGTAGCGAGAATCAGCGTCTCCGCCTCCCGTAGAGACGAATAGAGGTCCTGCATGTCGTCCTGAATGTAGCACTGGCCCGGGACCTTGAACCAGCAGTGAAGCGCGCCTGTACAGGGCGAGATGTTAAGGTCCTTGACCGCGAACGTCTCGGTTGTGTCTTTGCCTCGTTTTATCCCGCGCATGAATGACGCAAGAAGCCTTGCCGTGTTCCCGGATTCCGCCGATGAGCTGTAGTAAACGGCTACTGACTTACCCATGATAATCCCTCCCAGTCCCAGTATGGATCGGATGTCCAAGCCAGACAAACTCGCTGCGAGCACATCAACTCAGTCCGCAAAGGATTGTGGCATGCGTCCGCGGGATTCTCTTGCCGAGGAGTTCGGCTTGTTGGATCACGGTTTCAGAATAAGGTCTGTGTCCCTGGAATCCTCCGGAATGCGTGACTGCGAGTTTCCTGATCTGAAAGGGTTGTTCTTGCGTCCACCGTAAAGATAGTGTTGATCAGGGAAACGCAATGAATTAGACTATGTCGTTCTTTATGAATGCGAAGAGGTGCTTTGAACCGAGTGGACTTAGGTAGGTACGCTTGAACACTAACATTCCGCACTATCTTGGGCACCGAAAGCGACTTCGGGAGAGATTCCTGAAGACGGGTTTTGCCGGGTTTGCCAACCATGAGGTTATTGAACTGCTCCTCACCCTGGCGGTTCCACGAGGGGACGTCAAGGAACCCGCAAAGGAGCTCCTTCAAAGGTTTGGAAACCTGCGTGGAATACTAGACGCGCCACTCGATGAACTCCGGGAGGTCAAGGGAATCGGTGAAGTTACCCCTGTAGCGCTACGTATCATCCGTGAGGCAGCAAGTCTCTACCTTCAACAGAAAGGAGAGGGCGGTCAGCCAATGTCTGATCCCAAGGTTCTGTATGAGTTCTGGAGAATGCGCCTCGGTGATCTACGTAACGAGGTCTTCGAGGTTGCTTATCTCGACTCAGCTGCACGTCTACTGAGAGGTGGAGTAGAGAGGCTCGAAACAGGGACGATCGACCGCGCGACCGTCTATCCGCGCAAGGTCATGGAAGCAGCTCTCCGCAGAGGCGCAGCGGCCCTTGTCTTCGCTCACAACCACCCCAATGACGATGTGACACCCTCCAAGCAAGATAAGCTGATCACTGAAGCCCTCGTTCTTGCAGCAACGACCCTCAATATCGAAGTACTCGACCATCTCATCGTCTCTTCCGACAAGGTGTTCAGCTTTCGCAAGGAAGGGCTGTTGTGATGGGCATCGTAGAGCCTATTCTGCAAGAGTTCCCCTCGCTCAGCGGTTCTCAAAAAGAAGCTATTAGTCACACAGAGGGTCCGATGCTCGTCATCGCTGGGCCTGGATCGGGGAAAACTCTTGTCCTGATCCTTCGTACACTTAACCTGCTTCTACAGAAGCTTGCTGAGCCTTCAGAGATTCTTCTCTGCACGTTCACGGAGAAAGCGGCATTCGAACTGCGCGACCGGCTTTCTCTCGCTGCCAAGAAGATGGGTTACGAAGGAGATCTTGCGAATATCTTGGTGGGAACGATCCACAGCATTGCCAATGAGTTCCTCCTTCATTACCGACGCTACACTCCCCTTGGAAGTAACTATGAAGTGCTCGACGACCTCACACAGCTTCTGTTCATCTACGAGCACTCCAAGGAAATTATCGGTACGGAAAAAGATAACCGCTACCTTGCCCATTGGACAACCCGCTGGACCGCCGTCAAAGGGGTGAGGGACTACATCAACAAGATCACTGAAGAGCTTATCGATCCAGAGCAATTGTACACCTCTTTAGATCCTTTCGTGAAGGCGATCGGCCGTGCCTACGTTACCTATTGTGATCTGCTCTTTGAAACGAACCGCATCGATTTTTCGCATCAACAGAAGCTTTTTCTCAACCTGCTCGACCACCTCGAGGCAGGGCCAGCGATTCGCCAACGTGTTCGCTACCTCATGATCGATGAGTATCAGGATTCCAACTACGTTCAGGAGCAGCTTTATCTGAGTCTTGTTGGAGAAGGGGGTAACATCTGCGTGGTGGGAGACGAGGATCAAGCGCTATATCGGTTCCGGGGGGCTACCGTGCGAAACATCCTGGAGTTTCCGCAACACTGTTCTCATTGCTACATTGCGCCTCCTCTTTCCACCAACTACCGCTCACATCGCGACATCATCACCGCATATAACAAGTTCATGGGAGCGTGGGATTGGAGCAATCCTGATGGTGATTCTCCATACCGATTTAACAAGACTATTAAGCCTGATCCAGAGGGAAGATTTCCCAAGTACCCGGCGGTGTTTGCCATCTGGGGAGAGAACCCACGCGATGAAGCGCGGCGTTTTGCCGATCTTGTTTCCTTCCTGAAGCACGAGCGCGTGATTGAGGATGAAAGCCAAGTTGCACTGCTCTTGCACAGTGTGCGGCAGAACCACAGCGGGCATTACTTGAAAGCCCTTGCGGAGAAGGGGATTCGCGCGTTCTGTCCTCGTGCCCGAACTTACTTCGATAACGAAGAGATCCGCTTGATGATAGGTTGTTTCGCCATCCTACTCGGATACTACGGAGAAGCTCGCGGTGATGTAACAGCCCGAGGCCTACAGCGATTAGCCGAATACGTGGACGGATGTATTGAAGAACTTGCCCGCCGATGTGCAGACCCGCATCCCCTTGCCAAAGAGATTCAAGCATTCGCACGTGAGATCGAATCGCTGAAAGAAGACGAGACCTTAGACCGTCGTCTAGCGGATTACCTCTATCAGTTCTTGGCCTGCGAGCCGTTTGCATCGTTCGTCAATAACGAGAACCGGGCGCGCAATCTCGCGATATTCTCTCAGCTCCTCAACGTCTTCCAGACCTATTATCACCATACCGTCATCACTGCGCGGAATCGGGAACCCCTGCGCTTCCAATTTTTCAATAGCTTCCTTCGCCTGCTGTACGAGGGTGGAATTAACGAATACGAGGATCCCAATCGCCCATTGCCAAAGGGGCATGTGCAAGTAATGACCATCCATCAGGCGAAAGGGCTTGAGTTTCCAGTGGTTGTGGTCGGTTCATTGGACAAGCAACTCCCCTCCTCAAAGCAGATCGACCGCGTACTCGGTCCGTTCTACCACCGGCCGCCGTTTGAGCCAGAGAATCGGATCACGGGGTTCGACCGTATGCGGTTGCACTACGTTGCCTTCTCTAGAGCGCAGAAGATCCTAGCCTTGACAACCACCGCTCCACCCAAGGAGTATTTCAACCCTATCTGGCAGAACCTTCCCCAGTGGCCATATGTGGAGCAGGACCTCCTGAAGGCGCTATTCTTCAAGCTGCGCAAACGAATGACGCTCAAGAAGACGTTTAGCTTCACCAGCGACATCAAGGTGTACGAAACCTGCCCGCGACAGTACCAATTCTTCCGCGCCTACGAGTTCATACCAGCCCGCATGGCGGAGTATTTCTTCGGTGCACTGGTCCATCAGACCATCGAAGATATCCACCGACGCGTCCTTGCCGGAAACGCTGAAGATATTGATGAATCCCAAATCAAGGCCTTCTTTGACTTCAACTATCGCTGTCTCGCCAACCGCGGCCTACGCCCAATTGGCCCTAAACAACGGCAGACCGCGCTTTCTCAAGTTTTCAACTACTTCCAGCAGAACAAGGACAGCTTCAATGAGATTGTTGAAACAGAGGTCGACGTCTCCGTGGAAAAGGAGAACTACATCTTGACAGGAAGAGTGGATCTTCTTCTGGGAGAGGATGGAAAGCTCAAGCTGCTCGACTTCAAGTCCCAGCCACGCCCCGCCGAAGATACCGAACGGCTCAATACGTACTACAAACAACTGTGCGTCTACGCCCATATCCTGGAGGAGCGCTACGGCAAACGCCCCGATCGGTTGATTCTCTACTGGACCAGCGAGGCGAAAAAAGAAAACGCGCTCATGGGCTTCCCGTACAAGCCTGAGGACGTAGCCGGAGCAGGTGCGCACTTCGACCGTGTGGTAGCGAAGATCCTGGAGGAAGATTTCTCGCTTACGAAAGCACCGGAGCCGAAGGTTTGCCGGGAGTGCGACCTGCGGGCATACTGTGAGCGGGAGGGCGTGGTTAGACTCAAAGGGGGAAAATAAGTTGGAACTGACCCAAAATCTGTGGGAACGATTCGGCTTTCGAGACAACCCCTTTGATACCCGTGCCCTCTCTTTGTCCAACAATGCCCTTCTCCCGATAACAAAAGCATTCGTCGGACGAGATACGCATTCCAAGGAATCGCGACTCATCACTAACTTTTTCCGGAACCCCGGCGGCGGGCGCGTTGTTGTTGAAGGCGATGTAGGAGTTGGAAAGACCACATTCGTCAACTATCATCGCTTTCGTTGGGAACACGAGGCACGGGACCGACTCCTGACACCGTCCTCCGAAATCTCTGTTTACTCAACATGGACGGCGCAGGCGTTCGTGATGAGCGTACTGGGATCCCTGATCGGTCGTTTCCTCGTTCTCAAGGGCAAGAAGTGGGTTCATGACCATGATCTGCTCTCCGAGGTAGCTGCCCTGACGCAAGTGTACATCGAGCGATCGCTTCGATGGAGCGTCTCGATTAGCGTCCTCGGCACAGGCGTCGGCGGTAGCCGGGCAACCGAGCGCGCGACAAATGTTCCGGACGTGGGAATGCCGCAACTGGTTTCCTACCTTGAGCAGATTTCCTCGCTAGCGCACGACGAGGGTTTTGCCGGTATCACGCTCCATTTCGACAACATGGAGCTTCTCATGCAAACCGACCGTGAGGGCCTCGGTCGCTTCTTCGATGAGATCCGAGATGTACTCCAGACGCCGGGCTTCTACTTCGTCTTCGTCGCTCCGACGGGCTTTTTCCAAGGGATCATCGTCCCTCTGGAGCGGGTCCGGAGCATCTTCTTCGGCCAACCGATCCATCTCCCACCCCTCATGCTGGAGGAGGTCTTGGAGGTCATCCACCGGCGCTATGAGCTGCTCGCCGCCGAGCCGGACCGCTGGATCCCACCGGTGAGTGACAACTTGATCGAGTATCTCTACAAGCTCTATGATGGGAAGATCCGGTTCATCATGGATTCCATCGGAAATATCATCTCTCATATGCCAGAATCATTCCCTGGGACCGTGCCAGATGAGCTTGCTCACGCGATCCTATTGGAATTGGCCAGGCAAAAGGCCGGGAGCCTTCTGACGTCAACTGAACTGGATGTCCTTACAGAAGCAGCTAGAATGGAAGAGTTTACCAATGCTGCATTGGCCGAGCGCACGGGGAAGCTCAAGCAAAACATAGCCAAATACATTGACCGCTTTCTGGAGTTAAACTTGGCATACCCTGTTCGGAAGGAGAGCAAGCAGGTTTTCTATCGAGTGGCAGAGGATATGCGCATTTTAGGGAGGGAGGATGGGCATGGTAATATTGAGTAATATGAATCGGTATTACTCAATTGCTCCTGACGGTATTGGCTTAAAACTGAGGCTCGATCGAGTAAATACTCAATGTTTGAGTATAGTCCACTCAGCCATTGAGTAAGTTCTCAGAGATGAGTAATGGGCAAGATCCGGGAGGATAGTAATATTGAGTAATATGAATCGATATTACTCTGGAGCTTGCGCCGTAAGGCAGATGCAAAGCTGGATAGGGAGGATATAGATGGCGAAGATTGAGATCAACAAGGTCGAGCTGGTCTGGCCGGGGAAGTACAACGAGGACGGGACGCTGAAGGAAGTCCCGCGGGTGAGCCTGCCGTTCCAGGTGATCGAGACGGTAAACGAGTCCCGCGCCACGCGCGAGGTGGCGAAGAAGCCGCAAAACATTAGCCTGTTCGACGTCTACGAAGGGGAAGAGGGCGATACCTTCGAGGAGGGCTGGAAAAACAAGCTCATCTGGGGCGACAACCTGCTCGTGATGGGCTCGCTTTTGGAGAAGCTCGCCGGCAAGATCGACCTCATTTACATCGATCCGCCGTTTGCGACGGGAGCGGACTTTACCTACACGGCACCGATCGGAGACTCGGGAGAAAAGGTCTTCAAGGAGCAGTCGATAATCGAGGAGAAGGCATACAGGGATACATGGGGCCGGGGTTTAGATTCCTACCTTGAGATGATGTATGACCGGCTGGTCTTGATGAGCGAGCTTCTCGGGGATAATGGCTCTATCTATGTCCACCTCGACTGGCATGTGGCCCACTACCTAAAAGCAATACTAGACAAAGTCTTTGGGATTGATAGGTTTAGGACTGACATTGTATGGAGAAGATCGCTAGGGCACCACCTTGCCTCTGGAATGGATACGATGGTTGATTACTTGCTCTGGTACTCCAAGAGCGAGAGCTACACTTACCATTAACAGTACCAGCAACTTGAACCACAGGAGCTGGAAACCAAGTTTAATCTTGTCGAAGAACAAACCGGAAGGCGTTTCACGCATCGCCAACTGGAACAGCCACAGAATGTTGGTAGTCGAGGCGAGATCAGAGTAATCCAGAGTAAAGAAGTAAGAAGTGACCAAGGATGGCGTTGGAGCCAAGAAACACTTGACAAACGTCTTCAAGACAACCCGTATTTGATTTATTGGACATCATCTGGCCGTCCAAGATACAAAATCTATGCAGATGAGTATAAGGGACGGAAAGTGGGAAACCTCTGGATCGATATCCTTCCTCTTGCTGCTGGATCAGAAGAACGGCTAGATTTCGCTACTCAGAAACCCGAAGCTCTCCTTGAGCGCACTATCAAAGCCTCTTCCAACCCAGGCGATGTTGTTGCCGATTTCTTCTGCGGCTCCGGAACGACTCTTGCCGTCGCCGAGAAGCTCGGCCGCCGCTGGATCGGCTGCGACCTCTCCCGGTGGGCGATCCATACTACACGCAAGCGACTCCTTGGAATCGAGGGGGCAAAACCGTTTGAGGTTCTGAACCTGGGTAAGTACGAGCGTAAGTACTGGATGGGTGCTACCTTCGGCGGCAAGAAAGACGAGCAGCGCACGATCTACGAGTACATCGCGTTCATCCTCAAGCTGTACGGTGCGCAGCCGCTTTCGGGTATGCAACACCTGCACGGCAAGAAGGGAAAAGCGATGGTGCACATCGGCGTGGTCGACGCCCCGGTGACGATTGACGAGGTGAACACCGCGATCGAGGAGTGCCTCGCTGTCAACCAATCCGAGCTGCACGTCCTCGGCTGGGAGTGGGAGATGGGGATGAGCCCGTATATCGTGCAGGAAGCGAAGCGCCGCGGGATCAAGCTTCTCCTTCTCAATATCCCGCGTGAGGTAATGGAACAGCAGGCGGTGGATAAGGGAGACATCCGGTTCTTCGAGCTCGCACACGTCGAGATCGATATCAAGAAGGCTGAAGGACGTAGGGTAACGGTTGAACTGACCGATTTCGCCTTCCCTTACGCCGACCTCATCCCCGAGGACGTGCGGGAGAAGATCACCAAGTGGTCGGACTACGTCGACTACTGGGCGATCGACTGGGACTTCCGCAACGACACGTTCATGCAGGGCTGGGGCGCCTACCGCACTCGTAAGGAACGAAAGCTTCCACTTAGCTCCGATGAGCACACCTACGATAAACCGGGCGTTTACACGATCATGGTCAAGGTGATCGATATCTTCGGGAATGACACCTCACAGACCTTTCCCGTGGAGGTATAGCCATGCCCCGAGCCGTTATCTCCTACGATAAAGATCTCCCGGAGATCCCGGATCGAAGGTCAGACGGAGAACCGGACTGTTACCTTCGCAAGAAGGAAGGGGTAAAGGATGAATGGGAGGTCGTGGAGGGCCGTCGCCCGAGCAAGCTTCTCCTCGTCAATCGGCTACGTCAGGCTGTGCAACAGTGGCGTAAAGACGGTTATCCAGGAGCCTCTCCTGTTGCCGAGCGGTTGTTTAACTTCTGGTTTGAGGAGGATCACCTCGTCGATGGGCACGTGTGGCGTTACTACTTCGGCCAGCGTGAAGCGATCGAAACACTGGTCTACCTTGTGGAGATCGAGAAGAACCACGATGCGGTCGATCTTGTCAGAAGCTTCAGAGGAATCTTCTACCCCAAAGGAACGCAAGAACGGTTGCATGGTGCCGACATCACTTTTCAGACGAGGATGGACGGAACCCGGCAGATTACCCGTTACGTCCCCGAGAAAGAGAGCGAGCAGATGCAGGACCTCCCTCTAGAGGACCTGCGCCGCTACGCGTTCAAGATGGCAACTGGCTCAGGAAAGACCGTGGTCATGGCGATGGCGATCGTCTGGTCGTATTTCCATAAGTTGATGGTCGAAGGATCTGACCTCTCCACGAACTTCCTCGTGGTTGCTCCGGGCGTGATTGTATACCAACGGCTGGAGAAGGATTTCGCCGATAACGCCATTTTTCATCATTTGCCCTTGATCCCGCCGGAGTGGAAGTCGTGCTTCAGTCTAAAGGTGATCCTCCGTGGGGAGAGCAGCGAACCGGATCCATCCGGGAACCTGTTTCTCACCAACATCCAACAGATCTACACTTCCAGTCAAACGGATTGGAAGCCGATCAACCCGGTGGACGCGATGCTCGGCAAGAAACCAGTCAAAGATCTTTCTAAACAGAGCCGTCCGATGCTCGATCGGATCAAGAGCTCTCGGGATCTGGTCGTCCTGAATGACGAGGCGCACCACGTGCACGATGAGGATTTGCAGTGGCACAAGACCTTAATTGCGATCCATGAAGTGCTTCCGTGTGGGCTGGCACTCTGGCTCGATTTTTCAGCAACTCCAAAGGATCAGAATGGCGCATACTTCCCGTGGATCATCTGCGACTATCCACTCGCCCAGGCAGTGGAGGATCGTATCGTCAAGGCACCGCTGATCGTCCACCAGGTAAACCGAGAAGATCCAGAGAAGGTGACCGGGGAGAACGTCATCGAGGCCTATGGGGATTGGCTGCTCGCTGCTCTTACCCGTTGGCGAGAGCACTATGATACTTACAAGGGATTTGGGCAGAAGCCGGTCTTGTTCATCATGGCCGAGAAGAACAAATACGCGGACAGGATTGGGGAGTGGCTCGTTGCGACCGAAGAGACCGGGCTTAAGGATAAAGAAGTCCTGATAATCCACACAGATAAGGAAGGGAAGATCAACAGGAAGGACCTTGAAAAGGCCCGTAAGGCTGCCCGCGATATCGACCTTCCGCGAAACAGGCTCAAGGTCATCGTCAGCGTGCTCATGCTGCGAGAGGGCTGGGACGTGAAGAACGTCACTGTAGCTCTGGGGCTGCGTCCCTTCACCTCTAAAGCACACATCCTCCCCGAACAGGCAGTAGGAAGAGGACTGCGGCTGATGCAGGGGATCGGGCCGGATCGAACTCAGACCTTAGAAGTGATGGGCACTAAGGCGTTCGAGGATTTCGTTAGACAGCTTGAGATCGAGGGTGTTGGGATCAAGACTACCACCAAGCCACCCGCCCCACCGGTGAAGATTACGCCGGTGGTAGAGAAGATCGCCTGCGACATCGCTCTTCCGCAGACTCTCCCCATCTACACGCGGAACTACAAACGCCTCTCTGCTCTTAATCCTCTGAGTTTGGAACCGATCTATGACCAGGAAGAGCTGGACAAACGCATAGGTATCCATCTGAAAATGGAATTTGGGATAACCGAGACCGAAGTTCACCAAGCGGACATTGGGACCGGCACACCCCCGTTGGCCCAGGAACTAATTTCGTCTATTGCAAATAAGACTATGCGCGCTGCAAACCTGACAGGGGTCTTTAACACGCTCTATCCGATCGTGCAGGAATACTTAGAGCATCGCTGTTTCGACCGTGATATCGATCCTAATAATGAGGCGGTCCGAGCTGTCCTAAGAAGGCTAAAACTTCAGGAAGGTATCGCCGCGTACCTGGCACGAAAGATCGGCGAGCTCACGGTGGAAGCGCTACCGATCGTGTTCGAAAGCAAGCCACGGCCACTATCTGAAACACTCCCTTTTACCTGGCGGCGCAACCTCCCGCCTCTTTCGTGCGATAAGACCATTTTCAACTTCGTCGCCACCTACAACGACTTCGAGAAGGCCTTTGCCAGGTTTTTGGATGGTGCGGATGACGTTCTGCGATTTGCAGCCTTGGGGACCACCGAGCAGGATACCGGCACAGAGTTTCGGATCGACTACCTCAAGCCGAGCGGTGCCACCGGCTTCTACTATCCCGACTGGGTTGTGGTACAAGAAGCGGAAAACGGCGAAGTCTACTGGATCATCGAGACCAAGGGTCGTGTTTGGGAAGGAACCGAAGCCAAGGACCGTGCCATGGCCTACTGGTGCAAACATGTCTCCGAAGAAACCGGCGAGCTTTGGCGTTACCTGCGGGTAAATCAGAGTGACTTCACGCTAAAGCATGATCGTTGGACCTCACTTAAGAGAATGGTGGTTGATCTTCTGAGTTCGGAGAAAAAGCGGCTCTCTCATGAAGATACGACTGAAGTGGGCTGACTCACCTGTGGATTGGCAGATACGGTTTCTCAGAGCTAATCTTGCCTTTTGACTTCTTCGTCTCCAGAAACTCTCGCGAAAGATCATCTGAGATGAGAGGTAAGAATCCGGTGCCCAATCTCCCAGTAGAGTAGAACGAGTTCGCGATTGACCGATACGGCCGCTCTGACTCGTGCTTGTCGGATGCGCTTCTTCAGGGAATCCAGGAGCGCCACGTCCGCTCGAGATGTGCTGTCGAATTGTGCAACAGGTTGTTGCACAATTCCGCTATCGCCGTCTTCAAAAGGATTCGAACTCTGCTTCGTCTTAGACATCGAACCCCAACCCTTTCAGGTTCCTGCTCATCTTGTCCGCCGCCTGCCACAGTGTCTCCTCAAACCCCAATGTCGCGCCGTTGTTGGTCTTTTTCTTTTGCTTCACAGTTCCTCGGCCTTCCAATTTCTACCTACAGAGATAAACGCCCCACAGGCATCCTACCCTGGGGCCTCAAAATCTATTTCAAAGACTATCTCTGCCGTCAACCTCACAGTCTCACCCTTCCTCTTCGCTACACAGGCTACTTCTTCATGCACAGTATTTCCCCATCGTCTCTTGTTTAATCATGTATTATACCGAATTCTCCCCCTCGGGGTGAACCGATTGATGCTTGTGGTCACAATCTGTGACCACCTCTCCATCTCTCGTCACTCGCTCTCTTCATCACGCTGTCCCAACTGTGCTTTCGCTGTTTCAATGGCTGTCCTTAGTTTGCGTGCCAAAACCTGCTTCGGCGGCAGTTCGGTGAGATACTCAGCTACGTGAATGGATGTCTTGTCCAGTTCCAACAATTCGATCTGTTCGTGCGATCCTTCGGCACATAGAATAAGTCCTAACGGAGACGTTTCGCCTTCTTCAATTTCGTTCTTATCAAGCCAGCGCAAGTAAAGCTCCATCTGGCCTTTATATGCGGCTTTGAACCTGCCTAGTTTCAGCTCAATTGCCACCAATCGCTGGAGTTTACGGTGAAAGAACAGAAGATCGAGATAATGGTCCTCATTGTCGATTACCATGCGCTTTTGGCGGACGACGAACGTGAAGCCAACCCCAAGCTCCAGAAGAAACGACTCCAACTCCCGCAAGATGGCGGCTTCCAGGTCCCTTTCGCTGAAAGTGTCCTTCAGGTTGAGGAAATCAAGCACATACGGATCACGGAAGACCAGGTCGGGCGACATACGGTCTTCATTCCGTAATTCTGCCAGCTCCTTCTTCGCCAGTTCTTCGGGCTTTTTGGAAATAGCGGTGCGCTCGTAGAGCATGGAGTCGATCTTTTTCCGCAAGGTACGGACGCTCCAGCCCTCAGCGCGGCACATCGCGGCGTAGAATTCACGTTGCAGGGGATCTTTCAGGTACATGATCTCTTTGAAGTGCGACCAGCTTAATTGTCTCCACAGTGTAGAGACAATTACTTCATTGGGGAAAGTCTCAGCGAACTTCATCATATGCCGAAGGTTCTTGGCCGCAAAGCCGGAGCCGTACTCCACGGTCAATTGTCGCGACAGTGTAGAGACAATCTCCTCACCATATCCAGCCCGCTTTCCTTCGAGAATTTCCTCGTTAATCCGCTTGCCGATTTGCCAGTAGAGCACGGTCATTCTGACATTGACCGTTGTTGCGACGGCCGAGCGTGTCTCTTCGATGAGTCTGCGAATATCGCCCAGTAGATCTTTGGGTACCAAAGGTGGATTGCCGGATTTTGTCAGCTCATTCTCCATGTCTCAATGCTCCTGGTACTGCCGCAGCTTGTGGCAGATTTCCCGTCAACGTTTCTCGCGCAGGCTGTGCGTATCCCTCATCTTGACCTCGCGGAGCGCGCTGCTCAGACATCAAACCCCACCCTCTTCAGGTTCCTGCGGATCTCATCTTCCAGCCGTCGCGACTCGGCAAACAGCGCTATTTCCCTGTTGTGCCAACGTATTCGCGGACGTCCACCATCACGCCGGCCCGCGCCGTATCTTCCGCACGGTACAAAAGCTCATGCGCCGTGGACTCGTCCACATATGCCTCGCCGCAGTTCTCGCACACCTCCGCCGGGACGTTCCGAATCACCAGCGTTACCCCGTTCCGCTGCAGGGTGACAGTGGTCTTGCCCGGCCGCGTCTCCCCTTGTTTACAGATCACACATTTCATTATCTCCTCCTCCTGAACCCTTCCTTCCATAAAGCAGGGTCCGGTTCGTAAACAGTGACCACAATCAACGTATCTGCATCCACATTATCGGCCACAACCGTATGCAACGGTCGCTCTCCTCTCCAGCCTAGAACCAGACGGCTTGGATACGGCTGATCATCGGGATAACTCTCGATTGTCTCACCCGTCTCCAATACATTATGTACATCCTTGCTAGTTATCCCGCGTTCGAACATGCGCTGCAATGCATGAACACGAAAGATTATACGTCTATCCACCATCCCAACTCCTCTAGGTTCTTACGGAGCTGCTGTTCCAGCTTGCGCGATTCGACGAACTGCGCGGAGAGTTCCGAGGTCAGCCGAGCCATCTTCTCCTCGAACGGCTCGTTATACTCCTATCCTTCTCCACAGAGAAAAGTGCCCCACGAGCACTCCACCCTAGGGCCTCAAAACCTATTTCAAAGACTATCTCTGCCGTCAACCTCACAGTCTCGCCTTTCCTCTTTGATAGATCATTTAATCGTATCTAGTAGAGTCTATCGTTGAGGGCGCATGGAGACAATTGGTTTGTAGTGGGTAGACGATGGTAAGTGGTTAGTAGCCGGTCGGAGAGTCGTCAGTCGGGAGTCCGGAGTAAGAGTTGGCGGTTATTGAGGAGTTGCGTATGAGGGCATCGACGCTGTATAGTGGTTCATCGTGCAATAAAGGAGGTATCTTTATGGCGACTTATATCCTGCTCAGTCGGCTGACCGACGAGGGAGCGGCGACGATAAAGAACAATCCGGATCGAATAAAGGAAGTGAATCACGAAATCGAGGAGTTCGGCGCCCACGTCCTGCACCAGTACGCTACCTTGGGAGCGTACGATTTTGTGAGTGTTGTCGAGGCGCCCGATCTTGCATCGATCGCTCGCGTTTCCATGGAGCTCGGTGCACGTGGCAGCGTGAAAATCCAGACCTTGTCCGCCATTCCTATCGACGATTTCATAGCAAACCTGAGGTAGTTTCCCGCATCCCGCCCTACCGTCTGTATAGGTCTAACTCGATCTGATGAGCAAGGACCGCTCGAGACCATCCATGTTGTCTTTTGCGCCCCGCGCTTGTCTTCCGCTCTTAAGAGGTATCACTTGATCAAGGCCCGCTCAACCGTCTACACTTGGCCTTGGTTTCACGAATTTGCAATGCCGCAGACCAGAAAGGATGAGGTAGATGTCGAAACCGACGCTGGTGGTGATGGCTGCAGGTATCGGCAGCCGTTATGGCGGGATAAAGCAGATCGATCCGGTGGGTCCAAGCGGCGAGATTCTCCTGGATTACTCGGTCTATGATGCCCTACGAAGTGGCTTTGGAAAAATCGTCTTCATCATCCGTAGGGAGATAGAGGAGGCGTTTCGCTGCAGGGTGGAACCGACGATCGGGAGACGGTGCGAAATTCAGTACGTGCAGCAGTCATTGGATGCCGTTCCAAAAGGGTTCGGAGTTCCCCCTGCGAGGGAAAAGCCGTGGGGCACAGCCCATGCGGTCTTCCTCTGTAAGGAGGTCATCGATGGTCCGTTTGCCGTGATCAACGCGGACGATTTCTACGGGCGCACCTCGTTTAGGTCCCTTCGAGGCTACCTCGATGGCGCCCAAGATCGTGATGGGGCTTTCAGTATCTCTATCATCGGATATCGTTTGAAGAACACGCTCACCGAGTATGGGCACGTATCGCGGGGCGTGTGCACGGTCACGTCGGATGGCCACTTGTTAAACATCAAAGAGCAAAAACGCGTGAAGCTGTTCGGGTCGGCGATCAAATACGCGGAGGATGATGGAAGTTGGACAAAGATTCCTGGAGAGACGATCGTCTCTATGAATATGTGGGGATTTACCCCATCGATTCTGGGTGAGCTTGAGGCGCGCTTTGCCCGGTTTCTTAGGGCGCACGCAGGGGATATCGAAACGGCAGAGTATCTCCTGCCAGATGTGGTGGGGGAGCTGGTGCGCGAGAAGAAGGCATTCGTGCGCGTGCTTCCGACCCACGAACGCTGGTTCGGAGTGACCTATCCCAAAGACAAGGCGACTGCCCAACAGGCGATCGGGGAGCTCACCCGCCGTGGAGTGTATCCGGAGGATCTGTGGGGAACGTAAAGTAACTAGAAAGACCGGTACTGGCTCGCAAAGACATCGATTATCGGGCGCTTCTGATCCACTCCACGGTGCGCGAAAGGCCCTCGGAGAAGGGGATCTGCGCCTGAAAACTGAGCGTCCGAGAGGCCTTTCCGACACCGAGCCTGCTTTCCATCAGTTCGCCCGTGCGCGGATCGGCGTACGCGGCCTCCCCGTCGAAGCCGATGACCTCCTTGAGCAGCGCAAACAGGTCGTTCACCGATGTCGACGCCCCTGTTGCGATATTGTACGCGCCGTCATCAGGGGTGCTGGGAAGCGCTGTTTCGGAGAACAGGCGATCGGTGGCCAATAGGTTCGCTCGTGCCACGTCCTCCACACAGACGTAGTCTCTTAGCTGGGCGCCACTACCGTATATGGTGGGCTGCGTGCCGCTGAGCATCGCCCGAGAGAAGATGGCCACGACCCCTGCTTCCCCAGTTGGATCCTGTCGGGGGCCGTAAACGTTTCCGTAACGAAGGGAGAGGCTCTTCAATCCGAAGGTGTGAGCGTAGGCAAATAGGTATCCCTCCACCGCCGCCTTGGCAGCTCCGTAGGGGCTGATTGGCGCCTTGGGAGCCTGTTCCTCGACGGGCGCGGGTGTTTCCCCGTAGATGGCTCCGCCAGACGAAGCGAACAGCACTCCTTCCACGCCGCTTCTAACAGCGCTTTGAAGCAGGTTCACCGTGGCAGTGACGTTGACGTTTACATCGAAGACGGGCTCGGCGACCGAGCGGCGGATGTCGATCTGCGCGGCATGGTGGTTGACGAGGCGTGGGCGGAATCGCTCCAAAACGTCGCTTGTGCGGTCGTGATCGCACAGATCCGCTACGATCAACTCGGCCTTGTGGTGGACGTTCTCCCTGTGGCCGGTGGAGAGGTTGTCCAACACGAGGACCTCGTGTCCGGCTTCGATGTAGTGATCGACGACGTGCGAGCCGATAAACCCAGCCCCGCCGGTAACTAAGATCTTCATCGATCCTCCTCCTCGTTTAACTGTCTTGCGCCTGGGCTGGGGCGAACCCCCCAGACGTTGGCCTGCTTGCCGGTTTCCCTTTTATAGGCATTGACGATTCCTTCCACGTATCTTCGCTCCTCGCACGAGGGCACCAGATGGAGCGTGGTCCCGCCGAATCCCCCGCCGACAAAACGCGCACCGAGCGCGCCGTTTCGAGCACCCCACTCAAGAGGATCGACACACTCACTATCGCAAGCCTTTTAGCGCGCTTCGAGCCGATTAACATCGTCGCTTCCCCGGATCGCCTTTGCGAGGAACTTTTTTTGCATCTTTGTCAGCATAGCACCAAGAGTCTCTTAGACCAAGGAGCTCTTAGACACATGGGCAATTTTTGGATCCTGCCCATCTTCGGTTCTTC
>Ga0209121_10002737_pt1 | contig 17583 bp, 11 predicted proteins | sample Cruoilmetagenom3_FD_187292 | JGI IMG/M metagenome (GOLD analysis project Ga0209121, IMG submission 187292) | Oil polluted marine microbial communities from Coal Oil Point, Santa Barbara, California, USA - Sample 3 (SPAdes) (version 2) | ecosystem: Environmental > Aquatic > Marine > Oil seeps ... | reverse complement strand
CCGCGATCTGCTCGAAGTCCAGGGAAATGCCGAAGCCGTCGTCCAACTCCAATTCATCCTCAACCTCATCAAGTGCACCTGCCCTTACTCCGCGTTGGCACAGCGACCGGTAGGGACAATACCGGCAGTGCCGCTCCTGGGTGGTGAGCGGGTAGGACGAGTTGGACAAGTTGGCAACTTGTCCTACGAGCGAAGTCAGGTAGGCCTCGTCGGCCTCGTACTGGGCTATGTCGTAGGCGAACCGTGCCGGCTCTTCTGGGAAGTTGGCGAACCAGTAGACCATCTCCACCTGTTCGACCTCAAGTGGCTGACCACCGTTGAGGTGGGCACCGGCTCGCACCAGCAAGTAGGGATAGACCTTGGTCTGCAATCGCTCGGCCAGCCATCTTCGCCTGGGTCGCTTGCGGGAGGTCTTCCAATCCACGATCACGGCTCGCTTTCCGGTGCCTGCGCTGAGCATAGCCGAAGGGCCCACAGCGATGAGATCGTACTTGGCTACCAGGCGGTAGTCACCCGCTGGAGCGGATAGAACGATCTCAGGGTAGCGTAACTCCGGCAGATTCTCTGGGCCGCGCTCCAGATAGTTGTGCCACCAACGGCGGAGGTCCGCGTCGGTCACCGTGCTCGACAGCCGCTCCGGCGCGATGCCCAACACGTGCTGGTGGATCAAGCGGTGGAATGCCGCTCCCTGCTGTAAGTGTCGCTCATTCTCCAGAGGAGGCTCCGCCTCCATAGCCGGCCAGGCCAGGCGCAGCAGGTACCGCAGTTGGAAGCGTCGCGGGCAGTCCACGTAGTCCTGGAGACTGCCCTGGCTGAATTGGAAGTTGGTTGGTAACGTCATATGTCTCCGATTGAGCCATCAAATCAGTATCGGGTGAGATGTATCCCAGGTCTTTCGATAGGATGAAAAAGTACTTGAGCTCTTCCAGAGAGCCCTCTGAGATATTATAGAATCGATGTAACTGCTTAGCCAGCTACAAATGGGACACGGATCAACACGGATCACACGGATGTACACAGGTAAAGATAAAAAATCCGTGAGAATCCGTTTCATCTGTGTGTATCCGTGTGCTATTTGTGCCTGTTTTGAAAAGAGCCTGAGCAGTTACGAATCGAATACTCCCTACTTCCTACTCCTGCTTCTTCCCAGAACGTCTGCAAGGCGATGAATGGAACCGCCGGCTGTAGATCGCCGCGCCGGCCGGTGTTCCATGTGATGACCAGCTCCTTCCTGGCACGGGTGATGCCCACATACAACAGCCGCAGCCGCTCGGCCGCATACTCCAGCCGTGCCTCCTGGGTCACGTCGTGCTGCTCGTATTCGTATATGCCCAGAGAGCCCTCGGAGAGGATGGCCTCTAACTGAGCCAAAGCCTCTGCCTCCAGGTTCAGGCCATCGCGCACGAACCACTTCTCTGAGATGAACTGATCGTGGGGCAAGCCTGACGGGAAGTCGTAGTTGTTGACCGACATCAGGTAGACTCTATGCCACTCCAGCCCCTTGGCCTTGTGGACGGTGGCCACCACCACCTTGCCCTTGTGCCGTTCGGGCTCGAAGCCCCTATCGTCGGCACTTAGCCCTAAGAAACGGCGCTCGTTCCTGGCCACGATCGCCAGTTCCTCGACCAGTTCTGGCAGCCGCCAGTCGGGATGGCTCTCGCTCATCCGCCGCAGAACGCCCGCCAGTTTGTGGGCCACAGCCAGGTCGGCCGGCTCCTCGAACAGGTCTTGAGCCAGGGTGAGGATCAGTTGATCTATCGGCAGTAAGGTCGCCTCCTGCCAGCGCCGGATCAAAAAGCGGAACAGTTCCAGTTGTTCGTGGATGTCCGGGAAGTCGTCCGACATCTCTAGACCCTCTAGCCAATCCCGATCCACCCGCGGCCACACGAAGTCTTCGACCCGCTGGCACTTGCTCAATCTCCTGGCGACCCACTCAAGGCGCTTCTTTGCCTCCTCGTCGTCGCGATCCCCCCGCCGCCACACCTTGTACACCGTCGCTAACTTCTTTGGTGAGGCGGGATCGGCCAGGTACTTGAGAACGTTGCCCAGGGCACCCGCCGTCTCGCGGGTTTCTCGCGTGCTGCGGAGGAGTTCAACGTACTCCAGGCCGCGCTTCTTCAACTCACCGACCATCTCGAAGCCACGCTGGTTGCGCGGTACGAGCACGGCCACGGTCTCATCCAGGTGCTCAGGTAGCCAACGGGCCAGGGAGTCGGCCACGGCTCGCAGTTCCTCGCCCGGACTGAACTTCTGGGCGATGATGCGCACCTGGCTGGGGTCGTCGGGCGGGTTGGGCTGCGGATCGCCGGGCGGCGTGGGCTCGATGTGCGGCGGCGCCAGTGCGTCTCGCACGGCCTCTACCGGGTGCGCGCCTTGCGTCCAATCAATCAGATAGTTGGCCAGCGTGATGATGCTCTGCGTCGAACGGCCGGAGTTGGACAACTCACGTCGTTCGACGTCCTCCTCTTCCAGAAAGTCGCGCAGGAACTGAGGGTTGGCCGTGGTGAAGGTCTCGTAGATCGCCTGGTTGGGGTCGCCGACGCGCACCCAGTTGCCACCGGGGCCGGCCAGGAGACGCAGGATCTCCTCCTGCAACCGGCTGCTATCTTGCGCCTCGTCCTCCAGGATGAAGGGCCATTGATCGCGCAACCGTTCCAACAACTCCCTGTCCAACTCCAACGCCTGCAGCGCCAGGCGGATGAGATCGTCAAAGTCCACCGCGCCACGATAGCGCAGCGCCCGCTGGTAGTCGGCGTAGATAGCCGTGCCCATCTCCACCAGGGGGAGGGGGTGGGTGGTTGGTTGGTTGGTTAGTTGGTTGGGTGGTTGGTTAGTTAGTTGGTTGGTTAGTTGGTTCAGGCGGTCGCGCAGGTCGTCCGGAGTGCCCTCCAGGTCCTTGGCCAACCTGACAAAGTTGCGGGCGACACCGGTCACCAGGTCAGGCCACCGGCTGCGGCGCACCCAATCCCGCTTCCCCTCGTCCAGGTCGGGGGACAGGAAGTCGTCGGCGGCATAGGTGTTGGCGCGCAGCCAGGCCATTGCTGCGTCTTGCAGCATCTGATTCGATTCTCGCTCATCCACGATCTGGAAGTCGTCCGAAAGGCCCACCAGCGCCGGTCGCTCGCGGACGATGTCGTGGGCCAATCCATGCAGCGTGCGCACCCGGTAGCCCAGGTTAGGCAACAATCCGCGCTCCCTGACGAAGCCCGCCACGCGCCCCGCGAAGTTATCCACTGCGGAGTTGACCAGCGTCACGACCAGCACTTCCTGGTCGTCCTCCAGCACCCCGCTGGCGACCAGTTGCGCGGCCAGGTAGGAGAGCGTGTAGGTCTTGCCGCTGCCGGGGACAGCCGAGACGCCCATCTTGCCGCCGCTGTAGTCGAGTACCTCTCGTTGTTTCGGTCTGGGTTTGAACATGTCGGTGATCCGTTAATGTCCTGCAACTAACTCCGATCCGTTAATCCTCCCAATCCGTGTTCTAAAGAGCACCCGCTGGATGGCCTGCAGCAACTGCCCCTTTTGCTCGCGGCCGTGCTCGCCCAGCTCGCTGAGCCCCAGGTAGACCCTGTGGCGGCAGCGGAGGATCAACCCCTGGGTGAGGCGGTGCAGTGTCTCCTGCCGGGCCTCGTGTTCGTCGGCGTCAGTCCAGGCCGCGTCTCGCGGCCAGTGGCGGCTGAGCACGTAAGGTTGGGTGAGCGGTTGGTACAGCCGCTCCCACCAGCCCCTGCTCCCGACGTCGAGCCAGAACTGGTAGTCCACCGGCCGGTTGTTCATCAGGAAGGTGTAGGCCGGGGCCAGCAGCACCGCGTCTTGCGTCTCGAGTTGCCAACTGTGGATGTATTGGGCAGCGATCACGCCGTCCTGCACCATCTCCAGATATTCCCTTCCCAGAGAAACCGGGTTTTTTCCTAAAAACCCGGTTTCTTTCCCTCTCGTCACCCAGCGGAATTTCTGCACCGACTCGATCAAGTTGGCCGCTACCTTCCCCGCGTCGTAGTTGCGGTGGAAGCCGAACCCCGCCTGCGATAATATCTCACCGAACAGACGGCCCAGAAAGAAGTCCAGTTCCATTTCTGGGCCAGCGGCATAATCGTCAATCCAGCCACGAAGGCGCTCGTACCGCTCGCCCAGCACAAAGGTGAGACGCTCTTTCATTTCGGGGACGATCTGGTCGAAGGAGGTCAGGGCGGGGCGGCCTTCAGCGGGGCGATACACGATCTGGGTCAAGAGTTGCGCCCGCACCAGGTCAAGGCCATCAACCGCCTGCATCAGCGCGTAGGCCACGTCGAACGGGCTGGGACAGACACCCCACTCCGGGTGGGCGATGGCGGCCAGCGTCAGCAGGCATCCGGTGGCCGCTTCGTCTCGCAGTGCCCGCGAAGGGCGGTGGGAGCGGGCCGGGACGTCTCGCCCCTCCAACCGGTTCATCAATGAGAAGCGCAGTACATCGGGGAGGAAAGGAGCCAGCACGACGATCTCCCCTGGCGGGACGCCCTCCTCGTGCACCAATCCGGCGATCTCGTCGGCGACCCAGTCCAGCATCTCGGGGTAGTAGCGGTGGTATTCGTAGGCCAGCGCCGCGTGTATGTCCGCCCCCCCTCTGTCCCCCCCAACGGTGGGGGGGAAGGCCCCTCCTCTGTCCCCCCCAACGGTGGGGGGGAAGGCCCCCCCTCTGTCCCCCCCAACCGTGGGGGGGAAGGCCCCTCCTCTGTCCCCCCCAATCGTGGGGGGGAGGACGGGGAGGGGAGTTTCTGTTGGCCGGTTCTGGCTGCGGGCCAGCGCGTAGCCAAGAGCCCGCACGTCGGGCGAGGTGACATACGACTCGGTGAAGGCGACCCGCTCGTCGCACAGGTCCCTGAGCATGTGCGCGTTCTCCGGGTCGGCGCCCAGGAAGCGACGGTAGCCCGCCCCTTGGTCGCAGACCAAAAGCGCCGACCGGCAGTGGGGCAGCCAGTCCCTCAGCAGGTCGTGGGCCACGGGGGTATCCTCCTCGACGTTGTCCACGATGAGGTGGGGGTAGGTCTCCAGCAGGTAGTTGCGGCACAGGGGCATCGTCCACAGATACTTGAGGAACACCTCCATCTGCAGCGAGAAGTCGAGCAGGTTGTGGGCCAGGCAGTACTCGCGGAAGCGGGTGGCGCAGGCCTGGGCCTCGTCGTAGATGCGCTTTTGGCTCTGCTCGCCGGACCAGGCCGCCTTGAGCCGCTTGCCGATCTCGGTGTATGGGAAGCCGACTACGGCGGCCTTGTTGAGGTTATCAATGATCTGGCTGTAGAGCCGGTTGCGGTCAATGGTGATCGTCTCGAAGTAGCCCTGGTCGAGCAGCGGGTGCACCAGGCGGGCCATGTAGTACTGGGCCGTCTCCAGCGTGAGGAAGGTGGGCGGGTCGTCGGGATGGCCGAAGCCGGCGTCCTCGGCAACCAGCGGCCAGAAGAGATCCACCGTGCGCTGGGCCAGGCCGCCGACGGTCAGCACCGTCACCTGCCCCCCGGCGCGGACGGACGATTGGCGCAGCGCGTCGTAGTACGGCGAGGCCAGCGTGCGCTGGGGCACGATGACGAGGATCGAGCCGGCCGGGACGCCGGAGTTGAGCAGGTGCAGGAGCCGCCCGACGGCGGTGGTGGTCTTGCCGGTGCCGGCGGGGCCTTTGAGGAAGAGCCTGCTTTCGATGGGGCGCTCAATGAGCGCGCGTTGGTGGTCGGAGAGAGTGAACGATGTCGCGTTCAGCATATTGACTTTAGTGTCTGCGTATTGGGGCTGTCATATCGATAACGTAGCAAGCAACATAGATTCCGTGTTCGCCAGCAAGATCCGCACGACAGTTTTGCAGTTCTTGTTCAAACTCCTCTTTCGTCAGCCAGTGCGTGGGGTAGGGATAACGGCTCTCATCCTTAAACCAGAGAACAACATAGATGCCAAATCGCTTCGCCATGGGGACCAGGTATTTTCGCCAAAGCTGCTCCTTCAGTGGGTCAATTAGCTCGCTGCGAGCATAGTTCTTTCGAGCAGTTTTCAGTTCAAGGAAGACCTGCAGATGTTGGTTGTGTTCACCAATCTTCACTACCCACAGGTCAACCTTGTTGGGTCCCACATACTTCTCTTCGACTCCTACAATGTCTAAATTCAAGAGCCTTCGTTTGACCGCAGGCCATAGTACGTTTTGGCAGATGATCTCTGGCTGTGGCTCAGCGCCTTTCCAATAACCGCCAACTTGCTCTCCGCGTTCAAGGCTCTCTTTCTCATCCTCGATGGCCTGGCAGACCCACTCGCACAAATCTCGCTCATCGCGCACGATACCCATTGCCTGTTGATTGATGAAGTCCAACAATTGACCTGGTGGTATGGTCTTACTAGGGTCTGTCAACATGCGATCCTGGATCTCAATGATACTGTGCCCTAGCCATTCTGCGTTGGGGAACGCACGCTCTTTTCGCAGACGTTCAAGCTCTCGAATTGCATCCTCACCACCTATATCAACAATTGTCTGTAGAAGCGTTCGACCCAGGTCATCACGCCAGTCCTCTGCCGCCCCATGAGCCTGGCGGACGAGTGTAAACCAGCTAAGCATTGTGGGCAAGCGCCTTGCGTTGCGAGGGAGACGTTCGGATGCAGGAAATTCGGGGCGGTTCGCACTGATCGGCGCAGTGCCCGCTTCAATATGCCTGTCCAATTCCTCCCAGGCCCAGTCGTTGTCTTGAGAGAGCAATAGCCAAAGGATTCTAAAGCGCTGGGCTAGGGCGTGTTCATTATCTTCTCTCGACTCCAGGCACTGGTAGCATTGATGCAACGTTTCTTCGAAGTCGGAGGGTTTGAGAGATTGCCAGTAGTCAAACAATGGAGCGAAATCGACAGAAGCAAAATCACACTTGAGCAAACGACGACGACATTGCTCCAAGTAGACACTTGACTCTCTTTGAGTCAGGTACTCCAGCGGACCGTACAGGCTAACCTGCGGAAACTCTACCAACCAAAGTAAGCATTCCTCCCACTGCTGGGGAGATAGCTCCCGCAGTCGGTCAAGTAAGGGAAAGTAAGCACTGATGTCAGACCCAATCGGGGTTTCCGAGAACGCGTAGCAGCGAATAAACTCATCAAGCTTTTCTACGGAGATGAACTTAGATAGTCCGAGCTCCCACAGCACCCAAAATGGGACTGCATAGATGGGACGGGTAAATCTGAGTGTGTTGGGCTTGTCCCCCTGAGTACGTGAGTACTCCACCTCCGCGACACAGTCAAGGAAGGTGGTTGCAATTCGATGGGGAAGCGGTGCCTGAAGCTCGCTCAGGAATTGGATAACTTCGGCGGGATCTAGCCAGCCAATCCTTTCCTGGCCGTGTAGAATCTCTCCAATTGCAGACAAGACAAACCACGCTTTCTGTAGCGCTGTTATCCCCTCACGATTCAGAGCTTGCGCAACCTTGCTTGCTTCTTCCAGCCGGTCTCGTCCAGTCCGAATCATCGCTGACTTGGGCATCCGAAGACGCTCAGTATACGCTGGTGCCAACCTCCTGAACTGGCGCAACCGTTCTATGCTAGGGTCTCGATAGAAATAGCTCGCAAGTATTCCCTCTACCAGTTGGCGTTGTCCACGGTTTAGAGCAGTCGCATCGGGTAGTAGAAGCGCGAAGATGTCGTCTGTGCATGCCTCTGCCAATTCGTCAACCTCCCACCCGTACAACCAGCGTCCATCATCCTCACCAAGCAAGTTCAGAGCATGATCCCACACACGCGCAAACAATGCTGGGCTATCAGATAGTATTCTTTTCAGGTTGTCGCGGTAGCCCTTACCTCGAAAGGTGTGTTGGTCCTCCCAGATTTTGATGAAGAGAGAAGGTGGTAAATCGTCGAATCCCAATTCAATGGCACGTTGAACCAACCCCCCGAGTAGCAAGGGGCGGAGATTGCCAAGTCTCCCATATAGTTCATCTACCGCACGGAATGCCTCATCCAACTCCTCACAAGTATCAAGTAATGCGCTATATCCCAAAGCTTCCCTCTGGAGAATACAGTATAAGCTATCATCGAGTGCTCCCCCACAAAGCCTCCCTATGAATTCACGAGGTGACGGATTCTCTGTGATTCGATAGGCAACCAGCGTGTGCCCACGGACTTGGTCATCCCGAGAGGAAAACAGACCGTATAGCTTTCGAATATCCTCTCGACTTTGCGAGGCGAGGATGGCATCAATGGCATTCTTACGCGTCTCAACGTTCTGCTCGGGATCATAGGCCAATTTGAGCAGAATCTCATTCAGTTCGGATGCTCCTCCCCACGCCCTAGCACAGGCAGTTGCCCAAAGCAGTGCCATCTCTTCAGAACTGTTCAGATACGGTTGGAGAAAGGACACAATGTCCCCAGGTCGATGTTTATGCAACGCATGGTCTAGCCTGTCTCCTCGCGGAGGAATCGATTTCCAATAGGCCATACCTGAGGCAATGGCACTATTGATCACAGTCTTGAGCAATCGCTCATCGCACTCCGTCGACAAGGCGGGTATTTCAGCTAGGAACGCTACAAGGGGATCGGCGGCAAGCAGGAAGTCTCCGAAAGCCGGAGAAGCCTCAGCCAGAGCAACTGCAACGCCACGCAGCGGCATCAGGATTCTGTCTTGCAGGCTAGACAGCGAGGCTGCCAGGAGCTGCTTCTGCTTGCGGAGGGGCAATGAGATGATGGCTTCAGCAGACAGATACTCGCGGAAGAGTTGGTGAGAGAATGCAAAACGGTCGTTTGTCTTGGTGAACAATGGTCGGTGAAGCAGGACCTTGACTGACTTTGCTGTGACGTACTCCCTAACTTCAAGCGCGGAAGTTTCACCCAACTGATCGACGGCTTCTGCTATGGTCCACGAAGAGCAAGTGCTCCAGGTAGCCAAACACGCCAGTTGCGTAGCAAGGAACACCAGGTGTTTGATAGGTGGAGCATCACCGTGCTCTCTGTCTCTTTGCCGTCCCTTCAATAGCTTTTCGACCTGTCTCTCAAACCAATCTCGCCGGCTTGATGGCAACGGCTCTCCACGTTTGTACGTGCGTGCCAGGTCAAATCCCACAAAGGGAGATTTGAGAAGTTCAGAGATGCCAAGTGATTCGGCACACTCGAAGAATTCTTGACGTTGCTCTCGATCTGGGATAATGTGGCGGTAGTCTGTGAACTCCAAGCAGTCTGCATGAAAGACTTGAAATGCCGGATCTGACCCTCTAAACCAAGTTGAGTTCCAGAACGCTCGACGACAGGCGAGCACCACACTAGGCAGACGACCCCTGTGTTTCCTGAGGAATAGGTCAATTGCATTGATGAACTCAATTTCGTCTGGCTCTTTCAGGAGCTTCTCGTCCAAAGAATCAAGAAAAAGCACACACCCAGGTTCATGTTCGCTTGCAGTGCGCTTGAATAGGCCATCATACCGATGATCCAACGCTGTTGCGATGCCTTGGCTCGCAATCAAATCTTGACCCAGATCCAGGAAGAAGGGCACAGGTGCATCTGGGGAGTCAAGAAAACGTCGGATGGATTCGAGGAACACCTTTCGGACGATAAAGGACTTCCCCGATCCCGCATCTCCGATAACAGCAACCTTGGGCAATGTTGTTATCTGTTTATCCTCAAGCGTCTGTCGCTCTGAGGGGGACAAGAATCGATCAAAACCTCGGATATATCCTGCGTCTTGGGGAGCAACATCGCTCTTGATAAGAATCCGAGGAACATACTTGCCCAATTCTGCTTCGAGATTGGGTACACGATCTTCCAAAAACACGCGAGCTTCATCTAAAAACGCCATAGTGCTCTCAACCCTTCATACATATGCACTCTCAATCAGCAGTCGTCATCCTTCAACAGGTCAAATGAAGCGCGGCGGCGACAGCTCGCCCCTTGCGCATGGCGTTGCAAGTCTCACCGACCTTCTGGGTAGGCAAAGCGACGAGTTCGATACCGGCTGTCTGAAACGCCCACGCCTGCTCACCTCAGTGACTTGCACCTCGCTTCACTCCACACTCGTCGTCGTCTCCTCAGCAAAAAACCTCCTCACGTCTGCAATCCGCCGCGTCCGGCGGGCGCGGGGCACCCACAGGACGGCCACGTCGTGGGTCTCATCGGTGGCCACCACCTGCGCCGGGGAACGCGACGCGAGGCTTCGTCCCTTCACCACGTGGGCACAGGTGACGACCAGCCCCTCGGTGGAGATGAGGAAGCCGGTGCCCTGGATTTCCCCCTGGGAGTCTGTGATGCGGACGACGCAGGCGTCAGGTTGCTTCATCGTGATGTCTCACATCAGACGGCGAATCTCTTCCAGATGCTGCCGGAATTCGGCTGGAGCAATGTCGAACTGCGCTGCGCGCGGGAGGGCGGCTGCCACGTGCGTTTCCAACTGCTCCAGGGTAATCAGGTCTTGCCGGAGCAGAAAGAGCACATCCTGCAAGTCAGCCTCAAAGCCGCGGGCGACTTTGCTGAGCGCAATGCTGTACGGGTCGTAAATGTACACCATCAATCCGCCGAACTGGCCCACCCAACAATGACGCGTATCCACATCGTCGGGTAGCGGGATGAATTCATCCAGCGGAACTGCTTCGAGTTCCAGTTTCATCTCAGCCGCCACTGATTCAATCGCCGCCTGTAACTCGGCGGCCTCACCAGGTGGACACTCGGCTATGTAGTCAATGTCCAATGTGCGGCGCGGGTTGCCCAGCAGGCAAAGCGCGCTGCCTCCCAACAAAAAGAGCGTGCCGGAGCCGCTATAACGCTCACCTAATTGCCGGAGGAAATCCAGAATCTCAGCCATCGCTATGTCGCCCATTGCGCCTCCCATTCCAGACGTTTGATCAATCGTTCAGCAGCGTACCTGTACGTGCCAACCCAATTCGCTGCCAATCCACTCAAGGCCCGATGACGTTCGCCCAATTGCCTCAACCCCGCTTCCGGGCTGCCGGCCGACGAAACCTGCAACTCCCTGGAAAACAGATCCGGCAATGGCTCCCCTCGTCCAAGCAAGTCCTGTAATCGTGCAGCGTATTCTTGCTGGAGCAGCACGGCGGCAGTATAGAACAATTTGAGCGTGGTCAGGGCCGGCTCCGCCAAATACGCCACGGCTTCCGGGACGGCACGGGCCAGGTCAGGCCGGCACAGCAAGAGCGCAACGATCGCCAGCCGCAGGCGAGCATCCGTCTGTTCAGCCAGCGCTGCCAGCAACCTGGCAGGCAGCAGCGCCGGAGATGGCTCCACGCTCTCCCCGCCGGCCAGAAAACGCACGCCGAGTGAGTTCAATGCGCTGACCAACTCATCGGCAGACTTTTCCTCGATCATAGTGGTTTGCCTTCGTCCGTCTCTGGCTCGAAGAACTCGCACCCCTGGTGCTCGAACGTCAGGAGGCCGGAGCGCGGACTGCATGGGTTGATGCACACGCCCCAGTCGTAGCCCAGCGGTTCGGGCAACTCCAGAAAGTGCCGGCAACTCCGCCCCAAAAAGCCGCCTGGCCGCGATCCACCCGCCCCGCTCGAAGAGCTCGCTCACCCGGAAGTCGTCGTTCGTCACGCTCAGGTTGACGCTAATCGCCTCGACGATCCGGTCGAGCTACCAGCGCTGCTCCTCGGTGAAGGCGCGGCCCTCGCGTATGGCGTTGTATACCTCAACGGCTTTCTGGGGAGGCAGAGCGTCGAGCTCAATGCCGGCCACCCGAAGCGCCTCCCCGGTCTCTTGAGCGATTTGCCTCTCGCCTCATTCCACATTCGTCGTCGTCTCCTCGGCAAAGAACTTGCGCACATCCGCAATCCGCCGCGTCCGCCGGGCGCGAGGCAGGCTGGCGACGATCTGCTGGCCGTACCGCTTGGTGTTGATGCGCGAGTCGAGGATGGCGATCACCCCCCGGTCGGTCTCGGTGCGGATGAGACGGCCTACCCCTTGCTTGAGCACGAGGATAGCCTCGGGCAAGGTCATCTCGTAGAACGGATTGCCGCCGCGATCCCGGATCAACTGCTGGCGGTATTGTACCACCGGATCGCGATGAGGGGAAAAGGGCAGTTTGTCTATGATGACGAGCGAGAGCGCCGAACCGGGAATGTCTACCCCGCCCCAAAAACTACGCGTGGCAAAGAGCACCGCGCCGGCGGCGTCGTTCTGGAACAGGTCGAGCAACTCGGCGCGGGAGAGACCGTTCCCCTGGCAGTAGCAGTTGTAGTCCAGGTGCGGGCTGACCAGATCGTACAGTCCGTTCATGCGGCGGGTGCTGGTGCATAGGACAAAGGCCCGCCCCCGGCTGGCCTGGATCAAGCGCCAGATCTCGCGGCCCAGGTTGAGCACGTACGCCTCCTCGCCCGCGCCATACTGTGGCTCCAGGCCGTTGGGGGTGTAGAGCAGCGCCTGGTTGGGGTAGTCAAAGGGACCATCTATCACACGCTCGATCGCGCCCTCGCGTGGCGCGCCCGTCTGCCGGCGGAAGTAGCCGAAGTGACCCGCCGTGGTGAGCGTCGCGCCGGTGCAGACCACCCGCTTGACAGGCTCGAACAGCGTCTTGCGCAGGAAGTCTGCCACCTGTAGCGGTTCGTTGTAGAGGGCGATGCTGGCCGGACCTGTTTGCCCCGGCTGCTCCTCGCAGTAGCGCACGTGGTTGGGCGGTGGCGGTTCGGCCAATGCGTGCACCTGATCGGCCAGTTGCGCGGCCCATTCCATCACCTTCTGATGCCGTGCGTTTTCTGCGCCTTCCTCGTCGCCGTCTACCGCCGGGGGGTAGGCATATAGCAGGGCCTTGTGGATTTTGTTGAGCCGGTCGGCCAACGCCAGGCCCTCCTGCAATTCGCCCTGCACAGCCCAGCGTCGCTCGCGCTCGGAGGGCTTGTGGGTCAACGTCTCGAACAGTTGATGGTTGAGACTGACCGCCTGCCCGCGCAGCGCGTCAGGCGCGTGGCGTAGGACGACGTTGTCGTTGATGAACTTGGGAACTGTACTGTACCTCATCTCCAGGCGCAGCGCGTTGACGACATACCGCTCCAATTCGTGCGCCTCGTCCACCACGACCACCGGCCGCGGCGAGAGGAATGGCAGCGCCAGATTGAACGCCAGCAGGGCGTGGTTGACGACGACGATGTCGGCTTTTTCTGCCCGGAGTTTGGCCTGCTCGTAGTAGCAGTGGACAACGTGGGGACATTTGTTGCCCAGGCAGTCATCCTGCCCGGCCGTGACGACGTCGCGCAGTTGGCGGGGTAGACGCAGGTCTTCCACGTCACCAGAGGGAACCTCCTGGAGCCGTTTCATCAGGTCGGCGAGGTCATCTTCCAGGCCGGGCAGGGCCAACTGCTGGCGCACCTCGTCGAGCATTAAATGGCAGACATAGTTCGAGCGTCCCTTGAGCAGCGCGGCGGTGAATGACCAAGGACAGACTTGCTGGAGCGTGGGAATGTCCTTCTCCCACAACTGGGTCTGCAAGGTCTTGTTGGCTGTGGAGACGAACGCGCGGGCTCCCGAGGCGATAACGGGGATCAAGTAGGCAAAGGATTTGCCGCACCCTGTACCCGCTTCGATCAACGCAGGCTGCCCTTCCAGCAGTGCCTGGCGGGCGAGTTGCGCCATCTCTACCTGGCCCGCCCGGTAGCGGTACCTTTCCCCTAATGCCTGGGCTACCAGTCCGTCACTAACGAAGGCAGGCGTGACGTCCGGGACTTCAATGCGCTCCTCTTCCCTCGCTGCCAGGCCTGGTTGCTCCTCGTTCGGTCGCGGTGGTCGCTCTGGTGGTTGGGGAGGCTCTGTGGAGGGTCGTGGCAACTGTGGCTCACCTTGAGGCAGACGCCTGGTCATCAGTCAGTCTTCTCCCAACTCCCCCAAGTCCTCCGCAATCGCGCGGAACTGCTCCAGCGCGGCCTCCAGGTCGTCCACGATCTCCGTCGCCAGCACGTCGGGATCGGGGAGGTTGGCCGTCTCCTCCAGCGACTCGTCCCGCAGCCAGAAGATGTCCAGGTTGACCTTATCGCGCGCCATCAACTCCTCGTAGGAAAAGGCCCGCCAGCGCCCCTCAGTCGTCTCCTCTCTCCTCTCCCCCCTCTCCTCTCTCCCCTCTCCTCTCTCCTCTGCCCTCTCTCCTCTCTCCTCTGACCAGGTGGGCGTGCGCTCGTACCGGTTGGCCGGGTTGTAACAGGCGACGAACTCATCCAGGTCGGCGCGGGCGAGGGGGTTCTGCTTGAGCGTAAAGTTCATGTTCGTCCGCAGGTCGTAGATCCACAGCGTCTTGGTCCACGGGGTGCTGCTAGCGGGCTTGCGGTCGAAGAAGAGGACGTTGGCCTTGACGCCCTGGGCGTAAAAGATGCCGGTGGGCAGCCGCAGCAGCGTGTGCACGTCGCACTCGTGGAGCAACCTGCGCCGCACGGTCTCGCCCGCCCCGCCCTCGAACAGGACGTTATCAGGCACGACGACGGCCGCACGGCCGTTGATCTTGAGGATCGTCTTGACGTGCTGCACAAAGTTGAGCTGCTTGTTGCTGGTCGAGGTCCAAAAGTCGTCGCGCACTATCGTCTGCGACTCGCGGCGGATCTCGCCCTCCTCGGTGACGTAGGTGACGCTGCTCTTCTTGCCGAAGGGCGGGTTGGTGAGCACCATGTCGAACCGCTCGCTGGGGTCGGCGGCCAGCGAATCGCCCACGTGGATGGGGCTGTGCTCACCGTTGGCGCCAATGCCGCGCAGGTAGAGGTTCATCACGCACAGCCGCGCGGCGTTATCCACGATCTCCCAGCCGTGCAGCGCCTCGTGGTTGAGATGCTGCCACTGGTCGCGGTCGAGCGGGCCGTGATGCGCGGCGATGTAACTGTGAGCGGCGATGAGAAAGCCGCCGGTGCCGCAGGCCGGGTCGCATAGAGTCTGGCCGGGGCGAGGGGCCATCACGTCCACCAGCGCCTGGATGAGCGGGCGCGGCGTGAAGTACTGCCCCGCGCCCGACTTGATGTCCTGGGCGTTTTTCTCCAGCAGCCCCTCGTAGATCTCGCCCTTGACGTCTATGCCCAAGCCCACCCAGGTCTCGCCCTCAATCAGGTTGATCAAGCGGCGCAGCTTGGCCGGGTCCTGGATGCGGTTCTGCGCCTTGCGAAAGATGACGGGGATGAGGCCCGACCCCCGGCCCAGCTCGGCCAGGATGGTGCGGTAGTGACGCTCCAGCTCGTCCCCTTCGAGCCCGCGCAGGCTGGCCCAACTGTACTCCGGCGGGATGGCGCTCTGTTTGCCGAACTCCCGCTCCTGCTCGTCGGCCATCTTGAGGAAGAGCAGGTAGGTGAGCTGTTCGACGTAGTCGCCGTAGGAGACGCCGTCGTCGCGCAGGACGTTGCAGTAGTTCCACAGACGTTGGACGATGGTGGCGGATTCGGTTGCCAAGTTTCCTTCTCCTTCTACGTTCTCGTTTGTTTCACAGTGCCCTGGTTGATCTTCACAGCGGGACGCCCGCGCACCATTCTCACGATGCCGATTTCCTTGCCACAACCAGGACAGGTGGGGCGGGAACCTGTCGGCATTCCTGATACTCCCACGTGGTCTTCTCTAATCTCGTCCAGATAGCACTTGATCAGACGCCCTCTGCCGCCCTTGAAGTACTTGAACAAGAGTTGACCGCATCGGCACTCTACTTTGATGACGCGACCCTTCGACATGTTGCTTCACGATCAGCGTGATGGTTGTCTTGTGGGATTACGCCGGATACGCTTCCAAACCTGCGCGCATCGCGCCCTCGACGGTGCCATCCAAGTGCCCTCCACCTGGGAACATCCACTCCTCAGGGTCATAACACTCGTCGCTGTACTTGAAGATAGCAAAGTCCCAATTGTCCATAGCCCCGTTGTACTTCAAGCGGCAGACGTGGCCGACGCGCCCCCAGTCATTTCTGTCCAGGTACAGATAGCTGCCTCTGTAGCGCGCGATGTAGAAACAGTCTGAACCTCGTAGTTCCCCTCTGTTGAACTGCTCCACAATCGCGTCTACTTGTGCTCGAACTTCATCTGGAATCTTCTTTTTGCCCATTAGATCACCCCCAATTTCAGAGCAAGTCGAAAAACGCATCCGTGCCCAACGTGGGGATCATCCGGCGGGCCAACTGCTCCACCGGCCCCGTGGTGACAAAGATCCAGTCGTCAATGCTGCCCAGATAGCACCAGCGCTCTGCCCGGTAAACGCGCGTCTCATCATCTTCCAAGATAAAGCGCAGCACCAGCGTGAACTGGGCGCTGCGCTCCAGAAGCGCTCGCAGATCGGCTTCTTTCGCCTTGGGCAAGAAACCGAACCCCTTTAGACCGGAGAGCAATTCATCTGCATCCGGTCCCACCGACTCGTACACCTCGATGCGGTCGTGCTTGACGTTGACGCGGTAGTTGCGCGCTTTGGGATGTTGGCGCAGTGCTTCCTCGACGGCGGCGATTTCCCCCGGCAGGAGCTTTTGGACCCGCTCTTTGACCAGCGAGACGACGCCGTTGACGCTCTCGCTGATCTCCCATCCTTTTGGTATCTTGTCCACCACACGTTTGCCTTCCAGATCGCGCGCAAAGGTGTAGCGCGGCTTTCCGGTCTTGGTCACCCCCTGGCACAGCGTATAGGTTATTCCCTTGCGGTTTGTGTACGTTACAGGCATTTCACTCCTAACCTGGATGAACCGGATTTCCGCTTCTACTTTCCTTCCCGCTCCGCCCTGATGCGCTCCAGCAACACCGACGCCGGCTCATCGTCCAGGTGCTGCGGCACAAGGCGGCCCTCGAACGCCTGTTTGAGCACCGCCTGCCGCAGCCTGCGAGCGCGCGCCAGCGCCGCCACCACCGACGCCTCCAGCACCGCCACCACCGACAGCCGCCGCTCGACCTCGGCCACGATGCGACGTTGTTCGGGAAGCGGTGGGAATGCTATGACAAATCTGGAAAGCCTAGCAGCCCCAAGGTGTTGAATGCTAATGCCTCTGGCAACTTCTCCGAAGCGCCCTGTGAGCGCATCTGTCAAGAAATGCACGTACACGAATTCGGGCGATAGACTGAAGAGACGAACCCGTATCAACGTGTTTTGAAAACCGCACTCTGGGATTTCTTCCCTCCATATGAATGGTTTACCTACTTCATTTGGACTGCCCGACGCTTCTGCAAGTAGGATGTCGTTCTTTTGTAAGCGATAATTGTCCCAAATCTCTGGGGGAAAATCCATTTCTTTGACATCCGACAAGTCTGCACCGTCCCAAGTTGCGTTAGCTGCTCGGAGATATGGGCGCATATTGGGGCCTTGGTGATACTTTGGTGATCTTTGCCGCCCCAACCGCACTTTCCCGATTTGTTCCACCGTTGCCCACTCCCATCCCTCCGGCAACTCTGGCATGTCCTCCGTATCTGGCGAGACAGGCCCCTTGTACCGCTTGCCGGGATGCTCCGCCTCCCACCGAGCGCGGCGCTCGGCCAGGATGCGGGCCAGCAGTTGGTCGGCAGGCTCGTAGTCGCGGCCTTCCGCGTGGGCCAGGGATGCCTCCGTGGGGACGAGCCGCCCCTCGCAGGCGGCCTTGAGGACAGATGCCTTGTAGCGCCGCAGATTGACCTGCGCTCGCTCCAGGGCCGCGACGCCAGCATCCAGCCGCGTGAACTGCGTCTCAATCTCGGC
>Ga0209121_10002736_pt1 | contig 17586 bp, 10 predicted proteins | sample Cruoilmetagenom3_FD_187292 | JGI IMG/M metagenome (GOLD analysis project Ga0209121, IMG submission 187292) | Oil polluted marine microbial communities from Coal Oil Point, Santa Barbara, California, USA - Sample 3 (SPAdes) (version 2) | ecosystem: Environmental > Aquatic > Marine > Oil seeps ... | reverse complement strand
ATTGGAAAAACATCTACGGAAAAGGATTCACGCAACGAATCCATCCTACGGCGGAGCCGTTTAGTGCAATACGGTGGCAAATTTTAACTTCGCCATAAGCATCTGTAATTAAGACACTTATGAGATGGCTATTTTTGAGAAATTGGCAGATAAGAAGGTTTCGGATTGTAGGTGAGTTGTAGGCGCCGACGGACGAAATTTGGGCCATTTTGGTGTTGCTATTTCACTCTCTCACAGCTTCTGTTTGCAGCAGTTTTGATCGCCACTCATGTCCTGTTCTCGGAGGGGCCGAGGGTGAAATTCCCTCGGCTTACTCAACCCTGGAAATTGTGGTGTTTTCCGGCTGCTGAAAGAGGTGGCTTTTCGAATAATCCTGGCATTTTATAACTCACTAAAATGGGGCCGTTTTAGAGGTGACTTGTCACTCTTCCACAGCTTCCGTTTATTAAGATGCCCAAATAGGAAATATACCTTTGACCATACCGCATTTTTACACAATCCTAATAGAAACACTTACCAATACATAATCAAGAGATTTTCCTTGACGGAAAGGTGTATAATTTGGTATAGATAATATTAATGAAGCTTGTGTCTGCGCAGTCGGGCATTTAGGGATTTGAGGTCATCTGGCAGGCAAAATTCTTGCAGTTTTGGGAATAGAGGAGGAATTATTATGTGCGACATAGAGTTGTAATTGAGACTTTGTGCTCGCAGTTAAGATTGTACAATTCAATTAACAACCTATATCTATTTTTTAAGGAGGACTATACCATGATGAAATTCACATTCACCCTGATAGCGGTTATCGCCCTATCAACAACCGTCGCCTTTGGAGGCGAATGGATCATATTCAGTGAGGGACTCCCGCCCGGCGCTGATTTAGCGTTGCGCGCTGACAGCCAGTTTGTGGTCAGCGACTCGAACCCCTACCAAGGCGCATATCACTTGAAACGCGACTTTGCGACCTGGGGAGACTGGGCCTGGATTACGGGCATAATGAATCTGAATTTAGACCTGTCCGGCATCGACTTCGACACCGCTTACATCGAGTTCTACATCGATGGCGGGACGAACGCTATCGGCTACCTGGAACTGAGGCTGGGGGGCGCCGCGTGGGATCCGGACTTCCAAAATACCAGCGTCACTGTTGATGACCAGCCCGGCTATGAGCTGGTTAAAGTGATGCTCAAGGATTTCACAAGCGGTGGAGCCAGTGCGACGAATCTCGATGAGTTTACGGGGGGAACGGGCATGATTGACCGAGTTTCGTGGGGCTTTGGGGCGGCTGGTGATCTGTTCGTTGATGAGGTTCGAATCCTCGATGCGACAGGCGGGGTCGCCGCTATTGCCTCTAATCCCAGTCCGGCTGATGGTGCTTACCATGAGGATACCTGGGTGACACTTAGCTGGAAGCCGGGAGATTTCGCAGCCTCTCATAATGTATATCTGGGGGATAATTTCGATGACGTTAACGAAGCGACACGGGATTCGGATGTGTTCCGGGGCAACCAAGACCTGGCATTTTATATTGCAGGCTTTCCCGGATATGCTTACGAGGAAGGCCTTGTTCCGGGCACAACGTACTATTGGCGAATAGATGAGGTGAACGATGTCGAACCGAATAGTCCGTGGAAAGGCTTTGTCTGGAGTTTTACAATTCCACCAAAGACTGCTTATGATCCGGATCCGGGGATAGGTGCCGAGGATGTTGACTTGTATGTGCAGCTCAGCTGGACGCCAGGATTCGGTTCAAAACTGCACTATATAGTTTTCGGCGAAGATTTTGACGAGGTAAGTAATGCTCCTGCGGGTACTTCTTATGGAGCTACGAATTACTCGCCCGGCCCGTTGAAATTAGCTAAAACATACTACTGGAGAGTTGATGAGTTCGACGGCACAGAAACGCATAAAGGCCAGGTCTGGAGCTTCACAACTGAAGGCGCTGTTAGCAGTCCGAATCCGGTTGATGGTGCATTGGATGTTAAGCCATCTGTAATTCTTAATTGGGTTGCTGGAGCAGTCGCTGCTTCGCATGAGGTTTACTTTGGCACAGATGCGGACGCCGTGGCCAATGCAACGATAGCCTCACCTGAATACAAGGGACCAAAGTCTATCGGCGAGGAAAGCTATAATCCTGGCAAGCTTACATTGAATACCTCGTATTATTGGCGGATCGATGAGGTTAACGACGCCAGTACCGACAGCCCGTGGGCGGGTAAGGTCTGGAGTTTTACTACCTGTGATTTCTTTGTCATAGACGATTTCGAGGATTATGATGCTGACGATAATCAGATATGGTACGCTTGGCACGATGGGCTCGGCTATGGCTCACCCGGCTCCGATCCTTACTTTGCCGGCAACAGCACCGGTGCTGCAGTAGGCGATGAAAATACCCTTTCGTATACAGAAGAAACTATCGTTCATGGTGGCCTTCAGTCTATGCCGTTTGTATTCGACAACAACAAGCAGGGCTACTCGATGTATTCAGAGGTGGAATACACATTAGAAGCTCAGCGTGATTGGACAGAGCAAGGCGTTACGGAATTGTCGCTGTGGTTCAGAGGGTATCCAGGATCTGTTGGCAGTTTTGCCGAAGGTCCGATCGGAACTTACACGATGACCGCTTCCGGCGCAGATATCTGGAACGTCAATGGCGTAGAGGCCGATGAGTTCCACTTTGCATATAAGATGCTCAACGGCGCCGGCTCGATTATAGCGAAGGTTGAGAGTGTCGAGAACACGAATGGCTGGGCCAAAGCGGGCGTGATGATTCGCGAATCATTGAACCCTGATTCGGCACATGCTTTTGCATGTGTTACACCAGGTAACGGAGTTGCTTCACAGTATCGACCGACTACGGGAGGTAGCAGTGGAAACTTTAATCAAACCGGTTTAGCCGCTCCTTATTGGGTAAAACTGGAGCGTAGCATCTCCGGCCTATTTACAGTTTCACACTCTGCGAACGGCACGAACTGGCAGCAGGTTACCGGGGCCACAGCACAGAACATTGCTATGGGCTCTAATGTCTATATCGGTTTGGCATTAACTAGCCATGACGCAGCTCAGACTTGTCAGGCTGTATTCTCGAGCATTACAACTACCGGGATAGTCAGCGGGCAGTGGACGAACCAGGATATTGGCATCGAGAGTAATGATCCCGAACCGCTTTATGCGGCTGTGTCCAATAGTACAGGCGCACCTGCTATAGTGGTTCACGATGATCCTGTCGCGGCGCAGATCGACGCATGGATAGAATGGGTTATCCCACTTTCGGCTTTTGCCGATCAGGGCATTGATCTTACTAACGTCGATAGTATTGCGATCGGTCTTGGCACACAGGGCAACACAACAGTACCCGGCGGCTCGGGCAAGATGTATATTGACGATATTCGATTGTATCAACCGAGAGATGCTGCTGAATAGCTCTCTCACCCTTACAGAAATGACGGCAGGTCGTGCAGTAATTCGGGGCCTATACTAAATTGATGGGTATAGGCCCCTGTTGTCTTTTTACTCAAAGGATTGGTGGCTTGAATAAGTTTCCAGCCTTTTGCTTTTGACGTCGGCCATTGAATACGTTTGCGATTTTTTAGCCCTCACATAATCTCTTTACAAATAAGAGCTTATGGAGTTAAGAATTTCTGGAAATAGGTAGATAAGGTTCTTTCGGGTTGTAGCCAGGTTGTAGGAATTTTGCGAGTCAAAATTGGGTATTTTAGTGTCTTGATGTCACTCTATTTCAGCTTCTGTTTGCGACAGTTTTGCTCGCCACTTTTCGGCTTCTTCGGGCTCGTTCCTGCCTTCGTAGAGGGTGATTAGGATTTTAATCAGCATGGGCGAAGCCCATCCTGCTTCTTTCAAGTAGAAGCCAACTTTTAATACTCAGCTTCCTTATCATTCTTGCCGGCATACCAGAGTTTTGGCACATCTTCGCCTTCGGAATATGCGATTGGAGATACATGGCCGTCTAACCAGAGGGTATTGCAGTGGCCGCTCTCGTATTTCTGCGAGCGGTTATGGCGGTATATCTCAAAGATCGCATTTTCATAGAATTGCCCGCCCCAACTGTGACCACCCGGCCGCCATTGCGGTATGTTCCATTTCCCCTGCTTATACAACATATCGCCGTTGTCATCCAGTAACTGCTCGAAGTGATCCTGGCAAAGGATAAATTGAGCCGGGGAGACATTGACGCCGCTATTGGTGAGCTTTGTCCCTTTCAAATAGCGCATATAACGATTTTGGCCGTAACTGGCGATTTTAGCGTCTTCCGGCGACTCGTGAAACCAGTGCGGCTGTTTGGAACTGGGACAACCGAATAATTTCGGCGATTGCACGTATTCAAGATACGCCACCCCCCAATAGCTCCTGGAATCGTCTTTATCTATTATCGTACCATCGGCATTATACCACATAATCTGGTTGGAGCCCCAAATCCCGGCTTTCGGCATATAAAATGCTCTGTCATTATCATCCAGATACAACGCCAAACCCAAACCTAATCCCCTCAGATGCGCCTGGCAAATGGTGTTTTTCGCCTGTTGCTTGACCTTCCTCAACGCCGGCATTAAAATCGACAGTAGTAACGCGATAATCGATATAACAACCAGCAACTCAATTAGTGTGAAACCTTTTTTTCCGCTCATGATATTGTGTTATATCGCGTATCCAGATGACTGATAGGTATTTTGATTCTTCAATCATGAAAAATGATTATACCTTTCTGAAGCAAGGCAGATCAAGGACAAAATAGGCACTCTCTTTTTTTTCGACTCCGAAGAATTCTCAAAAGGTGTGTGAAAACCCTAAACGCACACATTTCAGCTAATCACCCACCATACCGTAATATTAGTACACGAACCGCAAGATTTTGCTTGACGCGAATAGGGCGAATTAGGTATAAATCACAGTATAGGCAAGTTCCTGTGGGTTCTTGATTTTGCAGCCTCATACATGCTTGAATTCCCCTCGGGATTTTGCCGATGCCACGTATGGCAGGAGAGTAGTGACAAGACCGCCGAAGTCTTATGCTTCGGAGATAAGGATTCTTGCCAAGTCGTTGAAACGAGTTCTTAGGTTGTCGAATGAAGGAGGTAGTCGAAAGCTGTTAAGAACAAGCAATTCTCAGCCGATATGTACAAGACCAGTTATCGGTGTGTTTAATGTTAGCCTTTTTTAAGGAGGACTATCATGTGTAAGAAATTGATTTTCTTGGTATCTTTGGTTTTTGTGCTGAGTTCGGCCTGGACGAGCCCGGCCGGGGCCGCCGATCCGGGCCTTGTTGGCTGGTGGAAGTTCGATGAGGGCTCCGGCACCGTCGCAGCCGACTCCAGTGTGAATGGCATGGACGGCACACTTGTCAGCGACCCGGTATGGCGTCAGGACGGTGTCCACAAGGGATGTTTGTTCTTTGACGGAGCCCAGGCGCATGTTCAGGTTCCGAATCAGGACAGCTTGAATCCGGGGGACGGGAGCTTCACGTTTGCATTCTGGGCAAATGTTGAGACGGCGCCGGGCACCCAGGGAACGACAAACTGGGACCTCGCGGTGAACAAGAGGGACGCAGGCAGTGTTGGGTATTACATCGGAGCGGACAGAAATCAGGGCAGTGCCGACCAAACCGGATACCGATTCATGGTGGGGGACACCGGTGCAACCAGGAGAGACACCCCGTTTGTGGCAGTGCCGCTGGGAGAATGGGTCTTTGTGGCGGCCGTTCTGGACAGAGATCTCAATGAACAGAAGATCTCCGTTGACGGAGGCCAGACATGGGCCACCGCAACCCCGCCGCCCGGCCCTGTTGCACCGAGCATGGATCTCGGGATTGGATTCGATATCGGGATAAACGATTACTGGTTTCATGGGAGGATAGACGATGTGCGCCTCTACAACTGGCCGCTGTCGGCAGATGAGCTTCTGATTGTCATGGAAGGCGGAGAAGGATTTCCGCTTGCCCGGCGTCCTGACCCGGCGGACGGGGCTGTGCTTGGAGCTACATGGGTAAACCTCTTGTGGACGCAGGGAAGCTTCGCAGTCTCGCATGATTTGTACTTTGGAACCAGCTTCGATGACGTCAGCGCCAGTGCCGAAGGGACCTTTGTCGGCAATCCGGTCACGGCCTCCCAGTTAGTCGGATTTACCGGCTTTCCCGCCCCCGACGGCCTCGTTCCGGGCACGATTTACTACTGGCGGGTCGACGAGGTAAATGATGCAGATCCGAATAGCCCCTGGAAAGGTGATGTCTGGAGCTTTACGGTTCAACCCAAGATTGCCCACAATCCAACCCCCTCTGACGGCGACAAGTTTATTACCACGGATGTCACCCTTGGCTGGACGGCTGGTTTCGAAGCAAAACTGCACACGGTATACTTCGGCGACAATTTCGACGATGTGAGCGCTGCCTCCGGAGGTGTTGCTCAGACAGATACAGCTTATGTTCCCGGCCCACTTGAGTTAGGTGAGACTTACTATTGGCGGGTAGACGAATTCGACGCCGCCACGACACACAAAGGCGATGTCTGGAGTTTCACAACCAGACCCGCTATCTCGATTGTCGATCCCAATCTCGTCGGATGGTGGAAACTTGATGAAGGTTCCGGGACTACCGCGCTGGACTGGTCCGGTCACGATAACCACGCAACCCTTGTTGATGGTCCGCAGTGGGTAGACGGCTATTTTGGTGGTGCGCTGGAGTTCGGCGGTTCGAATTATGCCACGATGAATCCTGTAGCTGATGACATCAAAGGCAACGATGTTACGCTCAGCGGATGGGTCAAGACTACCGACGCCCACGGGCTCTGGCTCTCCTGCAACACCGGCAGTCGCGGTAACGTCGCCCTGTGGTCCATCGACACTGGCCTGGCGACCATGTACGATGGATCCGAGAGTGCTTACGAAGGCCACTCCGACACGATGGTCAGTGACGGAGAATGGCACATGCTGACTTATGTCAGGAGTGGTCCGACCGGGTACATATACGTCGACGGATTCCTGGAAAACACGCACGCGGCCGGTTACAGCTTCAGCGCGACAGACTTGTGGTCCATAGCAATGGAGTGGGACGCTGGCGGCGCGAGCGACTTCCTGGTTGGGATCGTAGACGATGTCCGCATCTACGATATGGCGATGACAGCCGAAGGGGTAAAGCAGATCATGAGAGGTGATCTACTGGCTGCCTGGGGTCCGAGCCCCGGCAATAACTCGACTTCGGACGTGGTGCGTGCCGCGTCCGTGAGCTGGTCACCCGGAGATTCGGCGTCGCAGCACGCCGTGTATTTCGGCACAGATAGAGACGCCGTAGCCGGCGCCGACGCATCGAATACGACCGGCGTATTTAGAGGTCTCCAGGCCACTACCAGCTACACTCCGCCTGAGGCTGTGGAGTGGGTTGGCGGGCCGTACTACTGGCGCGTCGATGAGCAGAATACCGACGGGACTGTCACCAGGGGTAACGTATGGACCTTCGCGGTAGCCGATTACATACTCGTTGAGGATTTCGAGTCCTACAACGATATTCCTGAGGGAGACGAGGGCAGCAATCCGGTGTATTCAACCTGGATAGACGGAGGATATGGTGAAACCAACGACCCGACGAACGGCTCGATTATGGGTTATACTGAATTGTACCAGCCTACGATGGAGAGCAGCACTGTGCACGGCGGCCGTCAGTCGGCGCCGCTGCAGTACAACAACACCACGGCAGCTCTGTCGGAGGTCACCCGGACACTGGCTCCGCAGAACTGGACGGAGCATGGCGTCAAGACACTGGGATTGTGGTTCTACGGCGCTGCGGGGAACACCGGGCAGTTGTATGTGAAAGTCAACGGCTCTAAGGTGGCATATGATGGTGATGCGGCCGACCTACGGCGAGGGTGGCAGGCATGGAATATTGACTTGTCATCGTTCGGCGTGAATCTCCAGAGTGTCACCAGCCTGGCCATCGGCGTTGAAGGTTCCGGCGCTACGGGCACCCTGTTGCTTGACGATATCAGATTGTATGCTCTGAGCCGCGAGTTCATCACTCCGGTTGAGCCCAACGCGGCCGGTCTGGTGGGAAACTGGGCCTTTGAAGGCAACCTGCAGGACTCTTCCGGTCTGGGTAACGACGGCACCCTAAATGGTAATCCAACCTATGCGGTTGGCAAGGTCGGTCAGGCAATGAGCTTCGATAGTTTCGAAGATTATGTGGTGATAGACGGTGTAGCAGATGACATAACGAACAACGATGTCACGCTAGCGGCATGGGTAAATATGCCCCCCGAAGGCGTCTGGTACCCCATCATCAGTTGCAACACCGCCGCTGGCGGCAACGTGGGCTGGTTGGCTGTGGACGCTGGAGGATCCGCTGATTTCGGCAATCTCACCGGCACCATGTTCGTCACTGACAATAGTTGGCACCATCTGGCCTACACAAGGATCGGGGACGTCGGGAGTCTATACGTGGATGGAGTTCTGGAAGGAACGCACACAGTTAATTTCAATTTCAGTGCGGATAACCTCTGGTCAATAGGACAGGAATGGGATGCCGGTCCGACGGCGAGTAACTTCTTGAGTGGTACCGTGGACGACGTCCGCATCTACGACTATGGTCTCTCGTATAGTGAGGTCGCCGGCCTAGCCGGCAGGACTTTGCCGTTCGATAAGCCGTTCTGACATTGGCCGGGACGGTGCAGCTTGTGCCGCAACGGCATAAACATTTGTACAAGTTCGGGGCCTATACTGATTGAGTTCGGTATGGGCCCCGGTTGTTTTGCTCTGAAGGGTAACGCTTTGGTTAAGAGCCATGGTAGTGAGCGTTACGGAAAAGGTGCTAACTGCCGCACAGAGACTAACGGGCGCCGCCAAAGCTACATTCACCTTGGCCATCAGGCTCACCGCCATTTGGGCCTCGATATTACCAACAGCCTCCAATAAATAAAAAAGGTCTGCTGGCGTTGTGCCCGCAGCCCTTTATAAGTACTTCCTCGGCAAAAAAACCGGTCCTATTTCGCGTGGACGACAATGTTGCCGCCGCCGATCTCCTGGTCGGAGCTTTCTTCGGAGCCGTTGTCGTAAACTACTGTCTCAGTTCCAAGGTCATCTTCGGTCCAGATCTTGATCTGGAAGGTGTCGGGTGCGCTGTCGCCTGCCCAGAGCTTGAACTTGTAGGAGCCTAAGCCATCAATCGTGCCGGTCCCTTTGAAGTTGGCGTAATCCGAGCCGGTGACCACCAGCCAGTCGTAGCTGGTGCTGTGGAAATTGAGGTCGCCGGCCTTTAACTGGAACTCGGTGTTGCCCGTCGGGACCGTTGTGCCCTTTTTGTACTTCGAGACAAATCCGAAAGTCGCCTTGCCGCTCAGCGCCGGATCAGGCACGTAGGCCTCTGCCGGTGAGTCGATCCAGCCGCCGCCCGTGACGAAGCCCGCAGACGGATCGTACACCACGACGTACTCATCGCAGGTGGCCTCATCCGACCCGGCGTAGGAATCCTCAAGGGTCAGTTTGACCGTGTATACCCCGGCCGCCACATAGATGTGGCAGCCATCGACTGTTTCGGCTCCCACAATGCCAATGGATGTGATGTCGTCGCCCCAGTCCCACGTGGCGGAATGGATGTCGCCAGGGATGCCAATTCTTTGGCATCGCTGAAGAATTCGGATGGCGGTCTTTACATCGGGGTAAATAAAAACCTCGATGCAGGTATGTTCTTCTCTGGACTGATTGACGATGTCCGCATCTACAATAAGGCTCTGAGCGCAGAGGAAATAGCCGCATTGGCCCAGTAGTCGCAGCAACTTATTGAAATAGGTTAAAGGGCTGGCAGTGTGTAGTATTGTCAGCCCTTCCTTTTTTAGCATTGGCCACCTATGAAAAGCTCAAAGACAAATACTAAAACTCCTGTTGCCACATTTTTTTGAGGCATCCTTGTTACGACGTATCAGTCACGCTTCGTAGACATTTATTTTGAAACCTATGAGGAAATCTTGCGACAAGCATAAAAACATGGTTTAATTCTAGAAATGCTCATGCACGGAATCTGACAAGGAGAAGTCTTATGAAACGACCTGCTCTGGCAAGTACGGTTGTAATATTGGCTGTACTCTTAGGCCAAGCGACATCACATGCGGCGCCTCAGTCAAATGTCGAAGGAACCTGGCTTGGCACTATGAGGATTCCATCCGGCCCTGAATTGAGACTCGTGTTGGATATTGAGATACGTTCTGACGGAACACTGGCAGTTGATTTGACGAGTGTCGACCAGGGAGGGAGTCTCCCGATGGATGAAGCAACCCTAAAGGACAACCATCTGAGCCTTAAGATAAGAACTCCCGAGATTGTTGTGGAGGGAGAACTTGTCGAGGACGGCTCGACATTCGATGCGGAATTCGCCCAGGGAGGAGGCAAGTTTCCCGTGCGATTTGAACTTGTAGATGAGGTCCCCGGATTTGCACGCCCTCAAAGACCAAAGAAACCGTATCCTTATGGGCAGGAGGAGGTGAGCTACGAGAATAAAACGGCAGGCATAAGAATAGCGGGCACGCTGACCAAGCCACGCTCGCAGGGTTCTTTTCCGGCAGTGTTGCTTATTGCAGGTTCTGGTCCCCACAGTCGTAACGAGGTGATTGGTTATCATCGCACGCTTCATGTGCTGGCCGATCACTTGACCAGACAGGGGTTCGCCGTTCTCAGGGTCGACAAACGTGGCGTGGGAGGCTCAACGGGAGACTACTGGAAAGCAAACACCGAAGATTTAGCGAGCGATGTTCTCGCTGGAGTCGAATACTTGAAAACGCGTGCCGATATCAACAAAGGGCATATCGGCCTAATTGGCCACAGTGAAGGAGGATCCATCGCCGCGATGGTGGCCGCGAGAACATCTGATGTCGGGTTCATTGTGATGATGGCAGGACCAGGGATACCTGCTGCCGAGATACTTTATTACCAGGACGGCGCAGAGGTCAAAGCCGAAGGAGCAAGTGACGAGAAGGTTGCCGTGACTCGCCGGTGGTGGCAGCAGATGTACGGTGTCGTAAACCAGGAGCGGGACAATGAGATCGCCACAAAGAAGATCAAGGAGCTGTTCGCTGATCTGAGCGAGCCAGACAAGCAACTTCTCGGATGGTCTGAAGGCAAGCTCAACTATGAGGCCGGTAGAGTGACGAAAGCAGCATACCGCTACTTCCTTAAGTTCGACCCGACACCATTCTTGACGAAAGCAAAATGTCCCATGCTCGCCATGGGCGGCACGAAAGATTGTCAGGTCCCTTCCGCCAAGAACTTGCGTGGAGTTCAAGAAATTCTCCAATCGGCCGGAAACTATAATTGCGAAATCAAGGAACTACCCGGCCTCAACCATATGTTCCAAACAGCCGTTACAGGTGCAGTATCAGAGTATGGCAAGATTGAAGAGACAATTGCTCCGACCGCATTGAAAACAATTACAGAATGGATGTTCAGCCAAACAGGTCGTTGAGTCGAGCAATACTATGGATCTCTAACGCCTGTATCTGGCTGGATGTAGAAGACAGATTAAGAAAGATAGCCTGGCCAGATTCGCACCGTCCATTGAATACGTTTGCGATTTTTTGGTCACCGCCTAAATCCTTAATATATAATAGCTTATGAGATTAAGGTTTTTTGATAATAGGTAGGTATTGGCCCTTCGAGTTGTAGTCCAGTTGTAGCGGTTTACGAGTAAAAATTGGGCCAATTTTGGGCTGTAATGTCACTCTGGCCTGCTACACAATACGTAGCGGATCCTCATTCACATTTTAGTTTAGTTTTTGCACTTATTCTTAAAAAAAGCTGTTTGGTTTTACTTTACAACAGATTTGAACTCGTGGTCCCCTGATTCCACTTTATATACGGTTCCATTCTTTTCCATACGCAGGCATGTAACACCCTCGGCCTTGACGGCAGGCAATCGGCCTTCGGTTATGTTTTTGCCTGGCACATAGACCGTTGCGCTCACGTTCGGCGGAACACTGATATCCCAGGTAAATGAACCATTCTTTAACTTCCAGTTGCTGACGATCTGGCCGTAGGGAGAGTTATAACTACATTTTACCCAATCGACACTCTTAACCAGTGACGGACGAAGAATCACATGCTTAAAGCCCGGATCCTGAGGATCCCACCGGATGCCGGCCAGGCCGCGATAAAACCAGCCGCCTATGTAGGGGAAACACGAGTGGATCTGAGAGTAGTAGCCGTTCCACTGTTCCCAGCAGGTGGTGGCTCCCTGTTCAACCATATAGCCCCAGCCCGGATAGGTCTTCTTATTGACAATGGTATCCACCAGATCATTGCGGTCTATTTCGAGCAGGTAATCGGTCATGATCTGCGTACCAATCATCCCGGTATTGAGATGTCCTTTATCCTTGCTCAGCAGCGTTTCAACATATTTTTCGAACACGGCATTTCTCAGCGCATCCGGCGTTACACCGGTTTTCAACGGGAAGATCAAGTATGGCTGTTCGCCGTTGGCATATGTATTGTTTTTCGGATCGAACCAAGCTTCATGAATTTTCTTCTGCGCAACTCGCATATCGTGTTCAAACGCTCTTTCATCTCCATCCTTGCCAAGCAGCCCTGCAACGGTCTGCATGATCTGCAGCAGATGAACACGATAGCAATTATTAAAGAAACGACGCGACGTATTGTCAGGCCAGTTACTGGTATCCATGCCCCTGCGCGGCGGCACCCAGTCACCTAAGTTGGGCCACTTTTCACCGGGGAAAATATCCTGAAGTACTCCATCTTCGCAATGAGATTTAAGGTACTCCAGATATTTCTTCATATACGGATACCCCTCTTCGAGCAGTCTGCGGTCATTGGAAAACAGATAGGTCTTCCACGGAACCATGATACACATAGCCCCCCATGCCGGACCGCCTCCACTACCATGCGGACAGGGCGCGGTAAACGGCACATAACCGTCGGCCTTCTGCTCGTCCCACCAGTTGCGGGACCACTTCGCATAAAGAGCAGCGGCATCGAAATTGAATAAACCCGTATCCATGATCGTCTGCCCGTCACCGTATCCGAGTCTTTCGCGATGCGGACAATCCACGGTCTGACCGCCGAGGTTCAGGCAGCGATAGGTCCATCTGACCATTTTATGAATACGATTATAGAGTTCATTGGAACAGCTAAACGTACCCGTTTCGGCGATCTCTGTTTCTACAGGCACCGCAGCCATGTCCGATTTTTCCGGCAAATAGCCCAGACCTTCGATCAGCATATAACGGAAAGCGTGGTAATTAAACACATTACTGAATTTCTCAACAACAGAACCTGCGGAAATAAATTCATCATATTGACCATAAACAGCAAAGCCTTTTTTTGCCTGCCTGGCGCGCCATTTAACATCTTCCGGTCGGCCGTCCAGGTCCGCGTAATGCATGGTAACCTTCTGGGCAGGCTTAAGATCGCGCAAGGTCATGTTCATGAATCCTGTAAGATTGGTTCCGAAATCGACTAGGATGGTGTCCTTGTCCAGCCTCTGAACAGAGCGAGGCGCAATGGGTGCAAGTTGCACATTGCCCCCGCAGGGCTGGGCCGTGCAGGGCACATCAGCCACATCAACCTCTATAACCGGTGCCCAATCCTGAGTCGATCTCTGTGTGTCCCACCACGCCTCGTCGAGCTTGCGAGCATCCACCTGTTCCCCACCGAATTTACCCCAACGCCATTGACCTAGCAGCTTTCTTTCACTCGGTTTGGTTTGCCAGGAGGTATCAGTTATTATCAACTGTTCTTTGCCATTGTCGGAAAGCTCCAGTTGCACTCGAACGACCGGGCTGTCGTTTTTAACGCCAGGCAGTCCTGGATGATACCAACCGGTTCCCATCCAGATCCCCAAACTGTTGACGCCATTCTTAAGGCAGCCGGTCACATCATAGGTGCGATAGTAGCTGCGTTTACTGAAATTCGATACCGCCGGCGCAAGGACCTCGTCGCCAATCTTTTGGCCATTTACATAAACCTCGAAATAGCCCAGCGGGGCAACATAAATAGTTGCACGTTCCGGCATATCGTCAATTTGAAACGATTGCCTGTAAAAAGGAGAGGTTGGAGCCTCGGCCCATTTAAGTGTTTTAAAATCCTTGGCGCGAGCAATACCCGGCTTGCCCTCGTGAATATATTCCACGACCAGTTCCTTAACCACACCCTGGGCCGGATCCCCGCCCAAGGTCTTGAAATCAACGGTGAGCGGCTTGTCCTTGGCTAACTCCTGCTTGACGATCGCCGTGACATCCACGGCCACACTAGCATCCAGTGTCTGATAGCTTGCCCTTGTGACGACCACGTCTTTAGTCTTTAGCGGAGTGGTCACGCCGATCCATTGTGCCTTCCAATCTTCAGGATGAAGAAGCCCCATAGACCACTGCGCCGTGTCACTCCATTCGGACGCCATGCCATCTTTATCCCAGACCATCACTTTCCAGAAGCATTGCATGCGAGACTTAAGTGCCTTGCCGTCATAAGCAACGTGAATGGATCGATCCGATTCAACCTTGTCGGACTCCCAAAGGTCACCGATGTTTTTTTCAAGTTTATCCTGCGAACTGGCAACGAGCACTCGATAGGCGGTTTGTCTCTGACCGCGCTCAGCAGATTCAAGCTTCCAACTCATGCGCGGCTTGGTTTGATCAATGCCCAAGGGATCGACAAGATACTCGCAGCGCAGATCGTTCACCTTGATACGCTTTGCCACGGACGCATCGGTTTCAGGTATTGTCAGCGGCAGATCCAGCCAAGCCAGGCCGATGTGCCGTTTCATGTGGCTGGTGCTTTTGCCCTCAGGTGCATCGTAAAACAGCGCCAGCCGATTATCCACCTGAACAACAGACGGCAGACCAATACACTTCTTGGACCATGTACAATTTTGACCGTCGAGAACGACAGCTTTATTCGCCGCATCCCATTTGTTCAGGTCCTTGCTCCAATAAACCCAGATGGCGTCGGTGTATTCTCGACCGTCGATGCCGATGTGGTTCGTAAACAAAAACCAGGTCTGGATGGCTTCTTCATAGTAGAGCGAGGAATTCTCAATCTGTTCTTCAATAGGCACCATGGGGGTTGGGTCTACCGTCCATGGACCATCCAGGTCTTTCGTTCGAGCTATACCCAGGGTGCGCTGGGGGCAGGGATTCCCAAGCTTCCTGGTGGTCGTGCTGAAAAGCTGGAGATACTCATCACCGTTCTTGATCACATGGCCCGGACTTGCTGTTATCGAATAGTAGGTGTCGGGCCTGGTTCGAAACGGTACGACGTTATTCTGTTTAATCCATGGGCCGGTCGGACTGTTCGATTTGGCTTTCATCGTAAGATACGGGAAGTTCGGAACCAGGTCCGGCGGCCGGCCTGCATTGGGGGTACCCAGATAGAACATGTGCCAATCCGTGCCGTCGTTATAGGTGATGCCATAACTGGCGGATGCTGAGTCATCTTCACCCGGTTTCCCAAAATCCAAGATGGGGCCTTTCTTCTCCCACGTAAGCAGATCTTTGCTTACCGCCAGAGAACAGAGCCATCCTTTCGGGCCTGCCGCGTCGTAATGCATGTAGTAGGTGCCCTTATCTTCAAACACCCACACATCACGCGCGCCTAGAATGTCGCATTGATTGGGCCCGTCGCCGTGCCGGAGTACGATCCCATGGTCTTTTGCGTCCATTCGTAGCGTTGCCCCGGGTCGGCCATCGCTGTATTGCTGTGACGCAGCCAATACTGTTGTCGCTACGACAAGTAGCGCAGTTGCTATAGTCTTTACTACCATTGTCATGTTCTTTTACTCCATCCTTTCGTTTCCGCTTTATTTATTCGGAAAGTATTCGGTGATAAATTTGTAGCGTCCACTGCCCACGTTAAACACAGAGTTCCCTTTTTCTATACCAGCAGGATTGCGACTATCTTCTTCATTGTGATTCTCTCTCTTGCTTTGGCGGTCTCAATTCCCAAGTGCAATCAAAGTTGAATTCTGATTAACATTAATGGGTTCTAACCGCATTGCTCGATCGCCTGCTTGAAGTCCGCAATCAGGTCCTCCGGTTCTTCCAGGCCGATGGAGACGCGCGTGTAGTGTTCGGGGATGCCGCGGTCCGGTTCCTCCTTGCGTGCCATGATCCTTGTGACCGGGTCGCCCAGGCTGGTTTGATTGATGATCAGCTTGACGTGCCTGCCCAGGTTCTTGTGCACGGCATCATTCTTCCATTCGATGCCCAGCATACCGCCATAGACCTTTATAGACCCTGACTCCGCATGCTGATTCCACGCAGGCAAGCCTCCATAGCGCACTCGGGCCACGGCCGGATGCGACTGAAGAAACTCGGTAATCATCTGGGCCGAACGGCTGTGCTGGCGCATGCGCAGGGGAAGGGTCTTCACACCCTGCGTGACGAGGAAGGCATCCATGGGCCTGAGCAGGCCGCCGAACCAGTTTTGTGCCTTTACGATCTTATCAACCAATGCCTTCTTTCCTGAGACCACGCCGCCCATGGCGTTGCCGTGGCCGCCCATGTACTTCGTTACGCTGTGAATCACCAAATCGGCGCCAAGACGGAACGGCTGCAGCAGGTAAGGGGTCAACCATGTGTTATCCACGATCACCGTGGCGCCCGCCTGCCTGGCTATCTTGATCAGGGCCGGTGTGTCCAGCACCTCCATGGTCGGATTCACGTAAGGCTCTCAGTGGACGATCTTGGTCGGCTTGGCGCGCAGCGACTTGGCCAGGTTGTCAGGATCGTTCATATCCACGAACTCGACCTCGATACCCCAGGATGGCAGGTAATCGCGGAATAGGGTCATGACCCAGTCATAATTGCACTGGTGGGCCACCACGCGATCACCCGGCCTGAGCAATGCCATGTAGGCCTGCGAGATGATGCCCATGCCACACGGTCCGCCGGCGGCCGCCTCAGTGCCTTCCATTTCCATCACTTTGCGCAACAGCGCCGCCACCGTCGGGTTGTTGAGGTTGCCCGGGCGCTGGTAGCCGGGTGCAGCCTTGTCTTGGCTGATGGGTGTAACCTGAAAGCCTTTCTGCTCACCGTGATGGATGACCTGGGATCCGAAATGCCAACCCGAGGCGGAGGCGAAATGTTCGTCGACCAGGTCGACTGCGCGTGGGCTTGTCACCGCAGGAGGCGTGTCTTCGGCCGCAACAGACGCTACCATGCCTGCCGGCGCCGCAGCCATCACACCCAGGCCGCGCAGCATGTTCCGCCGCGTGACCCCCGTGTCACCCTGGGATGCGAGTTGTTCGCTTTCTGCCATATCTTGCCTTTCATTCATGATGGTCTCCTTACGTGAGATATTTCTGTCTGCTGCCGACTCCGCTACTACTCTTTCTTAATCATTTTTCGAGTGAACCTTGAAGGCGTCGACGACGACATCGCTGCGAATGCCGCCGGGGCCATGTAATCCAGGCTGCTATGCGGCCTGTAGTGATTATAATCCATCCGCCAGCGATCTGCAACATATCTCAATTCATTAACACTCAAGAACAGCTCTCTGTTGAGCAATTCATCTCTGAGCCTACTAGTCCGAGAACAAGCGTACCGTGATTTCCTGGACGAGCCTTGGCGGGGTGATTTTTTCGGCGCA
>Ga0209121_10002735_pt1 | contig 17590 bp, 11 predicted proteins | sample Cruoilmetagenom3_FD_187292 | JGI IMG/M metagenome (GOLD analysis project Ga0209121, IMG submission 187292) | Oil polluted marine microbial communities from Coal Oil Point, Santa Barbara, California, USA - Sample 3 (SPAdes) (version 2) | ecosystem: Environmental > Aquatic > Marine > Oil seeps ... | reverse complement strand
CACCTCCGGTAAAGATCTCGCGGTACACATATCCCAAGCCGTAATATCGAAGCTTCTTTGGTTGCCGTACGCGATGACATCAACCGCAGGGGTCTCGTCACAATTGGCTCGTTTGAAAGATATCGATACCTTCCGACGCTTAGTGACAGCAGAATCGACCCTCAGCTACTTTGATATGCCGTTTGTGATTGTGTTTATCATCGCGATAGCCCTGATGTCTGGCACAGCTGCTCTCGTGGTAATGGGCGGCTTAATATTGATGTTGGTGTTCTGTGTTTACTCACGCTATATCTACTCACAAGCCACATCTAAAAGCTCGCGCGCCAATGCGATGGTCTCGTACCAATGGAATGAAATCCTGCGTGGTATCAAGACTATCCAAGGGCTACCTTTACTTCGTGTCGTTCAATCTCGATTTAGTGCCTCACATATGCAAAGTTCCAACGATGCCGAGAATGTTGCCGTGACTAACAGTAAGATTCAGGCCGCTGGCGGCAGTTTGATACAGGTGATTGGTACTGCAAGTATTGTGACCGCTGTAATCGGTGTAATGGAAGGCACTTCTGACGCGGGTGCCATGCTAGCCACCGTTATTTTGGTTTGGAAAGCATTAGGCCCGATCATGGGTATCTATAATTCAATTTCTAAGTTTCAATCCATAAAGGCGTCATCGGCACAAATCAACAATTTAATGTCGATGAATGATGACAAGCTGACTTTGGAGAAGAGCCCACCTATTCGCCTGTTCCAAGGCAGTGTTGTGGGCAGCGGTGTAAGTCATCGTTACACAGGCGCAGCAACCGGCTTAACCAACTTGGGGTTCAAGATACCCCCAAGCGCAAAAGTCGTCATTTGTGGCCCAACTGGCTGTGGAAAAACGACGCTAATTTCCATCATTGCGGGGCTAGAAGATCGCTATCAGGGCGCAGTGTCTGTCGATGGTTACAACATCAAGCAGTTCAACAGCTACCGCTATCGCACATCGATAAACTACATCCCTTTTAATTTACATATTTTCGAAGGTTCGCTAGAAACCAACTTCATTCTGCATAACGGACTCATTCCAACAGAGAAGATGCAAGAGATGGTGAGCTTCTTCGAATTAGATGAATGGCTCCCTGAAGGTTTAGCTACTCAGTTAAACGTGGACAAATGCAAAAGTCTTCCCAACGGCATTCAGCAAAAGCTGCGTTTAGCGCTTGGTTTAGGTAACTGTGAGCAATCTCTGATCATCATTGATGAACCGTTCAACGGAGCGGAAAATGAAAACTCGCAGTATTTTAACCGCTTGTTCAGCGATAAGTTGTTGAACAAAACAGTCATTTTTTCAACCAATGACCCCGGTTTGATCGCCACTTCCAACATGAGTTTGGTTCTGGAACTAGATGGCAATTTAAAATATTTTGGCTTAACAGACAAATACTTAAACAGTTTAAGTTAACTACAACGACGCTTATTCACAAATTACTCGTTAGATAAATGGATATAATTGACAAAACCATAAGTGAGAGAGATGATTCGGTCTCAAATTACGTTTAACAGGGAAGCAAATGTACACATTCGTTGCAGACAAGCTTGATGTAGCTTACTTATCCGCAATTCCTGAAAACCACCAACTTCAGGGCTGCGATGTGCCTGAAGAAGAGATCGAACTTAGAGAAATCGTTGAGATTTGGTATGAGTGTGCATTCCTACCCGCTTTCAATCTTCAGAAAATTGATATCGCAAACAAAGCCGAACTGACCGTAATACAAACACAAGTTCTAAATAACGATACAAGTACTCTCGCCTTCCTACTCAAAAACAAAGTTTATCGAGCAGCGTTAAACAGAATTTTGGGTATTTGGACACTAGAGCCTTCTGCTAAAACGGCGCTAGAACAACTTCTATTTGAAGTAAATCAAGACAACAATCACTCTCACTAAACTGTTTTCAAAGTTATTCCTCAATAAGCATATAGAATAAACCAACCACCCACCGCTATAAACGAGTAGAAATAGGATCCCTTTCAAAATAAGCTCTGGAATCACAAGAACTTATACCCCTCCCACACTTCCATTAAATATACCGTCTCAAAGTTTCCATATCGGCATTTTTATTCTACTGTTTTTATATAAAAACAGTTGGATGGATCCTTATATGGCGATTACGGTCTGGAATAACCTTTCAGTCAAACATAAACTCTTTGGCTTAGTTCTACTTCCCGTTTCACTACTGCTTTTTCTCGCAGGCAGACAAGCTTTTATCTTGACGACTCAGTTAACCGATTTTGAACGAACCAGTCAGCTATCTGCCTACCTCCAAGATATTTCGCTCCTGTATCGAAGCTCATCAGCTTCTAGCCCTGAAGAGTTCGCAGCACAAAGCAGCCAAGTAAAAGCAGAATTAAAAAACCTATCGCCAATCATTTTCTTAGATACTTCAAATGAAATGAATCAGTTAGTAGCTGACTTCAGCGAAGCAACACTTTCGACAATTCAAGCTATCGACAGTTACGATAAGTTGGATGCACTCGAATGGCAGAGCGATTTATACAAACAATTATTGCTAGAAGTCGAGAAGGTCCCGTTTGAAAACACCAAGCGTGAAATTCAACAACACCTCACGGCATTGCAGCAGCTAGAATGGTTAATGTTTTGGTCAAACGAGGAGTTCAAACTGGGCACCTCACTGATTGAGATATTTCAAAGCAGCCAAGAATACGATCCTGAACTTGCAGAGCAAATCGAGACTCTGAGTGAAAGGCAGCAACTGTTTTTAGAACGCTTTGTTTCGTTGAATGCCAATGAGCATCAGGTATCTTTAATGGTCGAAGTGTTTAGAAATGATGTCTTTGCTCAAAGCCAAGAAATCCGAACGGCTCTACTTGACCTGAACGCCATCAGCCAACTTACTCCACAAGAAATATCTGTTGGTCTAGAGGCCATGAGTGCTCGACTCAACTTATTGCAAAGCCTTGGCGGTGTCATTAAGCAAGAATTCCAAACAGAGGTTGCCCAAGCGATTTCAGACGCTCAAATGGAGCGAACCCTGTTTATTTCCATCGTAGCCTTACTCGCTACCCTTGTTATGGGTTTAACCTTAAGCTTAGCGAGACAAGTGACGAACAACCTTGGACTCGTCCTTAACTTTTTAAAAAGTGAAAACGATCAAACTCGCCCCTCTTTACAAAAACTCATTCAAGGTAAAGATGAGCTCAGTTTATTTGCTCAACAGGTCGAACGACTCACCATCGAAAGAGAGTACGCTAAAGAAAAGCTAACCCAAGCCAAAGAAGACGCAGAAAAAGCGAAAGATCACGCAATACAAGCCAGCAAAGCGAAAAGCAGCTTCTTAGCCAACATGTCTCATGAAATTCGAACACCTCTCAATGGCGTCATAGGTATTTCAGAAATACTGGCTGATACCCCACTAACACCAACACAACGCGATTACGTTGATACCATCGAAACCTCATCACAACTGCTGCTGAGCTTAATCAACGACATTTTAGATTTCTCCAAGATCGAATCTGGAATGTTACTGATAAGTCCACATTCAGCATCCATTAGAGAGTCGATATACGACATCGCTTCTATTGTTGCACCAAAAGCAAAAGAGCAGAAAATTTCAGTTGACGTCGACATCAGCCCTGATACCCCAGCTCGAGTGATGATAGACGATCACCGATTGAGACAGATCTTGATGAATTTCATGTCTAATGCCGTAAAATTTACGGCTGAAGGTGGTGTAACGCTGTCCATTCAGACGCTTAACAAGACTGAAAGCGAAGTCACGATTCGATTCGCAGTACGAGACACGGGTATTGGTATCGACAAACAGCAACAGAAACAGATATTCGAGCCCTTTGCTCAAGAAGATGACTCAACTACACGTCAATTTGGTGGTACTGGGCTTGGCCTAGCCATCAGTACTCAGTTAGTTGAGCTTATGGGCGGACAGATTCAACTTAATTCCGTAAAAGGTGAAGGTAGCTGTTTCTACTTCGATTTAGAACTACCGGTTGACTTAATATTACCAAAACCAAGTACCGCGAGCGCTGATATTTACGTGCTAGGTAAGGAGAATATGCTCTCTGAGCGAATAGAATGTAACCTTAATCTTTATGGCCTAAACGTAGTTCAGCGAACGAAGGACACAGTTAGGCTCACCGAACAACTCGCGACTCAGAAACACAATAAACCAATCACTGTCGTTTTCGCTGAAGACGATACTTTTCAAGCCAACAATTACTCAAATGAATTAAATCGACTGCATAATAATGGAATCACAATCTGTTTGATTCGCTCATTCTTAAGCGAGCCAGTAGATTTAGGCAATTGCATCACAGCTCAAGTATCACAGCCTTTACTAGGCTTGCGATTAATTAAAGCCGTCGAGCTTTGTGATACACAAGGCTTAGCAGAGCTGTCTGAGACGACTCAACAACCTTTAGAGATACAACACAAAATCCTTATCGTCGAAGACAATAGAATTAACCAAAAGATTGCTGGTCTTCATGTGGGAAAAAGTGGTTTCGAATTCGAGTTTGCTAACAACGGCCAAGAAGCCATAGACAAGTTTACCGCAAATCCTCATTATGCAGCGATCCTGATGGACTGCATGATGCCTGTTATGGATGGTTTTGAAGCTACGAGTAATATTCGACGAATTGAACTAGAAACAAAAGCTACACGCCGTATTCCGATCATTGCCTTAACCGCCAGTGTGATTGATGACGATATTCAGAAGTGTTTCGACGTAGGCATGGACGATTACGTGCCAAAACCTTTCAAGTTCGAAATGTTAAAGGAGAAAATACTCACCGCTGTTGAAGCAATGCCGCTTGCCAACAGGAATGTTTCCCCGACCACATCAAAAACGTCTACGGTCACTCCCATTCACAACGCCAGCTCTGCTAAACAAACCTTACCGGAAGAACTCAAGCAAAAAACGATACCTAGAAAATCCGAAAGAATACTACTTGTAGAAGATAACCGAGTTAATCAGAAAGTGGCTTCTTTGATGTTAACTAAGGCTGGCTATGCTTTTGAACTTGCAGAGAATGGACAAATCGCCGTAGATATGTATCAAAACGACAGTGGTTTCGACGTTATTCTCATGGATTGCATGATGCCAGTGATGGACGGCTTCACCGCAACAAAAGAGATACGTGAATACGAGAAAAATCTAGGCTTAAGCAAAACTCCTATCATCGCGTTAACCGCCAGTGTTATCGATGATGATATCCAAAAGTGCTTTGATTCAGGCATGGATGGGTACGTAGCGAAGCCCGTGAGAAAAGAGAAACTATTCCATCAAATAGAAAGTGCGACTTGTTAGGAGAAACCAATGGATTGGATCAGAACGATTAAAGCACTCCCTTGCAGAGTTATGCTATCAACAGCAATTGGGCTGTTAGGGAGCCTACTCCTTGCCACCCCAGTGCATGCAGCGGAAGATTACGCCATATTTTCTTTAGATTCTGGGTTTGAAGAGATAACAATAAATAAAGCGAGAAAGCTATATCGAGGAAAAACCAAGCGTCTGAACGGCAAGCGTGTAGAACTATCAGATTGGCCTGAAAACAGTACCGAAAGAGAAGATTTTTATCAGTTACTTCTCGGCAAAAATGCAGCTCAAATGAATGCACACTGGGCTGGCTTATCTTTTTCAGGGAAAGCGCGTTACCCAAGAGAAATCAAACAGGCTTCAACAGACAGCCTAGTCGATTGGCTCGACGACAAACCCAACCGCATTGGTTATTCACCACTCTCGACGGTTCCTCAAAATGCCAACGTTTTGTACGTTATAAGTTCGGAGAAATAACATGAAAAAAATAATCACGTCAGTGCTATGTGCTTCAATAGCCTTTCCGGCCTTTGCTATTATTGAGTTTACCGATAATTTATCGTTGAGCGGATTTGGCTCTACATCTTGGGCAAAATCAGATAACGACAACCCCTTAATTATTACCCGCGGCTTTACCGATGAAAACTGTTACGACTGCGATACTACATTTGGGGTACAACTCGACTATTTTTACAATTCATTCAAAGCTTCCGTGCAAGTTGTCAAACCACCACAATACGATTGGAGTGAACCACAACTCGAGTGGGCTTATCTTGGCTATGAGTTTAACGACCTTGATGTAAGTGTTGGGCGTCTGAGGCTCCCGTTATTTCTCGCGTCTGAATACTATTATGTAGGCCAAGCTTACATGACAGCAAGGCCGCCTACAGAGGTCTACAACAGCGTACTTGGCATCACGGCGTTCAATGGTATTAAAGTGAACTGGACTCATGATGTGAGCGATGAAGCGACCTTGTTACTCTCCCCGTTTGTTGGAATTAAGGATAAGAATGATGTCGAGTTCAATTCATCAACCAAGCTTGAATTTGAAACCAATCGAATGTTCGGAGCGAACTTGCAGCTTAGTGGTGAAGATTATCGTTGGAACATATCTTTCCTAGATTCAAATTTTGACCAAACGGTTAAAATCAAAAACATTGGCTCTCTTCCAACAGATAACAATCAGCATATCCAACTTTGGTCTCTAGGTGCAGAATATGAGTTTGGTCAGGCCATCTTTGCCAGTGAGGGGCAAATCAGTGACTTCAATTCTTCTATGTATGCAAGCCTTGGTTATCATTTAGGTCAATTTACCCCATACCTTGTATACGGGGCGCAATTCGACGCCAATGAACACTTAAATGGTAACAGTTATCTTATTGGTGTGGACTACGATGTACTGCCAAATGTATCTATCAATGGTGAAATTCAGTACTTTGAAGCTCATAAATCAAGAGGTGCCTTTATCGAAGATTTCAGTTCACTCAATACTTTTGATGACAAAGACGCGATGCTTTATACCGTCATGTTGAGCTTCGTGTTTTAACCCACGATAAAAAATCGTATCCATCAAAACATTGGTCAACGCGACTATTAGTCATCAATAACAATAGTGATTAAAACCAAAAGCCCAAGGTAATCAAATAACCTTGGGCTTTTTAATGCTGGTAAGTAAGCAACGCTTAGTATTTAAATAATACTTTCACGTCGCCTGTTAAAGCGGCTTCATCTACATAACCAATTGCATTGGTTTTTGAAGCAACCGTTATAATTGCTTCGTTGTAGTCTGAAACCTGGATTGGAGCTTCAGCTTTACCGGTAAATACAAGTCGCGACCACGCTGATTGAAGTTGTGATTCGCTGCGTCCCGTTGCCACCTCATGGAAGGCAAGTCTGCCTTCAGAACCATCAGCTAACTCGATGATCTGTGCTTTAGTACCATTCGATAGCTTGCTTTTCTTACCCATGAATAACTTTTTAACGTCTGATTTAGATAAAGAATCAACGCCAGCATTGTTACCAATCACTACCATTCCAGCAGAAGCGTTAAATGAAAGAACCGCTACGGTTATTGCTGCCAGTAAACTTTTCATATGGCCTCCTTAGAATACGAAATCAAGACGTGCTGAATAGACAATAGAGCTGTCTTCAAGGTAATTACCCGTTGCAATATATGGGCTTACTGTTGTTTCAACATTACTTTGGAACCCACCACTAGTATCGCGGTAATCGACATAGGTCACATCCGCTTTTAAAGACATGTTCTTAGCGAAATCCCAACGGCTACCAACAGAGTAAGAAAGACGCTCGTAATTCATCGACTCTTGAATAGCCGTCGTAGTCATGTTCTCACGTTCTTCGTTGTCTGTTGTTTCAACCCAGCTAACGGAAACGTAAGGCGTAAATTCATTGACTCGGTAACCAACCAAACCAGAAACCGATTGATAGTCATAAAACTGCCCTTCCAATTGAACATCTGCAGCTTCTACGTTAACTAACAGATCACCATTGTCATATTGAGCACCCAAAGAGATGAACTGACCATCTTGGCTATCTAGCATTGCACCCAATTGACAATACGGGTCTTGTGAGTTTTGGAAATCACAAGATGGATTAGATTCAGCAACAAAGTATGAACCACGGAAGGTAAAGTCATCTACGTTCCAGTTGGCACTGATACCGAATAGTTTATCCAGTTTCACCTCACCAACAATTGAGTCATCTTCATCAATAGTACCTATACCAACCACTGGCTGAAGAAGAATACTTGAATCTTCAAGTTCAATCGGAATCAATAAATCAGCACCCGTGTAGCCCTTCAAAACAATGTTTTCATACAACTCTTGAGAAGGCCTGATCATTGGATACGCATAGCCAAGGTCTGTGTAATCTGAGTAGAAAAACAAAGGTAAACGCAACTTACCTGCTCGAGCTGTGAAGGCCTCAAAATCATAAGAGGCATAAGCCATCTCAATTTTTGGCTCATAATCATAACGGCTGTTTGCAACGATTTGCGTCACGAACTTAGCACGCTCATTTACTTGAAAATCAAATTGTAAGCCTGCTAATGTCTCTTGCTCCCAATCTAATTTTTCGTCGGTATAACCCGCATAACCTATCGCATTGTCTGACTTACCGATGCCTACAGAACCAAATCCACTAATTCGAAGATCATCCATGTTTGCAGCATTTGCTCCAAACGCCATACTTACTAGGGCAGCAACCACTGTCTTCTTCATAACTAACTCCAATTGTTATGTGATTTTTCGTTTTTATATAATTGTTTTTGTATAATCAGCCCATATTTGGGGCATACTCCCGCCCTCCTTAAGGCATAGCCGAAAGGAGAGAGGGAATGATTCTAGGGAACTTAACTGACTTTAAAGTGGCCAGTTAGTGTTGAAAGGTTACGAGTCACTTTTTGAATATCTTGCGCCACGGCGTCCACTTGCTGAACGCTGTTACTGGTGCCTTCTGCCATCTTGCGAATTTCTTCGACAAAAGTTTCAATACGAGTGGAGGTTTGCTCCTGCTCTTCAGTCGCAGCGGCAATACTTTCGTTTCGTTGACTGATTTCGATAATATCTGAAGTAATTTTCTGCAGAGAATTTTCCGCGACAATTGACTTTTCAACACAAGTTTCGGCTTTAATTACGCTATCAGAAATAATCGATGACGCAGTTTTTGCTTGGTCTTGTAACTGTAAGAGTACAGATTGAATTTCTTGTGTAGATGATTGAGTTCTTGATGCTAACGTTCTTACTTCATCAGCAACGACAGCAAAACCACGGCCTTGTTCACCAGCGCGTGCAGCTTCAATTGCCGCATTAAGCGCAAGCAGGTTGGTTTGCTCTGCAATCGCACTGATCGACTCAAGTATCGAGCCAGCACTTTGTGTGTTGTCATTTAGCTGTTTAACCACTTGAGATGCATTACTTACATCATGCGTTAATTCTTGCACGGCTAAAATCGTACTCTTGACTTGCTTCTCTCCTAAGCTTGCTTGCTCACTCGCACTGGAAGCTGAAGTCGAAGCATCATTAGCGTTCGTAGCGATTTCTCTAGCGGCAAGAAACAATTGATTTAATGAACTTGATACTTCTTCAATAGAGAGATGCTGCTTAGTCGACAACTCACTTGTTACTTGACTTGATTTAACAAGTGAACCAGAGATCGTGTCCAGCTGAGTAACGTTACCTATAGTGTGTGTGACGTTCTGTTGTAAATGAGAGACAAAGTTATTGAATGATTCAACTAAAGGTTTCAGTTCGTCATTTTTTTCATGCTGTAGGCGAACCGTTAAGTCTCCATCCCCTTCAGCAATATCACGCATTTTGTCACTGATATTCGCGAGATCTCTACGTATACCTTTCACCACAAACCAACCAAAGATACACATCGCAAGCATGGCTACAGCACCAGACACACTCATGATTTGGTTAGCTTTTTTATTGTTTGATTCTAAATCTTGTACCGCGTTTTCAAACTCTGATTGACGAGCCAAAGAAAACTTATGCATACCCAAAGTAAGCTCATCTAAGATTGCGGTGCTCTGTTTTGCAAGGCGCCCAGCTTCGCTAAGGCTGATCTCTTCATCTATCATGCCTTGAGCAATTCGGTAAGCTAACTCAAAATATTGATTGGTTTGATCTTGCAAAAGTGCAGATGAGCTCTGTAATGAAGGATCGAGAGAGATTTGAATGTTGAAGTTATTTTGAATCTCAGCGAGAGTTTGCTTGTTCATCTCCAAAATCTCGTCATCGCCTAGAGTCACTGCCAAATTAAAGCGCTCGGCTAATTGAGAGATCAATACACTATTCAATGAAGCCGCATTCATAACCGGATAAGTAACTTGATCAATTCGATTAACCTGTTGGGTGTTACTGGTTAACGTATCCCCTCCGACAAATAGAATACTAGTAAATCCTACTAGCGACACTAAACATAAAGCCAAAATCCTATTTTTGATCGATAGTGTAAACATAAGCTCCCTTTGTTAAACAGTATGATGAACTGCACATGTATTTTGAACAATAACAGATCTGACCAGTATATCAATCTGTCACACCGAAAATAGTGACAAAAATGTTAATATTATTTATAAATTATTATACAAGTAAGAATAACCATATAAATCAGCATGTATAATTAACTACTTTATTAAAAACGAGTTCAACATCAAACTGAACACCTCTCCATAAGACTGTAATTCATCATGTTCCAAAATCGCTTTAGTTATTCAAAAATTAGGATTTCAAGATAGTTAAATTAATATTGAGAACCCAAGTTTGCCCTTACATTTAGCTTCGCAATAAATTTAAGCCGCAAAATTCTCTACTATTTAATGATTCTGTCAGCAGCGTCAGTGTTGTGTAAAAAGGCTGCAAACTCACGAACTTCACCGCCCTTACTCGGTCAATCTTAGAGCGAATAAACAGATACCTTAAACGGAGAACGCATGCGAATAGCGACTTTATCTTTAAGTTTGGTTTCAGCGGTCGGTTTCGCGGCTGAGCCAAATCCTTTTCCAATTACGCCCGATGAAAGTGGCGAAGAGTTTATGGTAAGTGCAACTAACCCATACGTAAGCAGCACAGGGTATTCGATACTCAAAAAAGGCGGTAACGCAGTCGATGCCATGGTTGCGATGCAGATGACCATGTCGGTGGTAGAACCGGATATGACAGGGATCGGCGGTGGTACTTTTGCGCTGTTTTATAAAAAAGACAAAGACCAATTCCTTGCACTCGATGGGCGCGACGAAGCGCCCTCAAGTGCGACTCCAAATATGTTTATGGAAGATGGTAAAGCACTCAATCGAAATGAGATTTTAGGACCAAGATCTGTAGCCGTTCCCGGCACGCTTCGTTTGCTCTACAGCTCTCACCAACAATACGGAAAACTGCCATGGTCAGAGCTTGCTCAGCCTGCCATTGAGCTTGCCAGTAAAGGTTATGCAATGAACAGCTACACCTATGACATAGTGGTTCGTGAGCAAGAACGATTGATTGAAGATCCAGAAATCAAAGCACTCTATTGGAATAACGGCGAGATTAAACCAACAGGCACTTTGATGACCAATTCAGAGCTGGCCAACACACTGACCAATATTGCTCAACAAGGCGATAGGTACCTTTATGGTGGCGAGTTTGGTAAGCACATCGTTGAAACGGTCAATAGCCGTATCGACTCAGACCACGCTAAGCTCTCTATCGAAGACTTTGAGCAGTACCACGTTAAACAACGTGATGTCATTGAGAGCGACTATCGAGGCAATAAAATTGTGTCGTTTGGCTACCCTGCCTCTGGTGGTGTGATGGTTGCTCAAAGCCTTGAAATGCTAGAGGCCTACGACTTGGCAGACATGTCCAAAACCGATGTGGAACCTTGGCGCTTGATGACAGAAGTAATGAGAATAGCCAAGGCCGATCGTATCGCTTATGCGGGCGACCCTGATTTCATTGAAGCACCAGTTACTGCCCTCCTCGACAAAGCCTATATCGACGAGCGACGTAAACTAGTCCCGGAAAGTGGCATAGCTAAAACCAAACCGAAAGCAGGCAAGTTGTCCAATACCGAATACGCTCAGTATCAGGGGTTTGAGAGCCAAGACACCGGGCATATTTCCATTATCGACAAAGACGGCAATGCTATTGCGATGACCAGTACCGTCGGCACAGGAATGGGTTCAGGGATAATGGTCGATGGCGTGATTCTCAATGCACAAATGGCAAATTTTTCTACAAAACCAACCATCAACGGTAAGCCAACTCAAAATGCTATTGAAGCAGGTAAACGTCCTCGTTCAGCAATCACCCCATTAATGGTGATGGACAAAAAAGACAACCTGCGCCTAGTAGTCGGTTCACCTGGAAGTTCACAGATTCCGGGGTACGTGTTAAAAACTGTGGTTGGCGTTCTTGATTGGGACTTATCCGCGCAGGAGGCAATTGACCTGCCAAACATCCAATATGGCACAAAGATCGACCGCACCAAGCCTTATGACCCAACGGGTTTGTTGGTCGAGAAGAAAACCTACGCTGAAATGCTAGTACCAGAGTTCATGCAGCTCGGTTATCCGGTGCATGTCATTCCAGTAGTCAGTGGTTTGAACGCCATTGAAATCAGAGATGGCAAGATCCATGGCGCAACAGACAGACGCCGTGCATCAAGCTCTATGGGGGAATGATAAAACGAAACGGGCAAGTAATAGGCTTGCCCTTGTTTTGTCTCTAGTCACTTGGCCTTGTATAAGCAGTTCATTGATACGAAAAATCCAGTCGAATATTTCGACTGGATTTTCATAAGCGGCTCATCTATTTACTCATTCAAATATTATGAACTTGGCGCTACTCGCTTCTCTTTCAACTGCTCAATAACATAGTCAGGAGCCACTTTACCTAGCTCACTTAAGCAATCATCGGTCTTGTCGTTGCCGTATCGCACGTAGATATCACATACCGCATATAACTGCTCTGGAGAACCAGAGATCAAATACGCCTTCTCGAACGATTTAGTCGATTTGTCGATATCCAGCTCTTCTTGTAGTACCCCATTCAAGTACCAGTAGTAGCTGTTATCTTTTGCAAGTTCTGCTGCTACTTCAATCTCTTTGGCTGCTGCTGCCTTGTCTTCAAGGCGAACCAAAGTTAATGATTTAGAGTAATGCATCGCTGCATTGTCAGGCACGCTTTTCAAACCACGATCTAACACTTCAACCGCCTGCTGGTCTTTATTCTGTGCTCGGAAGTTATCTGCATAGCTCAACCAAACTTGTGGCTCTTTAGGGTGGGTTTTAATGAGCTCTAAATAAACCGTTTCAGACTTGTCCCACTCGTTGTGCCATCGAAGCACATCAGCAAATAGCAATTGAAACTTTTCAGATTCTTGTGATTCCAAGAATGTGATTAACTCAGCGACGGGTTGTTCAATTTGTGCTTTCTGTTCTTTATCTAACGTATTGTAATCACGTACTAAGTTCGATGTTGCCGAGTGACGAACCATGGGATCTGTATCGCTCAGCAAAGGTGAAACTAACGCCCAACGATGCTCAAGTTGATATGGCGAAGAACCGATAACCGACGCTTCACGAACTTCAGGATTTTGATCTTTTAAGCCTCTTGCAACCGCCACCAATGCATTTTGACTTGGATATGAAGCAAGCTCTTGCAATGCACCAGTACGATTTTCAACAGATTGATTCTGATCTTGTGCCATGTAAGACAACTGCTGAATACGGGTTTGAGTGTCCGTCATTTCAAGCACTTGATTGATATTTTGTGCTGGCGCGTCAACCGTTTTTTGAACGCTATTCGCTGCCATCGCAGACGTTGAAATCAATGCGGACGTTGATATCAACAAAGCAACAGCCGTCGCTAAACTCTTCTTCATCATAGTATTACCTTAAACTGGAGAACTTAGCCTGTCCTTAGACTCGTATCTGATTAAATTTGCATTGGATCTGTTGACCCAAAAAACGAGTTAAAACTTCGTCTCAAACGTAGCTTGTTGCGCCTGTTTTGCTCGATGCGCCATCAATACTGAGTCGCTGAATTTGCCATGAGCCACTGGATGCCCCATCGCGCGAGCGATATAAGCCATCGACTTATCGACATGAGAAAAGAACTTGTGCCAACCCGCACATAAGTAGTTCAGACCCGGCTCACCGGCACGAGTTTTGATAAAGCGGTTTTTCGGACATTCACCGTGACAAGCAAACTTGTAGTCACATTGCTGACATTGGCTGGTCAATGTGCGTGATTTAGCGAAACCAAATTTCTGTTGTGGCGCGCTATACGCCAAGTCATCAAGCTTGTCGTGGTGGATGTTGCCGATTTTGTATTCTGGGTATACATAATGGTCACACGAGAACACGTCACCGTTAGGCTCCATCGCTAGGCCTTTGCCACATATCTCGTTCAAAGTGCAAAGCGGGTTCGGGCGACCAATCCACGTTTCTAAGCTCGCTTCAAAATACTGAACGAACACCTTACCGATGTCGTGCTTCGCCCACTCGTCAAACACAGCAATCAGGAAGTTACCCCAAGCCAAATCCGACACACACCAAGATTCCATGATCGAATCTTTATGACCAGGGATCAGACGTTTATCACCTTGCTTAAGTTGCTCACTCACTTGAGACGTTTGTGGCGCAACCGTTCTAAAGGTTTTTTGTTCTACGATAGGAATAAACTGCATTTGTGGAGACTTCACCACATCACGTAGGAAGCGATACACTTCTAATGCATTTTGACTGGTGAGGTTATTCACACAGGTTAGGGTTGCGAATTTGACTTGATGTTTGTGCAGCAACTCTGCAGCCGCCATCACTTGTTTAAATGTGCCACGGCCTGCTCTGTTGACACGATACGCATTGTGCAGCATCTCAGGGCCATCAACACTCAAACCGATCAGGAAATTGTTCTTTGCTAAGAATCGACCCCAATCGTCATTCAGCAGCGTGCCATTAGTTTGTAGGTCATTTGAAATCAGCACACCTTCAGGTTGGTGCTTTTTCTGAAGTTCAACCACACGTTCAAAATACGCTAGACCCAGCATAGTCGGTTCACCACCCTGCCATGAGAAAATGATCTCAGGTGTGTTTTGACCTTCGATGTATTGTTGGATATACGCTTCTAACGTCTCATCATCCATTCTTGGAGAGCTGCCTTTCTTGTACTCCAACAAATCTTGCTTACTTAGGTAATAACAATATTTACAGTCAATGTTGCACGCTGCGCCAATCGGTTTAGCCATAACATGCAAGCGCTTAGACGCTTTACCGTTATATTGTGGACCTTGAGTAATGTGCATGATTTACCTACCTATCTTAGTGTCTTGGACCTATCATAATTCCTAATTAAGTCAGTGGCATGTTATACCCTTTATAACCAATAGGAATGACCTTAAACGTTAGAATTACACCCTATTTCGAACATTTGAGGCACGTGATGAAATTTTTCAATTACAAACATTTAGCAACGATTAGCAGCGTCACCATGACTATTTTACTGAGTGGCTGTGCAAGCGTGCCTACACACCCAATCGCCCTACAAGTTGACCAAGATATGGTGTTGGTTGAAGGCGGGACATTCAGCATGGGTTCAGACAGATCAGAAGCAACTAAAGCAGAGCGACCTGCTCGAAATATAACTGTAGATAGTTTCTACATTTCGAAGTTTGAGGTAACTCAAGAATTGTTCGAATCGGTTATGGGTTCATCTCTCAGTTATTTCCAAAACCCTCAGGTTCCAGTCAACAACCTAAGCTGGCAACAGGCGAACTACTTCGTTGAGCAGCTTAACGAACTCACTGGCGAAGCATACCGTCTGCCTACTGAAGCTGAATGGGAATTTGCAGCGAAAGGCGGCAACAAAAGTAAAGGCTATACTTACAGTGGTTCCAATAACTTAGATGATGTTGCGTGGTACTCGGCAAATTCTAAAAATAGCGCACACCCTGTCGGCCTAAAGAAGCCAAATGAACTAGGCTTATATGATATGACCGGAAATGTGGGTGAGTTTGTAATCGATGCCTTCGACGACACCTTTTACCGATTCGGTCCAACAGACAATCCTAACAACGCGAAACACAGTGACGTGGGTTTATCACACAAATCAGTTCGTGGTGGCAGCTTTGCTTATGACGAAAATGAATCTGAAAGTTACCGTCGAGACTTTGCAAGTCAGTCAATTACCATGTCTGACATGGGCTTACGTTTAGTTAAAGATACTAACTAACGATGCCAACGGTTACGGCTCAATAACCTTCACCAAAAAGATTAAAAATACAATTTTCACTATCCAAACGTTAAGTCGCTACGGCAATACTGAATAAGGAAACTCTATGCAATACACCAAGCTATCTGGGCTTACACTCGCATTACTCTGTGCTTTCCCTGCTTCGGCGGCGGATAAGCCAGATCTGGTCCTGCAAATTACGGTAGATGGCCTGCGCGCAGACCTTATCGAACGATATAAACACAACTTCGGTGACGGTGGATTTCGTTACTTGATGGATGATGGTACCTACTACACCAACGCGAACTACCAACATGGCAACACAGAGACCATTGTTGGTCATGTGTCGCTTGCAACCGGTGCTCCACCAAGTGTGCACGGCATGGTGGGGAATGTTTGGTATGATCGCAGTGAAGAGCGTTTGGTGTATAACGTAGAAGATGGCAACTATGAAATGCTAACTTCAGGGGCGGGCGTTGATAAAGCAACCGAGATCGATCCGACGCAGAAAACAGCACAAGGCGATGGCCGTTCTCCAGAGCCGATACTCGCTACCACGTTTGGTGACGAACTAATGATTTCCAATAGCGGAAAATCTAAAGTCTTTGGCGTATCAGTAAAAGATCGCGGCGCCATCTCACTCGCAGGGCATAGCGGCAAAGCGTTTTGGTTTTCGAAAGCACAATCTGAATTTGTTACCAGTAACTATTACTACGACGAATATCCAGACTGGGTATCACGTTGGAATGAGAAAGCCATTGCGAGCCAGTACTCTAAACAAAGTTGGGAACTTTCTTTACCACGTGAGAAATACACCCTTCAAGAACACAATACTGACCACAAGGTGAAGTTAGGTAATTTTGAACGTACCTTCCCACACCCTTATGGACCTGCGAGCTATAAATATTACAGCACAACATTAACCGTAAGTCCGGCTGGTGATGAAATTACAGAAAACTTTGCTAGCACACTATTGATGCAAGAGAAGCTTGGTCAAGGCGATGCGACGGATTACCTATCGGTTAGTTTCTCGTCGAATGACTATGTGATTCACCTTTATGGTCCTGAAAGCTTAGAGACCGAAGACAATTTAATTCGTTTAGACAGAACAATCGCCAAGCTTCTTAAGACCGTTGATAACCAAGTCGGCCTAAAGAACACATTAATTGTCTTGTCTGCCGATCATGGTGTTCCTGAATCTTCACCTGCGGCAAATGCACTTGGTTTCCAACAGGCACAATACTTCAATAAAGATACCCTGCTATCTCAAGGCGTAGAAAAGAGGTTGAAGAGTGAGTTTGGTTTGGACAAAGACGCCATTCGATTGTATGCACAACCTTACATTTATCTGGATCACGACGTGATTGCCAAGGAAAAGGTTGATCTAGCGAAAGTGCAGAATGCCATCGCAGATGAGATTGCGAAAGTAAAAGGCGTTGCGTTTGCCGTATCAAGTAGTGATATTGCAGCAAACCGAGTACCTGATACGCATGTCATGCAGCTCATCAAGAACAACTACC
>Ga0209121_10002734_pt1 | contig 17590 bp, 17 predicted proteins | sample Cruoilmetagenom3_FD_187292 | JGI IMG/M metagenome (GOLD analysis project Ga0209121, IMG submission 187292) | Oil polluted marine microbial communities from Coal Oil Point, Santa Barbara, California, USA - Sample 3 (SPAdes) (version 2) | ecosystem: Environmental > Aquatic > Marine > Oil seeps ... | reverse complement strand
ATTGCCATTTCGATCTTGCCCACAAGCCTTTTTGCAGCCTCAATCGGTTTTTCGGCAGTCCGGATAGGTCTGCCAACCACTATGTAATCAGCTCCCCCCTTTATTGCTTGATTTGGGGTAATAATTCTCTTTTGATCATCCTTTCCTACCATAGACCACTGTGGCCTGATACCAGGAGTAACAACGATAAAATCTTTTCCTAATTCATTCTTAACCTTTTCGACTTCCAGTCCAGAACATACGACACCGGAACAACCAGCCTCTTTGGCCATTCTGGCCTTAAGCATAACCAATTCTGTGATGTCTCCAATGTATCTATCTTGGTAGCCTAATTCCTTTAGATTTTTGCTTACAAGACTGGTAAGCACTGTGATAGCCAATATTTTTATACCGGAAGGGTTATTGTCAACAACAGAGCGGAGAAGATCCTTTCCTTCATCACAATGCACGGTCGTAAAGGTCACACCATAGGCACTTGCAGCCAGAAAGGCGCCTTTAACAGTGGCAGGGATATCATGAAACTTTAGATCAAGAAATATCCCTGCATCACTCCTTTCTTTAATAGCATTGAGGATTTTTGGTCCAACACTTACAAAGAGCTCCAGGCCGACTTTGAAAATGCCTACATACTCGTTTAAGAGTTCTACATACCGGATTGCATCGTCATAAGTCGGAACATCTAATGGGAATATCAGATAATCTTTTGCTTTTTTCATCTTTTATAATCTCTAAAAAGGTTGGACTCTTTATAAAAAAAGGTATAAATTCTAAATAAAAAGGCCACCGTAGCTCAGATGGCAGAGCACCTCACTCGTAATGAGGATGTCGGCGGTTCGATTCCGCCCGGTGGCTCCACAATTTTTCTTGTACCCCACAAAGGCTCATATTGGGGTAATTGCCCAAAATCCTGTGGAAATTTACTGTCTTTTTAGGACATGAGTGTCTTTTTTTGTTATGCCCTTCTAATAGGGTGCCTTGCCATGTCGTTTGAAAATTGGGTAATAGCAACTTGGCCTTAGAATCATATGCTCCGTCTATATTACCCAATTTTTAAACGACAACTAAGCTTAAGTTATATTTAAGGGCATAAGCAAAAAAAAGACACTCATGCCCTCCCTTAAATTATTGAGCAGATACATATTGGGGATAATTATTGCCATAAAGGGGGTGACCATCTGTTTGTATAACCATTATAGCACCAGCATCCGGGCAATTTATTGTTTAACTGAAATTTAGGATTCTCTATCCATTGTTGCATAAGCTCATGGGCCCTGTTTATTTCCTTAAACCTATCACCATCGCCACCTTTATCAGGATGATAAACCTTTGCCATTCCCCTGTATGCTTTTTTTATTTCTCTGACATAATCTCCAAACATTAATGTTTTCATATTTATATTAAGATACTTAAGTCCCCTTTTTTGATCAGCGGATAGTTTTGGGATCCTGTGCGCATTTGGTTTGATTGATTCAGGGTTGAGACTGTATTCAACATTTTCTTCAAGAATCGATTGAGACGCAACACTGCGAGAAATTCGCCTGCTTCTTTTTTTATACCACTCCTTGCCAGCTTCAAGCGTGAGTTCTTTCAGTGTGTGAGCAGGGGCGTAACCCGGTTTTCTCCGGTAGATAAATCTTGATATTATATTTGACCAGGCAGGCATCACATCAAGGGTAACGAAATTTTCGGTAAACGAAAAGACGGCATATCGTGTATTAAGAGTTTGCAGTAATCCCTTAGACAGGGAAAGTGACCATATTAGTTTCTGTCTGCATTGCTTTGAACAATACCGCCTGCCTGGTTTAATATCACTCGTTCCACATGCAAGGCATACCTTTATGCTTCTTTCATTAAAAGAAGGTGATGTTTCTCTTGTGTACATCTCTTGTCTCTTAATAAGCAACACTATTGAAATTATATGTCAGATGTTTACAAAGTTGTTACATTACTGTTTATTATTATCATAAGAGTCAGGTATAGTAAAAGTTAAAATTGTTACTGCCGTGGCATTTTTGGCATTTGTATTTAAGTTGACTTTGGTGGTTTAATTTAAGTATTGTAATAAGAGTTAATGAACATTAATCAGGGTTAGTTGTAATGTCATATCATTTTACAAACGATATTATCCAGATGGTATTGCATGCTGGACCAATGGTAAAGTTTGTTCTTTTTATCCTTTTCTTTTTCTCACTCACTTCGTGGACCATAATCTTCATGAAATTAAGATTGCTTAAGAAATTCAAAGATGAAAATGAAAGATTTTTAGAGCTTTTTTCCTCCAGCCGAGAGATAAGCAAGGTATATTTGCAGAGCAAAATATTTAATTTCAGTCCTTTAGCCAAGATATTCAGGGCTGGTTATGCGGAGTTTAACCGATCTAAAATGTTACAAGGTAATCCTGATGAAGATAAGGGTTTGCAATCGGAGCAACAGATTGTGGATTATGTGCACAAGGCTGCTAAAAAGGTTTTGTTTGCTCAAAGCTCTCGTTTGGAAAGGGGGCTCACGTTCCTGGCAACTACTGGAAATTCCTCCCCTTTTATCGGGCTGTTTGGAACTGTTTGGGGTATAATGTCATCATTTAGTTCTATAGGCATGAAAGGTTCTGCTAGTTTGGCAGTTGTGGCTCCTGGTATAGCCGAGGCCCTCATTGCTACGGCAGCAGGATTGGCAGCAGCTATACCTGCTGTTGTGGCCTTCAATTATTTTACCAATAGGACAAGAGCATCTCAAACGGAGATGGGGAATTTTATTTCTGACTTTGTAGGTTCATTGGAGAAAGGGTTGGCAAAGAAAGCCTTAACTGAAAAATCAAGAGGCAGACAGTAATGGATGTGGGAGAAGGCAGGTCAAATCTAATATCAGATATTAATGTAACGCCCCTCGTTGATGTTATGTTGGTACTGCTCATTATATTTATGGTGACAGCGCCTATGATGATTCATGGGGTCAAGGTAAGTCTTCCCATAACGGAAAGCAAAAGCATAAAGAGTAAAGAAGATCCTTTAATTTTATCGATTACCAAAAAAAGGCTCATTTTTATTGAAGACTATAATGTTACGTTTAATGCTCTCAAGGGAAAGCTAAAAAAAATAGTCGCTAATAGAGCAGGAAAGGAGATCCTCTTACAGGCTGATAAAGATGTGCCTTATGGCTTTGTAATGAAGGTCATGAGTCAGGTTAAAGAGGCTGGAATTAGTAAAGTGGGAATGATAACCGAGCCTTTGCATAAATGACAGCCACGTGGTCTATGGTTAATTCAAGGTTTAAGGAAGAGAGATGGGTCAGGATGATGGCCCTATCTTTCTGTTTTCATTTAGTGATATTCTCTACATTTTTCTTTGCTCCACAAACAAAAATCCACTTTCCATCTATGGAGGAGAGGGTATATCATGTTGAGTTAGTTGGGCCTCCATCAGGAGTTGAAAGCGGTGTCAAGGGAAAAGGTTCAGCAAACATAGCCAAGAGAAAGAATAAATCTCATATAGTAAAGACTAAAACCCGGCGGATAGCCATTAAGAAAAAAAAGACTGTGTCTGTTTTGGCAAAAAGGGTTTCTTCAAAGCCTATAGCCAGAGAAAGAAAGAAAGATTTTTCTGCTTCAGAGCTTGTTGATAGGGCTATATCGAAGATAGAAAAAAAGGTAAAAGAGGATAAGACGGGTGACCTCGAAAAGGCCCTATCGCAGATCGAAAGAAAGGTAAAAAATGATAAGATAATCCAATCCGAAAAGATCCTGGATAAACCTGAAGAAGGTATCAAGACGGTCTCTAAAGGAGGAAAGAGTGGGATATTTGGAATGTCTTCAGGTATAGGTAAAGGTATTCAGCTTTATCAGATGAAGATCGAAGATGCTATCAAAAATAACTGGTCTTACCCGGTCGCCCTTATTAATATAAAAAGCAAGAAATTCCCTGAAGCAATAATTATAGTTACCGTAAGAAGTGATGGGAAAATTTTAAAGGCCTGGTTTAGGAAAAAATCCAACAATCCTCTCTTTGATGATTCTGTGATGAAGGCTGTTGAGAGATCAGATCCTCTCCCTGAATTTCCACCCGGCTACTTAAAGAGGTGTGATGAAGTTGAAATCAATTTTAGTCTCGAAGACCTTGTTCAACAATAGAGCCGTCTTTCGGATAGTTATATGGATTTTGGTTCTATGTGTAGGCATTATTTTCCAAAAAGAGGAGTCAGAAGCACGGCTTTACATAGACATTACTTCTCCTTCAATGAGGAAGATAGCTATTGCTATACCTGATTTTAAATCCATAGGTAAAAAAAATGAACATTCAGACTTAAGAAGCAAACTTCCAGGAATTATATCCAATGATTTTGATCTCAGTGGTTATTTTAGACCGCTGGATAAGGATTCCTTTATTGAAGGTCCACAGTCTGGAATTACAGGCGACACCATCCATTTTAAGGATTGGTCAGTTATTGGGGCCACACTCCTCTTAAAAGGTGGTTATAGTTGTATAGGTGAACAGCTTAAGGTAGAGATACGATTATTTGATGTCTTCTCTGGCAGACAACTTTATGGGAAAAGGGTATTAGGGTCGGTTGAGCAATCACGATATTTAATGCATCGTCTTGGGAACGATATTATGCTTACATTGACTGGACATTCTGGACCATTTTTAACCAAGTTGGCCTTTGTTGGAATCTCTTCTGGGCATAAAGAGGTTTACATATCTGACTATGATGGACATAACGTGGAGCAAATAACACAGTACAATACTATTACTATTTCACCACGATTTTCTCCCCTTGGCGACAAGATGATTTATACCTCTTTCCGTAATTCAAGAACAATGCTTTTTATGCATGACATGATCAAGAAATCAGTTACAAAGATTTCAGATAGAAAGGGGCTCAATATTGCAGCTGCCTGGAAACCAAACGGAAGAGAGCTTGCCTTGACACTCACAGTTAGTGGAAATCCGGACATCTATTTAATTGATTTAACAGGCAAAATCGTAAAGAGGCTGACTAAAAATTGGGGGATTGATGTCTCTCCATCTTTTTCGCCTGATGGCAATAAAATGGCTTTTGTTTCTAACAGGTCCGGTTCGCCTCAGATATATGTCCTTGATCTTATTACTAATAAAGTAGAAAGATTAACATTTGAAGGTCACTATAATACCTCACCGGCCTGGTCAAAACTTGACAGAATAGCTTTTGCTGGTTCTGCAGATGGTCAGTTCGATATATATAGTATTTCACCAGATGGAGAGGGCCTTTATCGTGTGACTCACAATCAAGGCAACAATGAGGACCCGTGTTGGTCTCCAGACGGGCGTTATATTGCCTTTAGTTCGAAAAGAACAGATGGAAACCACCATATTTTTATTGCTAATGCCAATGGGCAAAACCAGAGACAAATAACTTTTTTTAATGGTGATCAACTATCACCTTCTTGGGTTCAACATTTTCGATGACTACTACCTTTTTATTAGAAAAGGTATATGCTCAATAAAGAAGCAGTAAATTTCCACAGGATTTTGAGCAATTACTAAAAAAGTATTATTTGATATCTAAATGCTTGAATTTCAAAATGAGAAATGATAAGTATATAAAATTATATAAAGTGAGGTTCCATTTTTATAAACTAAAAACAAGGAGGTAAAAGACTATGAAGAGGAATCTAATAATTGCAGTATTTGTGGTTTTTGCATTCTCATCCGTTTTTTTGCTGTCCTCATGTGCTAAAAAGCAGGTGGTAACAGAAGAGAAGCAGGTAAAAGCTCCCCCTAAGGAGGTAGCAAAAGTTGAGAAAGAAAAGCCTGCAGTCAAAGAGGTAAAGGAAACGGAAGAAGCTAAGAAGGCAGAGCAGGCCAAACTTGAGAAGCTCAAGGAATTGGAGATGACTAAGAAAAGAGAGGCCGAGGCAAAGATGAACGAGGAAAAGGCCTGGCAGGAAAGAAGGATTGCAAAGGTGGAGGCAGAGTCGATCTATTTTGATTTTGATAAATCATTTATTAGATTGGAATACAGGTCTGTCCTTAAAGAAAAGGCAGATTTCCTGAAAGATAATCCCAATATATATATAAGGATTGAGGGTAATTGTGATGAAAGGGGTACCAACGAATATAACCTCGCTTTGGGAGAAAGAAGAGCCAATAGCGCAGCGAAATTTTTAGTCTCTATCGGGATTTCTCCTGACAGGATAGAGGCCATAAGCTATGGTGAGGAGAGACCTCTTGCAGTAGGTCATGGTGGAGGGGCATGGGCTCAGAACAGACGTGATGATTTTACAGTTATAGCCAAATAAGTTACAGAAACGTAAGAATCAATGGGCAAGATTTTTAGACAGAGGGGGACTGTTCCCTCTGTCTAAAATAGACCCTTCTTGTTATTATGTGAAGCATAAGAGAGCGCTGATAGCACTTTAGATGTTATGGATTTTAGTGGTTGAGTGAAGACGTAAAGAGATGGCTAACATAGTTATAAAACTTTTTATTTTTCTTTCAGTTTTTATCTTTTTTCTCACTTCCTGCGCCTCTCAGAAGGACATAATTTATCTTAATAATCAGGTTAACGCACTTTATCGCCAATCAAAAAAATTTGAAGAAAAAATTAAAGCTCATGAGTCTGTGCAAAAGGAAACAGTAAAAAGCTTGAATGAGGATAAAAGGCGTTTGAACAAGGATCAGGAGTCTATACGCTTACACCTTGCCCAAGTTGAAGCTGACCTTTTGGAAATAAAAGATAAAATTCAAGAATTGACCGGCAAGGTAGAAGAGAATAGTCATCTATTAAAGGGAGCCACAGAGGAAGACACTACTAACGTTGATGCTATGGTATCCAAGATGAAGGGACTTTCTTCTATGCTTGATGAGCTCAAAACGAGGATTGAGAAGGTTGAGAGTTTGTTACGCTTTAAGCCTTCGGTTACTACAAACACGACTGGCCCGGAAAAGGTTTTACCTGTCCAGGAGACTCCAAAAAAAGATACCTCCACTTTAAAGGAGAAAAAGCTGACAGAATCAGAAACATATGATAGGGCATTGGGGCTCTATAGGGATGATCGGTATGAAGAGGCAAAGGCAGGGTTTAAAAATTTTCTCACACTGTATCCCACATCTGACCTGGCAGATAATGCGCATTTCTGGATCGGTGAGTGTTACAGGGTATTAGCAAAGTATGAGGAGGCAATTTTGGCCTATCAAAAGGTCATTAATGGCTATCCAAAGGGGAATAAGGTTCCTTCAGCCATGTTACAACAGGCACTCACATTCGAGAAGATAAGTGATACGACAACTGCTAACCTCGTATTTAAAAAACTGGTTAAGAATTTTCCAAAGACCAAAGAGGCTGAGATCGCCAGAAAAAGACTTAAGCAAAAAAAGTAAGTTAAAAGTGAACTAAAGTGCCTAAAGCCCGCCCTGGTGTGACTTGCCGGGAATATGCTATTGTCGCTGTAATGTTTCAGAAGCTGAGTCAGTGGGGCTAAGGCTTAAAAATCAGGTCTGGGCCAGGGTTAAGGACAAACTCTATAATTTTAGGCACCTTAGGCATTTATAATTTTAGGCATTATAAATCAGATAGGGTTTTCTTGAATCAAGGAAGGCTTCCAGTTCTTTAGAATAACCCTTCAAGAGCTGCTCAATTTCTTTTCCTGCCTCTAAAGCGAGCCTTATTGAAGAATCTCCGAAAATAAGGTCTATTGGGAGTTTTGTAAACTCATATTCATAAGGGGGTTGCTGCCAGGCGAACGTATCTCTGTAGGTTTCTATAATTATTCTGAGTAAGGAAAGTGATGTCTGGTAAGGTCTATAAATTTTAGGATTTACTACATGAATCATAAAACCGCCACAAAGCTTTAACTTCCATTTATTGAAGGTAGGCCTAAAGTAGTATTCCTGAAGATAGCACCCTTTAATGTCTTTAGATTCTAACCTTTTTTTAATTATAGAGGGATTTATAAAGGGTGCGCCAAATATCTCGAATGGACGACATGTCCCCCTGCCTTCTGATATATTTGTGCCCTCCCAGATAATCTGCCCTGGATACACTAAAGCAGTTTCAAAAAGAGGCATATTTGGTGAAGGCATAATCCATCTTAATCCTGTATCTTTCCATAACATATGACGATACCAGCCCTTGAGAGGGATTACAGTAATGTCACAGCCAATCTTAAAGACATCATTAAGGAGGTGTGCCAGTTCTCCTATTGTCATTCCATGGCGCATAGGAAGAGCGAATGGCCCCACAAGAGAATACAATTCGGGGCGCAAAAGATTTCCCTCTACTATTTCGCCACCTAAAGGGTTAGGCCTATCTAAGATAAGAATCCGTTTTCCTGCCCTGGCGATTTCTTTAAGGCAGTAGAGCATAGTGCTGATAAAAGTATACACTCTTGTTCCTACGTCCTGTAGGTCTATGATAAGAAGATCTATAGTATCGAGGATATCAGACAGGTTGCCTGTTTTGTTTCCATAGAGACTGAATACCGGGATATGTAGCTCAGGATCAAAATAGTCTTCTGTCTCAACCATATTGTCCTGATCTTCACCTCTGAATCCATGTTGGGGGCCGAAAAGTATTTTGAGATGCCCTGAAAGGAGAGAAGAGATTACATCTTTTGCATTTTTTAGATTATGATCTACAGAAGCCTGATTAGCTAATAGTCCTAAGGATTGACCCTTAAATCTTTTCCAGTATTTTTCCTCAAATTGATCCAGGCCTGTTGCAACCTTAGCCATTATCCCTCCCTTGAATTAGGACGCAGATTTTCGCGGATAGCCGCAGATAATTATTCTATTAATTCTTTATATTTACAAAATCTTGATAATCTGCGTTTATCTGCGTCCAAAAAGGAATTTCCTGCATTTGAATTAATCATTAATACAAAATAGAGATTGTGTCTCCATGTAAATTTTAGTAACATCCATCTTTCATATAAGATACTACTATGCTCAGCCAAACGTTTGATAAGTAAGAGTATTCATTGATGTTGTCCATTTTATAAGTCATGAGTGGTAAGTCAAGTGAAAGACATGAACAACACGAATGGTTCCTATAAAGAATCGGTTTCGTGGCTGTTTGGCCTTCAGAAATATGGGATTAAATTTGGCCTTTCGAAGACAACCAATCTTTTAAAGGCCTTTGGAAACCCTCACCATAATCAGAGATATATCCATATTGCCGGCACCAATGGCAAGGGATCTGTAGGGGCCATGCTGGAATCAATATTACTGAAAGCAGGTCTAAAAGTCGGTTTCTACACCTCACCTCATTTAGTGAGTTTTACTGAACGGTTTCGAATTAACAGGGAGTTGATTACAAAAGATCAGGCAGCCTCTATTATCAGGGAAATATATGAGGTTACAAGCCAGAAGGAGCCCCCCACCTTTTTTGAGCTTACTACTGCCATGACACTCCTGTATTTTTTCCGTAAAGATGTTGATGTCAGCATTATCGAAGTGGGAATGGGTGGACGCCTCGATGCCACCAATGTTATCGGCCCAATGGTTTCTATTATTACAAATATTGGCTTAGATCATCAACATTTCTTAGGCGATACTATCATTGATATTGCAAAAGAAAAAGGGGGTATCATAAAGAAAGAAATTGACCTGGTAACAGCTGTAGATCAACCTCCCGTAGTCAAACTGTTTGAGTCTCTGTGTAAAAAGAAAGGCGCCCCTTTCTGGAGGGTAGGGAAACATGCTCGCTATCGAAGGTTACCATCAGGATTGTTAGGGTATTATGGCCTCCACAAGAGATTCAGGAATCTTACGCTTGGCCTTAAGGGAGGATTCCAGTACAAAAATGCCGCTGTAGCCCTTCTGGCTTTAGAGATACTCAAGAAAAAAGGCATTTCTGTTTCAGACGAGGCTCTTCAAAGAGGCCTTGCAGATCCTCTGTGGCCTGGCAGGTTAGAGGAGGTTTCTTCACATCCCACCATTATTCTTGATGGTGCACATAATCCATCAGCTATGAGATCTCTTGCTTACTCAATCGGGCGAGATTTTGATTTCGAAAGACTTATTTTGGTTGTGGGTATTATGGAAGACAAGGATATTTTAAATATCCTTAAAAAGATTGTACCTTTAGCCAGCAGAGTAATCTATACAAGACCGACCTATTACAGGGCAGCCAACCCACAATATTTAATGGATGTGGCCAAGGAATTTAGAAAAGACGGAGAGGTTCAATTTCCTCTATCGACAGCTATTGAGAGGGCCAGGGATTTGGCTGGTAAAAAGGATTTGATATTGATTACTGGGTCTCTTTTTACCGTTGGTGAGGCAAAATCATACCTTGACCCTATACACTACCCACGTGAGGATATTTGAGTTTCTAAAACCAAGAAGTGGGGTTGCTGATTGCATTGCTAAGCCAGGTTTTCAGGAAGTTTCTAAAAAATCCCTTAAAAATCATCTGTTATGCGAGCATAGAGCTTTTCCGCAAGCCTTTTTGAAAGAGTTGAAATGGCATCCCTCCTTTTTTGTTCAGTTGCCAGCTTGTCTGACATCACATCATAGGCCTCGTTTGCAGAAACATCGTTTGCATACCAAATTACCGTGCCATTGGGATCTGTTAATTTTACATCAACTGTAATTGTAACTCGTCTTTCGAGGGAAGAGTGAGTCCCTGTGCGGGAAATTGTCTTAATGTTCATGGATTTTATAACACCTGAAAGAAGGGCCTCAGCCTTGTCTTTGTTTGTCAAAACGACTTTGTTGTCCCTTGTAACTTCATAAATGAGGTCATTTGTAAATATATTCTCGGCTCCGGTTTCAGAGGTACGGTTTTCAAGAGTGACTACACAGATACTCTTTATACCGGCCGGAAAACTTCCACCACCAGCAAACTTGTATCCGCAGGCCGAAACAGTTATCAAGAAAAGAAAGATTATCCAGATATTGCTTCTTTTTAGAAACAACATTTTCCTGTATTTATTGAATAGCATATAAACAGTACCCTCATTAATAGATTGATGGTCTCGTAAAAAGCCTCAAAACCGTCATGCCGGACTTGATAAGCCTGCCCCGTACTTGATACGGGGGCATCCATAACATACTGAAGTCACTGGATTCCCGCTTTCGCGGGAATGACGAAAATGGATGTTTTTTGACTTTTTACGAGTCCATCATAGATTAGAGCCACATAATTTGAGTCACTGCGTATGATCCCTTTTCCACAAACAATTACCTAATAGATATACCTATAGCCCTTTTCAAAAGATTCAGGGTACGCAATAGCACCTTTTTATATATTCAGAAGCACTTACTTCGATGAGAATATCAGCAACACGCTTAAAAAGCACTGGGGAGTTCTTACAATTAGAGTCTGAATGGAGCATTTTTGATCTATATACAATAAAACGAGACACGCCAGATATGACCCCTCCTTTTTCCTTAGGGATAGCACAGGTCAGCTTGAGTGTATCCCCATCTATGCTTGCACGTAAGTCATTGATTGTCGGAGGTTTGGCCTGATGAGGCGGCACAGGTGGCGCCTTTTTACCACAACCTAATACCAATAAGACAAAGATAATTAGGATTGAAAAGTGTACGATGAAATGTGTATTGAAATTTTTATACAACTTTTTTCGGTTTCTCATAGTCTGCTCAGCCCACCACGCTGTATTTTCAAAGGAATATTACATATGGTATCCCTCAATACCGCTCCCAAATCCTCCGAGTCCATAAAGGTTAATCATAAATGTATATCTACGGTCATCTTCCTCGTGCGTATGGCCTAATTCTATTGACCAGCACTGAGCGTTATACAAAAAGCCAAAGCTTGATTTCATAGTTTTTTTGTCATAGATATTTCGTTCGTAGCTTGAGTATGCAGAGAGCCTATCAGATATTTTCAAAAGAAAATTTGTATAAATAGATCTACTTAAATTTCTTGTATATCGGTGTTCAAAAAATATCTTGTCCCCGCGTTTATCAGATATATTTGCCGCAACATTATGGGACAGAAAGTCCTTTTCATACTGGCACCATTTGGCATCAGCCTGCATGGAAAAATAGTTACCCGGGGCAAGTTCAAGTTCGCCGTATATTGGAGAAAAAGGCCGTTTCTCCTCCTTGTTTGCCCAGTTCTCTGGGTTATCTTCTTTTGCCTCGTTGATGTCATAACTCTGCTCCAGCTTAAAACGGCAAAACTCCCGGTAGATGTAGTTAGATTCGTTATATTCACTTTTCTGATATTTGTCCCTTTCTACTGTATATTTTTTCGATTTTGATGTAAACGTGTTTGTAATTGAATAGGTAACCAAATTTTTTTTCTCTATTCGGTCTATTTCCTCTTCAAAATTAGGATATAAAGATAGATCCGGGTCGTCAGGTATGTAGTCGTAAACAATCTGAGGCCTTATAGAATGCTTGATCTTGTCGATGCCTTTGCCGTTTATATGGTATATATCAAAGAGTTCTGTGGAAAGGACTAACATTACATCATATAGTTCCCTATGCAATTTCCAATCATTTTCTGTAGAGGTATTTTCGTCTTCATTAATACGCCAGGCGGTTTCTCGCACACCAAAGGAAGGCTCAAAAGCGAAATAATGTTTATATCTTAATGGTAGATAGAGCCGAGGATGTACATCAACCCGGTGGCCTTTTGTGCCATCTTCCCTGAAGAAATACGTATATTCAGAATCCAGATTAAAATAAGAAGAGGTATTTAAAAGCCGCTGTTTTGACGCATTAAACTCAATAAACGGCATTTTTTGCAAGGTTGTATCCGTATCCCCTTGGCGCCGGGCTATGACATCGTCATACCAGCGTGCTTCAGCGTTCAGGTTATACTTCGTCCAGCCTCTGCTTAGATTCAGTCTGTTAACCCTTACTGGATCATCATACTCGTCAAGGGCTCTTCCGAATGTTTTGTAAAAATACTTATCCGTTTTATCAAATCCTGTGTATCCACCTTTGAATTCATGAAGGTAATCCTGGTCGCTTACAACATCTATATCAAGTTTTAAAGAGAAATCAAATGGCATTGACTGATCGTGCCTCATTCTAAACCAGTAGCGATCAGAATTGGGCCGCAATACATCATCGTCTTCATACCCCCAGTTTTTGGTGGAATCTGGTGTACCATCATCCACCTTCTTGTCATCGAGAAAGTCGAACATTAGGGTCCCTTTTGAGCTTTTGTCTAAAACATAACGGTATTCCAGGCCGAGGTTTTCTCCACGACGACTCATAAAGTGTAGATAAAATGTGGCATCTGAGCTTTCATTTATGGCCCAGTAAAAAGGTTGATCATATTCTGCACCTTTTCGATCTGAGTATCCAATTAAGGGGGCCAGTAAGCCAGATTGGCGCTTTAATTTTGCAGGAAAAAAAAGGAAAGGAGTGTATAAAATAGGTACTTTTTTTGCCCATAGGGCAGCATGCTTTACAAAACCGTAGCCTTCTATTGTAACCTTAAGATTTCTTCCGGTTATCTTCCATGCAGGTTTGTCGCTGTCACATGTTGTAATGCTGGCTTTGTCGACAGCATATGAATCTTTGCCGATTTTTTGAATTTTATCGCCTTTTATATAAAAATGGTTTTCTTTAATAAAAATGGTTCCATTATATATAGTTCCAGTCTCTGCCTCTAAATTCATCTCCATGCTTGTTCCAGTCAGGGTATCTTCTCCTGCTGTCATGATCACATCGCCTTTTGCATATACCTTCATAGTTTTTTGATCAAAACGGATAAAATCAGCAGTAAGTTTTTTATCCTCTTTGGTGATCATTACATTACCTTTTCCAATATAGTAGCCAGCTTTATCGTCATAATCTATTTCGTCTGCAACAATATGCCATGGTTTTTTAGGATTATTGGTGAGAAGTTGATTTCTATTCTCTGCCAAAGAATACGCAGGAATTGAAAGGAAAATAACGAGGGCAAGGAATAGATGGCAAATGGTACTGTAGATGTTACAGAAAGATCCTGTTGATAGGATACAGGGTCTCACCCATCTGTAACCAAAAAGGCGGCATTTGTCCCGCGGTTTATTACGAAACATTAAGTCCTGTGAATTAAGAGGATAAACGCAGCTACCTGAGTTGTCAGGTTCCCGCCCGGGCGGGATTCAATCTTCATCGTTTTTCAACCGCGAACCATGAGCCCCAGAACTTTGAGTGGTTACAGTAGTTTTTCCCTTTTCAGGTCTAAAATAAAGCAAGACCAAACCCAAGATACACATAATGATAGAAAGAGCCTGACCCATGGTTATAAAGGAGAAGATAAAGCCAAGCTGTGGATCTGGTTCTCGGAAGAACTCAATAAAAAAACGGAAGATGCTATAAAGGATGAGAAATAAACAGAAAACTGTTCCTTTTTTAAAATGGAAATCCTTTATCCACCACAGAATTACAAACAGCAGAATCCCTTCAAGGAAAAACTCGTACAATTGAGAGGGATGCCTTGGAAGAACTCCGCCTGATGGAAAGATCATGCCCCAGGGGAGATTAGTGACTCTACCATAGAGCTCTGCATTAATAAAGTTACCAAGCCTTCCAAGCCCTAACCCAATAGGAGCAGTGACAGAAATAAGATCAGCAATCAACCAAAAATTGACCCTATGTTTTTTTACGAAAATGAGGCCAGAGAAGATAATGCCTATTAATCCACCATGAAAGGACATTCCTCCTTCCCATATGGCAAATAGTTTTAATGGATGACTGAGATAAAAAGGAAGATTGTAAAACACAATATATCCGAGGCGTGCGCCAATAATAAGGCCGATTATCAGAAATAAAAAAAGATCATTTACCGTGTTTATATTGATATTTAACCTTTTTTTTCGTATTTGATATTTTACTAGAAAATAAGAGGCCAGAAAGGCAAGGATATACATAACCCCATACCAACGTATCTGAAGTGCACCAATTTTTACTATTGTTGGATTTATGTTTGGATAATGCAGCATTATGGGTATAAATTATATGTGAAAAAGTATCTAAGGTTGATGAATGAATTAAATCATTGTATCTTTAGCTCATTTGCAATTTTGGGCACGTATAAGGTATTTATCTGTACCTAACCAGGTTGTCAGGTTCTATGTTCACAGTTTCCCGATGAAATCGGGATTAATGGTTCAGCAAATAACCATTGAACCGTGAACCCGGAACTTTGAACCTGTATCGTTACATTTATTTAACATAATAGACACAATAGACAAGAGAAAAAAATCTAAGATTTTGGCAATGAACTGTTGCGATTGCATCTTCTTAATCTTAAGGGTAATACTTGGTGGCAGAATAGTCCTTTCTAAATTATGCATACAAAATCCCGAAATATTGAGAAAATACTCACAATTTTGATAATATAGCAGAAGAATTGCTGATTGTGTATTTATCAATTTTTAACTTTAGTTCACCCTGGCCCAGACCTGGCTTATAATCTTAATAGGCTAATACAAGCTCTTATTAGGATATAGACTTAACAGTTTGATTTAAGCACGTCGCGCCAAGGCGGGCTTTAGGCACTTATAAGGATGGATATTAGAAGGGGAGATACGATAGAACTGAGTGTGGAAAAGGTTGTTTACGGTGGCAGAGGACTTGCACATCTGAATAATGTGGCAATTTTTGTGGCCAATACTGTCCCGGGTGACAGGATTATTGCAAAAGTTGTAAAAACTAAAAAAAATTTTGCAGAGGCACGGATTTTAGAAGTGATAGAGGCCTCACCCCATAGAATTATTGCCCCCTGTCCTTACAGCGATTTTTGTGGTGGCTGTACCTGGCAATGCATTGAGTATGAAAAGCAGCTGGAATATAAGCATGCCCTTGTTATGGAACTGCTAAAACATATTGGTATGACAACTGATTTTACAATGCATCCACCTTTAGCATCTCCACAGATATTTGAGTATAGAAATAAAATGGAATTTTCTTTTTCAGACAAAAAGTGGTTGTTGCCGAAAGAGAGAGATGAAAAGAAGGACAATAATAGTTTCGCCCTTGGTCTTCATGTACCAGGCACCTTTGATAAGATCATAGACATAGAGGGGTGCCTCCTTCAGAAAGAAAAAGGCAATGAGATATTACGTGAGGCAAAAAGATATATACGTGAGAGCGGAATACCTGTCTATGGGCTTAAGACTCATCAGGGTTTTTGGCGTTATCTCATGTTACGCCATTCCTATTTCTTTGATGAATGGATGGTGAATATTATAACGAGTGAAAAGAGAGATCCCCCTATTCAACTTCTGGCTTCAATCCTTAAAGACAGATTTAATGAGATTGCCACTATAATAAATAATATTAATACAAGAAGGGGGGGGACAGCAGTTGGCGAAAGGGAAAATGTTTTTACAGGTGAGGGACATATTAAAGATAAAATAGGCCCGTTTACTTTTGAAATATCAGCAAATTCCTTTTTCCAGACCAATACCTCGATGGCAGAGAAATTATATCAGTCGGTAAAGGACTTTGCCTCTTTAACAGGAAAGGAGATAATTTTTGATCTTTATAGCGGGATAGGAGCAATGTCTATCTTTTTAGCTTCCCAGGCAGCGCGTATAATTGGCGTAGATATATCAAATGCAGCGATAGCAGACGCCAAGAGGAATTGCCAGTTGAATGGGATAGATAACTGTGAGTTTGTTTGTGGGGATGTTAAAATGTTTTTATCCGAATTTACTATTCAACCAGATGTGTTAATAGCTGATCCACCTCGGGTTGGGATGCAAAGAGAAGTGATAGACCGGATACTTAGATTATTACCTAAAAGAATTATTTACATTTCCTGTAACCCTTCCACTTTGGCCAGAGATGTCGCTTTATTAAAAGAAGGATATACATTGGAAGAGGTTCAGGCAATTGATCTATTTCCCAATACCTATCATATAGAATCTGTTGCGAGATTGGAGAGGTATTTATAATTCCGGGGAATTACGAAATTCTGAACCCTGTCTCTTCGGGTAAGCGGAGAACATATCGTTGTTGCGGATTTCTTCCTACTGACACAACTTTCTTGACAAATGCTACCTAAAAGGTTACACTTCAACTATGATCAGGTCGTTCTCTCACAAAGGCCTCGAAGAGTTCTTTTATGACAGCACCAAGAAGGGTATCCAGCCTAAGCATTCAAATAAGCTGGAGGATATCTTAGATCGCCTCAACCAGGCAAAAGAAATCCGAGATATGGATTACCATGGGGCTAATTTGCATCTCTTGGAGCCTAAGCGGGAGGGACGATGGTCTGTTAAGGTATCTGGAAACTGGCGTATCACCTTTATCTTTCAAGAAGGGGACGCCTTTTATGTGAATTATGAAGACTATCATTAGGAAAGGTGAAGCAATATGAGAGAGAAAAAAAGGCCCCCTGTTCATCCGGGTCGCATCCTGAAAAATCACCATTTAGTCCCGTTATCCATAACCGTCACTGATTTAGCCAAAATACTTGGCGTATCGCGTAAGACAGCTTCCAAAATTGTGAACGAGAGTGGAACCATTACTCCTGACATGGCCCTACGTTTGTCTCGGGCTTTTGATACGACACCAAACCTCTGGTTAGGTTTACAGCAAGAGTATAACCTGTGGCATGCGGCAAGGGAGTCTAAGGACTGGCAGAGGGTTAATCGGGTTGATCGGGAAGTTTCTACCTTGGCATGATTTGAAAG
>Ga0209121_10002733_pt1 | contig 17591 bp, 16 predicted proteins | sample Cruoilmetagenom3_FD_187292 | JGI IMG/M metagenome (GOLD analysis project Ga0209121, IMG submission 187292) | Oil polluted marine microbial communities from Coal Oil Point, Santa Barbara, California, USA - Sample 3 (SPAdes) (version 2) | ecosystem: Environmental > Aquatic > Marine > Oil seeps ... | reverse complement strand
CTAATATCGTCACCAGCACAACAGGCGCCCTTGCGACCGGTTGCAGCACCATAATCATACAATTGCAGGGTAATGCCGATCACCTCGGCGCCGCTAGCGGCAGCCAATGCAGCGACCACTGACGAATCGACCCCACCCGACATCGCAACAACAATGCGGCTATCGCTTGCCGGTTTTGGCAAGTCGAACAGCGCCGCTGCATCCAGTCCGGCATCAAAGATATTGGCATGTGACATGGTTGGGCGCGCCTATACACAGGCCGTCGCTGCTTATCCAGCCATTGTGGGGCAGCGGGGCGCAATGGCTCGACCAATCCTAACCGCACCCTATTACTAACCGATAGTAAACGCAGGCTTTACCTGTTCTTGAGGAGTGCGGGGGTATGGCCTTCAAATCATGTTTGAAAGCAGAACCAATTTTGACCGGGCTATGGCCATTGCACCAGAAGCCTTAGGCCATGAATCGGATAGGTCCAGCGGCACAGCTTTGCGTGCATTTGGCTGGCCGGAATTGACCGCTCGCATCAATGCAGCGCGCGATCTTCGCCGGGTTCTGCGGCGCGCAGGGGCGTATGGCTCGGCCAGTTTTGGCGATGCTGCTGCTGGCTATTTCAAACCCTTAGATAATGGCAAACAGCCTGTTAACTATGATGCTTTAGAGCATGGCAAATCCTGTTGGGTTACAGCCACTTCAGCTGAAGAGAGCACCGTATCAGGCGACCGAGAGATTTGAATGATTGAGAACCAAGACATACGTCCAGCTCAGGTTATCGGCCCACTCGGTGAGCCGCTGACGATTGATGATCTGCCTTCTCCCAGCACCAAACGCTGGGTTGTCCGCCGCAAGGCCGAAGTGGTGGCTGCGGTTAACGGCGGCCTGTTGACGATTGATGAAGTGCTGGAGCGTTATGGACTAACTCTGGAAGAGTTTGCGTCATGGCAACGAGCGGTGGATCGTTCGGGCATGCAGGGCCTGCGGGTCACGCGCATTCAGCATTATCGCGATTTGTACGAACGCCAGCTCAAATATTGATCTAAACCCGCGTTTTTGCAGGGTAGACTGGCTGATTGCAGGCTGATCTATCAACACCGACGGCGCCCCAACCTTGTTATATTCCGACTGTTTCGGCACAAATGCGCTAGGTGTGCATTTGATAGGCAATACCGAAATAAACAGGAGGAATTATTCTATGAGTTGGATTATTGCATTGATCGTTGGCGGTGTAGCCGGTTGGCTGGCCAGTTTGGTTATGAACCGTGACGCCTCTATGGGCATTTTCTGGAATATCGTTGTTGGTTGCGTTGGCTCTGTTGTCGGCAATCTGATCGCCGGACCGTTGCTCGGCATTGGCGGCAGCGTTCAGGAATTTTCACTTGCCGGATTGGGCATTGCCATAGTCGGCGCGATTGTTCTGCTGGGTATTGTGAACCTGATCCAGCTTGGACGCGTGCGTTAAGACAAAACGTCTTAGAACAATCGTTGAATACATGATTAAGGGCGTGGTGGCACAAGTCATCGCGCCCTTTTTGCTGTGCGGGACCGAATTATTGCATCAAAGCGGCGCATCCATCCTATGCCATATAGTGTAGCTGGATTAAGTACCTTTGCCTAAACCACTGATTATTTTGCAACACTTGAACGACTGTAGAAGCCGCTCGTCGAGAGGTGGATTGCTCGAATTTGGTGCTGAAGCTAACAGGGATTGTGCATGGTGAGTTATCAGTATAACACACCCGCAGCAGGGAAATACTATGAACTACGAAGCCAGTGTGACATCCGAAGCTGCCGATTCATTGGCTAGCGACCATGATTATAGCCAACGCGGCGGGGGCAGCACGCGTCGCCGGTTGATGATCATTGCGGGCGGTCTGATCGTTCTTTTGCTGGCTTTGGGTGTTCTGTATTTCATGAATTCTGAAGCCACGCCGGTTGCCGCTGGTGATGACGAGGATGCACAACTTGCGGTGGTAACTGTTGTTACTCCGGGACGCACCTCGATTGATGGCTTGATAACCGCATCGGGAACGATTGCGGCCCGCCGGGAATTGCCCGTTGGCGTAACGGGCGAAGGTGGACGGGTTGTCTCGGTCCCGGTTGATGCCGGTGATTGGGTGCGCAAGGGGCAAGTGCTGGCCGTAATTGATCGCTCGGTACAAAGTCAGCAATTGCGCGGCCAGTCTGCACAAGTTGATGTGGCCAAGGCCGATGCTGAATTGGCACAAAGCAATCTTGATCGATCACTGCAGCTGGTCGAGCGTGGATTTGTCTCCACGGCTGATGTTGATCGCTTGACGGCCACGCGCGATGCAGCGCGTGCGCGGGTCGATTTGGCCCAAGCGCAATATAGGGAATTGGTGGCCCGCACTGCGCGCCTGAACTTGGTTGCCCCGGAAGCAGGCCTATTGCTGACCCGTGATGTTGATCCCGGCCAGACCGTGTCCGTTGGATCGGGCACTCTGTTCCGTATTGCCAAGGGTGGCGAAATGGAAATGTTGGTACGTGTCAGCGAATCGCAACTGGCCGATCTTTCGCCTGGCAAACATGCACAGGTAACGCCGACCGGTTCAGAAAAGACATTGGACGGCCAGATCTGGCAGGTATCTCCGGTGATTGATCCGCAGGATCGTCAAGGCATCGTGCGCGTTGCCTTGTCATATACTCCTGATCTTCGCCCCGGCGGCTTTGCCACTGCTTCCATCAACAGCGGATCAATTGTGGCGCCAATCTTGCCGGAGAGCGCGATCTTGTCTGATAAAGATGGCGATTATGTTTTTGTAATCGATGCCGAAGACAAGGCGCAGCGACGCAATATTGAAACGGGCCTGATTGCCGCAGAAGGTATTGTGATCGTCGATGGTCTGGATGGCAGCGAATCTATTGTGCTGCGCGCAGGTGGATTCTTGACCGAAGGCGAGAAAGTAAAGCCAAACCGGCCGGATACGGCAGAGGGATAGACCCATGAACTTCCGGAACATGTCAGCTTGGTCAATCCGCAACCCAGTGATTCCGCTGGTGTTGTTCACTGCGCTGTTACTGGCTGGGATCCTCAGTTTTGCCCGGATGGATATCGTCAACAATCCTGAAATTGAGTTCCCCGGCGTACGAATCAGCATTTCGCAGCCAGGCGCAGCGCCGACAGAGATTGAAAATCAGATCACTCAGGTGGTCGAATCTGCGGTGCGTTCAATCAATGGGGTCAATTCGATCCAGTCGACCGCCCAAGAGGGCAATTCCTCAACTTTTGTTGAGTTTGAAATCGGGGTTGATACCAATGATGCTGTTTCAGAGGTAAAGAACGCGATTGATACGGTTCGCGGAAGCCTGCCCGACGGGATTCTCGAGCCACGGGTTAACAAAGTTGAGGTCGCCGGGGGGTTTCTCGCCATATATGCGGTGGAAGCCGACGATATGACCATCGAACAGTTGAGCTGGTTCATCGATGACACTGTCTCGAAGCAACTTCTCTCGATCGAGGGCATGGCAGAAGTTGGCCGGTTTGGCGGGGTTGATCGTGAGATCGAAGTGATCCTTGACCCGGCCAAGATGCAATCGCTGGGAGTTACCGCCAGTCAACTCAATAGTGTCTTGCGGCAATCCAATATCGACGCTGCTGGCGGTATTGCTGAAGTGGGTGGAACCCGCCAGTCGGTTCGGGTTCTTGGCAATAATGACACGGCCTATGAACTGTCGCAGCGGTCCATTCAGCTGGGCGGCGGTCGAACAATCAAACTGGCCGATGTGGCGCAAGTCCGCGATGGCTATTCCGAACGCAGCTCGATCAGCAAAGTCGGCAATAAGGAAGTCGTGAACTTCTACATGTCGCGGGCCAAGGGGGCATCCGATGTGACCGTTTTTGACGGTGCATTGGAGACAATCGACGAAATTCAAACGGCCAATCCCACCATCAATTTCATCAAGCTGACCGACAGCGTAAAATACACCAAAAGCCAGTATAACAGCTCAATCGCGGCCATGATTGAAGGCGCGATCCTTGCTGTTGTGGTGGTGTTCTTCTTCCTGCGCGATTGGCGCGCAACAGTTATCTCGGCGGTTGCGATCCCGCTTTCCGCCATCCCGACCTTCTGGTTCATGGATTTAATGGGCTTCAACCTCAACTTCCTCTCGCTTTTGGCGCTGGGCTTGGTTGCCGGTGTCTTGGTCGATGATGCGATTGTGGAGATTGAGAATATCGTGCGGCACATGCGGATGGGCAAATCCGCCTATCAGGCATCCATTGATGCAGCCGACGAAATCGGTCTGGCCGTTGTCGCGACTTCATTTTGTATTGTGGCCGTGTTCCTGCCGGTCGGCTTGATGCCGGGCATTTCTGGACAGTTCTTCAAGAACTTTGGCCTCACCGTGGTTGTCGCAGTGCTGATGAGTTTGGCGGTTGCCCGAATGATCACCCCGATGATGGCGGCCTATTTCCTGGAGGCCAAGGGCCATGCTGCCCATGGTGATGGCAAATGGATGGACCGCTATATGCGCATCCTTGGCTGGTCGCTTGATCGCGGAAAAATGTACAAAATGCGCGAAGGCCTTCCCGGTGTGCGCAACCGATTTGTCTATACGGTCGTGGGCATTGTGTTCCTGCTGGTGCTGATCATTTTGCCAGCGGTGGCTGCGTTTTTTGCCTATGGTGTACTGGATGGTTTGGGCATTCCAGGCGGCGTTGCAGGGCTGTTTTCAAGCGACGCAAACGGAGCCATTTTCGGCCTGATCGAGAAAGTTGTACAAGTTCTACAGCTCATTCTGGTGATGGTAATCAGCGCCGCAGTGATGGCAATTTCGTTTCAAATCCTGTCTGTGTTTGAAGCAGTCTTTCGCAACCGACGGCTTGGCCAATCGGTAACGTGGCTGAAGGCGCGGTTCATGGACCACCGGGTTTGGATGCTTGGGATTGGGTATTTTGCGTTTCTGCTGACGGTTTTGTTGTTTGCAAACACGCCGCAGCAATTCCAGCCGAGCATCAATACCGATGAAAGCCGCATCGAAATCGAGATGGTGCCGGGCACGACCATCGCCATGACAGAACGCGTTGCGCGCGAAGTCACCGATATCATCAATCAAGAGCCCGAAGTCGACCTGGTCCTTGAACGGGTTCGGGAGGGCCGCGCAACCTTGTACATTGGCCTTGACCCAGAACGAGATATAACATCAATCGAGTTTGAGCGTGGCTTGGCTGGACGCCTTTCTCAAGTGCCGGACGCGCGTGTTCGGTTCCAATCGCAATCTGGCGGTTTTGGATCGGGACGAGATATCACCATCATGCTGGCGGGGTCGGATCCGGTGCTGCTGGAGCAGGGAGCATCCGAGTTGGTTGAGCAGATGAAGGGGCTCGACATGCTGGTTGCCCCACGCATCAACGCCGATATTAACCGGCCAGAGATCATTATTAGCCCACGCGAAGACATCGCTGCTGAGCTGGGCGTGACAACCGCTGCGCTGAGCCAGACAATTCGCATCGCGACTTTGGGTGAGATTGAGCAGAATGCTGCGAAATTCTCTCTGTCTGACAGACAAATCCCGATCCGGGTCAAACTTTCGCGCGATGCCCGCGGTGAATTGACGACCATTGCCAATTTGCCGGTTCCCACAATCAATGGTGGTTCGGTGCCTTTGGGCAGGGTTGCCACCATTCGATTTGGTTCTGGTCCAACCACCATCCAGCGCTACAACCAGAACCGTCGGGTCCTGATTGGTGCAGATGTTGCCGATGGCTTCGTCAAAGGAGAGGCGCAGCAAGAAGTGAACCAGCTGCCCATTCTGAGCAATCTGCCGCAAGGCGTTATTCGCGATGCGGTTGGCGAAGAACAGTGGCAGCTAGAATTGGTGCAGAATTTCGTCATCGCGCTACTCTCCGGTGTGCTGTTGGTCTTTGCAGTGCTGGTCTTGCTGTACAAACGCTTGATGAGCCCGCTGGTGAATATGTGCTCGCTGGCGCTGGCCCCATTGGGCGGCATTTTCTTAGTGTGGCTGGTCGGCCAGCCCGTCTCCATGCCGGTCATGATCGGAACGCTGATGTTGTTGGGTATTGTGTCCAAGAACTCAATTCTGCTGATCGACTTTGCGATTGAGGAAATGGCGACCGGAACGCGCAAGCTGCACGCGATTATGGAAGCAGGGCATAAGCGTGCTCAGCCTATCGTGATGACCACTGTCGCGATGACGGCCGGAATGGTCCCAACCGCTCTTTCGCTTTCAGGTGATGGCGCATGGCGCGCGCCTATGGGTACGGTAGTTATTGGCGGATTGATCATGTCGACCGTGCTGACTTTGCTGATCGTGCCTGCTGGGTTCAGTCTGGCAGACGGGCTGGAAAGGCGCGCCGGGCCATGGCTGCGGTCGCGTTTCCTAACCTATCGACCGGACGACGAGTACGATGACAAGGCAGAGCAGCAGGCCAGACCTGTCCAACCCTCAGCCACCCCGGCAAGCCGCTTGCCCCCTGGGGGCGAGCCAGCCGAGTGATCTGGCACTTCTCTTGAACCGCAGTTCCCCTGTTCCGCTGATGTTGGGCGGTCATCCGCTCTCCGCGGATCGTGCGCGCCGTATGCGCTGGACGGCCACGGGGATGTTGGCGGTGATGGCGTTCGTCTTCTTCTGGTCTAAGCAGTTTCTCGATCTGCATCCGGCATGGGGCTATGCGAATGCGTTTGCCGAGGCAGCCATGGTTGGCGGATTGGCGGATTGGTTTGCGGTGACAGCCTTGTTCCGTCGCCCATTGGGTCTGCCCATTCCGCACACTGCCATTATTCCAGAAAACAAGGATCGTATCGCGGATACGATGGCGCAATTCCTGCGTGAAAACTTCCTGACCGCTTCCGTTATTGCACGAAGGATGAGCGCGATGAACGTCGCTCAGGCATTGGGAGATTTTCTGGTTGCTCCGCCCACGCAAGCTGATGGAGACAACCGTTCACGGATAACAGGCGGTGCGGCGGAATTGTTGGCCGAGGTTCTGGAATCGCTCGATCCTGATCGGTTGGGCAATCAGGTGCGCACGGGATTGGCCGGTCAGTTTGCTAAGATTGAGGTATCGCCGCTGCTCGGCCGCATGCTGGAAAGCGCGATCGCTGATCGCCGCCACCTGCCCTTGGTGGATGGGTTCATTCGTTGGGCCGGCCTGACGCTGGAAGACAATGAAGAGACCGTCCGCGAGATTATTCATGCGCGGGCAAATGCCGTACTGCGCTGGACTGGCTTGGATGAACGTATCTCGGGTTCGGTTTTGGATGGTCTGTACAAATTGCTGGCCGAAGTGCTGGTCGATCCCGACCACCCCCTGCGGTCAAAGATCGAAGAGGGGCTGGAAAATCTTGCCCGCGATTTGCAGCACGATCCCAAGACGCGCGAACGGGTCGAGTCGATGAAGAACGATTTGATCGAGAACCCGGCGGTGGCAGAATGGTGGTTGGGCGTGTGGGAACGCATTCGTCGTTCATTGATCCGGCGCGCGCGCGATCCTGATAGCGCCTTGGGCGAAGAAATGCGCAAATGGCTGGCCGAGATGGGCAAGGCGTTGCAGCATGATACGCGGCTGCAGCATCAGATCAATCGCTTCGCCCGGCGAACGATGGTGGGTGTGTCCACGCGCTATGGTGGGCAGATTGTGCAATTGGTGTCCGAAACAGTGAAACGCTGGGACGCGGTTACGATAACTGGCCGGATTGAGAGCGCGGTGGGCCGCGATCTTCAGTTCATCCGCATCAATGGCACGCTGGTGGGCGGACTGGTTGGTGTCACGCTGCATGCAATGGACCATTTCTTTTTCTGATTTGGCCGGATCGGCACCCGTTTTTTGGCGCCCGCTTTTGGTGGTGCCGCTCTATATGAATTGACCGCCCTTTTGTGACATCACTCTCGTTTGGCGCAGCCCCGTAGCAATACTTAGGAATGCGCTGATCTGCTGCTTACTGTGTTGGCCGTATTTCTCTCCTTAGCGAAGGGAGATTGGGTAATGTCAGCAATCAGTGACCAATTGGAGGCGCAGGTAAGCCGTTTGGCGCGCATGTCAGTCAATGGAAGGGGGGACCCTGACTTGCGGTATGATCGCGAATTTTCAGCCCTTTTCAGAATGCTCCACTCGCGCATTGGTTATTTGATCGGCCAATATGGCCTGTCCGATATGCGCGATGATGCAGAGCAGGTCTGCGCCATTGCGATCCATCGGGCGTTGGAAAGTTATGATCGACGCAAAGCGCAATTTACCACCCATGTCACATGGATGATTCGCGGAGAGCTGCAGAGTTTGCGCCACCGGGTCCGGCTCGACCAGCGTAAAAGCGCGCGGACCGCCGGAATTCGCACCCTCTCATTAGAAGCAATGTCCTTGCCCGATGCCGACGGCGCTCAGTCAACAGCAGCATTTGAGATTGTCGATGACCAGGCAGAGGCAGCGATGCAATCCACCGTCGCCAATGCCATGGCGCGGCGCTCGCTCGCGCGGCTTATGCAGCAGATTGGCTCACCTGATTTGGAGCAAGAAATTATGTGGGAGGCTTTGCGCGAAGCGCCTGCGAGGCGAGCTAAGACAAGGCCGTCTGGCCAGCCCTCTCTGCCGAGCAACGCCGTCAAATCGTCCGGCGCACCTATCGCAATTGTGCGAAACTGGTGGCCGCCTGATCGGCCATCCCCAATCGCCATTGCATTCTAATTTGTATGATAAATAACCCTGGTTTGGAAAAATCCGGACCTTGCTTCGCCATCTGCACCACGCGCAGGCTCGAACGTAGCGTGCCGCAACAGCTGCAAGCAGGCTGTGTCGGCAAAAGTTGCTGAGCCCGTATACTCAATCGCTTCGCAGAAGCTGGCTTTGCCTTGCGCATTGACGGTCAAACGCACTTGAACCGCTCCACTCTGCCCAGCGAGCAGCATAGAACGCGGATAACTTTGTTGGATAGTTCTTGCCGCCATCCTCCTTGGCAAATGCGGGCGCGGCAATGGCTACGGACCCGGCTGCGGACACTGCGGCAAGGATACAAAGGCTAAGACGACCCATAACAAAAACCCTCCGAAGCCATGGTTAGCGCTTCGAAGGGTTGTTGCAACCTACAGATAAATTGCAGTTTTACAGTTTTTCGGTCAATTCTGGCACTGCCTTGAACAGATCGGCCACCAGACCGATGTCTGCCACTTGGAAGATCGGCGCGTCTTCATCCTTGTTGATCGCGATGATCGTCTTGGAATCCTTCATGCCGGCCAAGTGCTGGATTGCACCCGAAATGCCGATTGCGATGTAGACGTCCGGAGCCACAATCTTACCGGTTTGGCCAACCTGGTAATCATTGGGGACATAGCCTGCATCCACCGCAGCGCGCGATGCGCCAATGCCTGCGCCCAGCTTGTCCGCCAGCGGAGTAATGGTCGCTTCGAAGGTTTCGGCATCTTTCAATGCGCGACCACCCGATACGATCACTTTGGCGCTGGTCAGTTCAGGACGTTCGCTTTCAGCGATTTCTGCGCTGACAAAGCTGGAGGTGCCAGCATCGCTGGCGCCGCCAACGGCCTCAACTGCAGCCGAGCCGCCTTCTGCAGCAGCCTTGTCAAAGGCGGTGCCGCGAACGGTGATAACCAATGTCACGTCGGAGCTTTCGACGGTTGCGATGGCATTGCCGGCATAGATCGGACGGGTGAAAGTCTTATCGCCTTCAACCGAAAGAATATCCGAGATTTGCATCACATCGAGCAACGCCGCGACGCGGGGCGCGATGTTTTTGCCGGTTGTGGTGGCTGGGAACAGCACAGCATCGTGATCGGACATAAGGCCAGCAACCAGCGGCGCTACGTTTTCGGCCAATGCATGCTTAAGCGCAGCATCGTCGGCCAGATGGACTTTGCCCACCCCAGCGATCTTGGCAGCTTGATCGGCCACGCCCGCGCAGTTTGAACCGGCCACCAGCAGGTGAACGTCGCCCAATTTGGCAGCTGCGGTAACAACGCTCAGCGTTGCGTCCTTCATCTCATTGTTGTCGTGTTCGACCCAGACGAGAGTTTTCATGAGTATTTTCCTTTCTGTCCGGGGCTCAGGCGATGCCGAGAGCTTTGATTTTGGCGACCAATGCATCAACGTCTTCGACCTTTTCACCAGCTTGGCGAACCGGAGGCTCGGCCACATGCTTGGTGGTCAAACGTGGGGCAGTATCGACGCCGTAATCACCGGGTGTCTTGGTCTCTAGCGGCTTCTTCTTCGCCTTCATGATGTTGGGCAAAGAAGCATAACGCGGCTCGTTAAGACGCAAATCCGTGGTCACGATTGCGGGAAGCGACAGTTTGACCGTTTCCAGACCGCCATCAACTTCGCGCTTTACCGTTACGCTGTCGGCATCAACTTCGATTGTGTTGGCGAAGGTGCCTTGAGGACGATCCATCAGGGCCGCCAGCATCTGGCCGGTCTGGTTCGAATCATCGCTGATCGATTGCTTGCCCAGCATGATAAGCTTTGGCTGTTCCTCATCGGCAATAGCCTTGAGGATTTTGGCGACGGCCAAAGGCTCTACTTCGTCATCGCTTTCAACCAGAATTGCCCGATCGGCACCCATGGCAAGAGCAGTGCGCAGCGTTTCCTGCGCCTTGGCTGGGCCAACTGAAACCGCGATGATTTCTTCGGCATTGCCCGCTTCCTTGATGCGGATTGCTTCTTCGACAGCAATCTCATCAAATGGGTTCATGCTCATCTTGACGTTGGCCAGATCTACACCTGTACCATCGGCCTTGACGCGCGGCTTTACGTTGTAATCGATCACCCGTTTGACGGGGACGAGGATTTTCATGGGAGCTCCTTCCTATGATAAAATATGGCTGATGGCTTAGCTTGCGTTTACTTAAACATCCAACAGCCGTCATCCTGGTTATTGTCTTAACTGTTGCAGTCTCACTGGTGTTCCAATTGCTTCAGGTCAAGCAGCGCTTTTGATAATAATCAGCTTGGGGTGCGTTAAAAGAAGGCCAGCCTTTTCGGCAATGCGCTTACTCTGCGGTGAGATAATCAACCGGATGGGATGCGCTGGTGTTCTGGTTTGATGGCGCCCAATAGAAACCAAGGGCCATTGCGAGCGGTTTGAGGCGCCCGCAATGGCGATGGTATCAGCCGTTTAAGCCGCCTGCTTGACCTCGGCGACGATCTTTTTGGCGGCATCGCCCAAATCATCAGCTGCAACGATTGGCAGGCCTGAATTTGCGAGGATTTCCTTGCCTGCATCGACATTGGTGCCTTCCAACCGGACCACCAAAGGTACAGACAGGTTCACATCCTTGGCCGCGCTGACAATGCCATCGGCAATGATGTCGCATTTCATGATGCCGCCAAAAATATTGACCAAAATACCCTCAACAGCCGGGTCTTTCAGGATGATCTTGAACGCCGCGGTTACTTTTTCCTTGGTCGCACCGCCGCCAACATCCAGGAAGTTAGCTGGGAAGGCGCCGTTCAGCTTGATGATGTCCATCGTTGCCATGGCAAGGCCAGCACCATTGACCATGCAGCCAATATTGCCGTCCAATTTGATGTAGGCGAGATCATATTTGCTCGCTTCTACTTCGGCTGGATCTTCTTCGGTTTCGTCGCGCATCTCTTCGACATCCTTGTGCCGATACAGCGCGTTGCCATCGAAGCTCATTTTGGTGTCGAGCACCAGCAGCTGAGCATCCTTGGTTTCTACCAGAGGATTGATTTCCAGCATCTCGCAATCGAGATCCATAAAGGCAGTGTACAGCTGCTTGGCCAGTTTCTGGCACTGCTTGTTGAGATCACCCGACAGTTTCAACGCGAACGCTAGAGCGCGGCCATGATGCGGCATAAAGCCTTGCGCAGGATCAATGGTGATCGTGGTGATCAGTTCGGGCGTGTTGTGCGCCACATCTTCAATGTCCATGCCGCCTTCGGTTGAGGCAACCATAGCCACTTGTCCGGTAGCGCGATCCACCAACATGGCGAGGTAGTATTCGCTCTCGATATCAACGCCATCAGTCACATACAGGCGATTAACCTGCTTGCCTTCATCGCCGGTTTGGATGGTGACCAGCGTGTTGCCCAGCATTTCTGCCGCATCAGACTGTACGTCCTCGATGCTTTTGGCCAAGCGCACGCCGCCTTTTGCATCCGCGCCTAATTCCTTAAACTTGCCCTTGCCGCGCCCACCAGCGTGGATCTGCGCTTTTACAACATACAATGGTCCAGGCAGCCTCTTTGCAGCCTCAACCGCTTCTTCAACTGTCAGCGCTGCGTGTCCGGTTGGGATTCCGATGCCGTATTTCGCGAGCAGTTCCTTGGCCTGATATTCATGAATATTCATGGGGAGTGCGTATCCTTTGAAGATGTTCCAGCGATGTCAATGCCATCACTTTTGAGTCGCACCAGCCATAAGCACGGATTGAGCGACTTGAAAAGTCCTTCGGCTAAGCGCAACAGCTTAGCTGGCATGATTGATAGCAAACGCCTTGAAGCCATTGTTCGCGAAGCGGGCCGGATTGCGGCCGACCAATGGCCTGGGGCCGGACATACGGTAAAGACCTGGGAAAAGGAGCCTGGGCACCCGGTTTGCTCTGCCGATCTGGAGGTTGATGCCTTTCTGAAGCGCGAATTGGGCGCATTGCTGCCGTCAGCCGGCTGGCTTTCAGAAGAAACCGCCGATGATCCCAAGCGACTCGGCAATGATTTGATTTGGTTGGTCGATCCGATTGATGGCACGCGCGATTTTCTGCGCGGGCGCAGCGGATGGTCCGTTTCGGTCGCGCTGATCAGTTCGGGTCGTCCCTTAATCGGTATGCTCAGTGCGCCGTCCCGCAAGGAAGAATGGCTGGCGGTTGCTGGCAAAGGCGCGTGGCGCAATGGCGACCGGCTGGTGGCGTCAAACAGGACGCATTTTTCCGGCGCGCGGGTCCCAATTGATGCTTTGCCAAGTGAAGATTCGGACCTGACCCTTGTGGACAAGCCAAACTCGATTGCGCTGCGCATCGCGATGGTGGGTGCAGACGAGGCTGATTTGGTCGCGACCCTTCGCTGGGGCTTTGAATGGGACATCGGCGCGGCTACATTGATTGCACGCGAGGCTGGCGCGGTTGTGAGCGATGCGTTCGGCAATCCGCTCAATTACAATAAGCGTGACCCGCGCGCATTTGGCTTATTGGTAAGCTCGCCCGAAATTCATCCCAAAGCGGTTGAGCGATTGGCAGATCGAGCGGAACGGCTGGCTAAATAAAACTGCCCTTCCAGCAGTGCCGGAAACGAAAAAGGGTCGGCCCATTGGGCCGACCCTTCGTCATCATTGTACTGATTGATTGGTTCAGTAGCCTTGACTGGCCTGAGCCTCGTTCACATCATTTTGGTCAAATGGGATGATCTTAATCTCAACGCGCCGGTTTTGGGCGCGACCATATTCTGTGTCATTGTCAGCAACAGGCATGGTTTCACCAAATCCCTGCCAACGAATGCGGGCGTTGGCCACGCCGCGTGACACCATATAGTTAGAGACTGTCTCAGCGCGCTGTTCGGACAAGCGCTGGTTGAAAGCATTCGATCCGGTCGAGTCGGTGTGTCCGTAAACATCAACCAGGCTGTTGGGATATTGGGTCAGGTTTTCTGCTACTGCATTCAAAGTGTCACGGAAGGCCGGCTGGATTGTATAGCTGCCTACATCAAAGGTTACGCTATCGGGCAGATTGACCAGAATGGCATCGCCATTGTCAACCTCGGTCACATCTACGCCTGATCCGGCTGTTTGCTCCTTCAGCTCTTTGATTTGCTGGTCCATCTTATAGCCGACAACACCGCCTACAGCGCCGCCGCCAACTGCGCCAATGATCCGGCCAGTTTTGCCGCCAATGGCATCGCCCAACAGGCCACCCAATACAGCGCCGCCGACGCCGCCGATTGCGGTGCGCGAAGCTTTCTTTTCACCGGTGTTGGGGTCGGTCACACATGCTGTTGTTCCCAGCAGTGAAACGGCCGCAAGACCGGTCATAAGTTTGCGTGATGTTTTCATGAAAATTTCCTCCTTAGTGTCGACCTAGCATTTGCTCAGGCCATAGAATACAGCGCACCCATCAGCGCCGCGGTGCTTTAACAATAGCACAACGGCTGATCTGCCGCAGTGTTCCCCAACAGCAAATGATGAAGATGGCTGGCACCGGCCAACAATTGTGCTAGCGCAATACGGGTGACACCCTTTCCCTGGCCTGACTTGATCATAATTGGCGGACTGATCGTCCTCAACGGCGTCTTTGCGATGTCTGAACTTGCGATCGTCTCTGCCAAGACGGCGCGCCTGCGGGCCGCGTTGGACAAGGGCAGCAAGGGGGCCAAGACAGCGCTCGCCTTGGCGGCTGAGCCGGGCAAGTTTCTTTCGACCGTGCAGATTGGCATCACGCTTATAGCGATTATAACCGGTGCGTTTTCCGGGGCTAGCCTTGAGGGACCTGTTGGCGAGCGATTGGCCCTATTGGGCGTGCCAGAGGAAAATTCTCGTCAGGTGGCCTTTGTGGCGGTGATCGCGTTGACCACCTATCTCAGTGTTGTTGTGGGCGAGCTAGTGCCCAAGCAGCTTGCCTTGCGGGCGGCGGTACCAATCGCGACAGTTATGTCTCGTCCGATGGCGATATTGGCTAAGATTGCGGCGCCAATCGTGTGGATCTTGGACACCTCATCGGGTGTAATCATTCGCCTGATCGGACTGCGGCCCAGCGGGCAATCCTCTGTCACGGCAGAGGAATTGCATATGATCTTTGCCGATGCGACCCATTCGGGCGTTATCGAAGCCGATCAGCATCAAATCCTAACCGGCGTGGTTCGCTTGGCCGAGCGGCCCGTACGCGAAATGATGACCCCGCGTACCGAGCTGGATTGGATTGATGCCAATGCGACAGAAAAAGAGATCTGGCGTGCGATCAAGGAAAGCCCGCATTCGCTGCTCCCCATAGCCGATGGATCGCCCGACACGATTTTGGGCGTAGTGAAGGTGCGCGAAGTTCTTGCTTTGATGGTTGCCGGCGATTCCGTGGTGCTGAGCGATTTGATGATCAAGGCCGAGGTCGTACCTGACCAATTGGATGCGATGGATGCCCTACGGGTCTTGCAACAATCCGATATCGCGATGGCGATGGTGCATGACGAATACGGCCATCTGGATGGCGTGGTGACGCCGGTGGATTTGCTAACCGCGATGGCGGGCACTTTCGTCAGCGATCAGAATGAAGGCGATTCGCCTCTGCTGGTGGAGCGTCCCGATGGATCGCTGCTGATCTCGGGCGCGCTGTCTGCCGATGCTTTGGCGGACCGGCTGGACCTCGATTACGATGACGCGCGCGAATTTGGCACAGCGGCAGGCTATGCCTTGTCGGTGATGAAAAAGCTTCCGGTCGAAGGCGAAAGCTTCATCGATCAGGGTTGGCGTTTTGAGGTGATCGAAATGGATCGCCGCCGGATCGACAAATTGCTGATTCGCAAAGTGGAAGCCGAGGCTTCACCCGAAAGCTCTTAGGTAAAGCCGTTTAGGATATCGCGCGCCCGGATGGGTGTGCGAAAGACAGGCAAACGGTAAGCTTGGCTGACCGCAAGGCCGACCGGCCGCCCACAGGCTCGTTAGGGCCGAGGATATCGCGCGCCCGGATGGGTGTGCGAAAGACAAAAAATCAGCTTGGAATGACCGCTTGCGCGAATTGTCCGTCACCTTCGGGTGCGGCGATGATGTCGCGGGTCACGCGACCCTTGGCCACGGTGTTGGTTTCTGGATCACCCACGGTTGAACGAATGCCGGGAGCTGCCGCTCCTGCGCGATCCAATGCGCTTGTCTCGACGGCACTGCGTGTAGCCGGCCCACCAAAGATCGCTTCCAAAGCCTGTTCAGATGCAGAGCCTTCGCTTGGGCGCGGAGCGCCCGGTGCAGGCGGGGTCAGGGTGAAATCTGGCGGAACTACCAAGGGGGCCTGACGCTGTACGGCAAATTCATCAGGGCGATCGCGGTTAAGCAAGCCGCCGCCGCCGCATGCGGTCAACATCATGCTGGCTGTGCCAAGGATCAGGGTGGTTTTCAAAATACGCATGGTCTCAGCTCTCCGCAGGCGCTTGGCCTGCTTGTTCGGTGTCCGGTTCCTTGTCGCGTAGGAAAAGGGAACGGGCAAGGATTATCACAACGCCGATGGTGATAGCGGCATCTGCGACATTGAAAATAAGGAAGGGACGGAAATCCCCGATATGAAAATCGGCATAGTCGATGACATAGCCCAAATTGTACCGGTCAACGATATTGCCCAGCGCCCCGCCCAAAATCATGCCCAGACCGATGATGTCGCCCAGCAATTTTTCGCGGAACATCCACACCAGCACGACAATTGCAATCAACGCGGTGATGGCCACCAGCAAGAACCGCATCTCTATCGTTGTGGCCTGAAACATGCCGAGCGACACGCCGCGATTTTCGGTCCAACGCAGATCGAAGAATGGCAGCAGATCAATGACATAGCGTTCACGCAGGTTGAGCGGGCCAACCATCAGCCATTTGATGAATTGATCGGCCGCAAAGATAATGGCGGCAATGACCAATCCGATGATCCGGTTGCGAGTGAACAGCGCCTTCATTGCGCCGTTCCCAACGCATCCAATTGCGCCACCGCGCCATCGCAGCGGCCGCACAATGCGCCATCCTGTGCCACATCGGGCAGAAGTCGCCAGCAACGGCCACATTTATGTTCAGATGTCTTGGTCACAGTAACCTCGTCGCCCTCATGGCTGCGAGAGACTGACGCGGTGATGAACAATTCGGCCAATTGTTCGTCGGTAAAGCCTTCTGGCACGTCGCTGGCGGGAACAACCACATCGGCTTCCAGGCTGGAACGGATGGTTTTTTCGCGGCGTAGCGGCTCAATCGCTTCGGTCACGCGTTCACGTAAGGATCGCAATGCCGTCCAGCGCGGATCGGGCGCACCAACTTGCGGAATGCTGGGCCATTCGAGCAGATGGACGCTGCCATTTTGTTCGTCATCTTCGGGATAGCGGCTCTTCCACACTTCCTCGGCGGTATAGACCAACACCGGCGCGGCATAGCGCACCAATGCATGGAAAAGCAGATCCAGCACCGTGCGATAGGCATTGCGCGTGGTGCTATCCGGCCCATCGCAATACAGCGTATCTTTGCGGATATCGAAGAAGAAGGCTGACAAGTCATCGTTGCAGAAATCCACCAGCAGGCGGGTGTAAGCGTTGAAGTCATAGCTTTCCGCAGCCGCCTTCAGTTTTCCATCCAGCTCGCTTAGCAAGGACAGAACATACGCTTCCAGAGCAGGAATTTCGCCCGCATCGGACATATCGCCGATAAAGCCATCCAGCGCGCCCAGCATATAACGGAAGGTGTTGCGCAGGCGGCGGTATTGATCGCCTACGCCCTTCAGAATTTCATCGCCAATCCGGTGATCTTCGGTGAAATCAACGCTCAGCGCCCACAGCCGGATGATATCCGCGCCATATTGTTCCATAACCTTGATCGGGCTGATCGTATTGCCGAGCGATTTCGACATTTTCTTGCCCGCTTTGTCCATGGTAAAACCATGGGTCAGCACCTGATCATAGGGAGCGCGTCCGCGCGTGGCGCAGCTTTGCA
>Ga0209121_10002732_pt1 | contig 17592 bp, 13 predicted proteins | sample Cruoilmetagenom3_FD_187292 | JGI IMG/M metagenome (GOLD analysis project Ga0209121, IMG submission 187292) | Oil polluted marine microbial communities from Coal Oil Point, Santa Barbara, California, USA - Sample 3 (SPAdes) (version 2) | ecosystem: Environmental > Aquatic > Marine > Oil seeps ... | reverse complement strand
GCTAAAGGCTAAAGGCTAAAGGCTAAAGGCTAAAGGCTAAAGGCTAAAGGCTAAAGGCTAAAGGCTAAAGGCTAAAGGCTAAAGGCTAAAGGCTAAAGGTTTTCCTTGATCCTTTGTCCTTGTACCTTTTCACTGCGGCGGGAACATCTTCGCAAAAAGCCGCAGTTGTTGAGGATAAAAAATCTAAATGATAAGTAGAACGTAAAAGGTCATGCTGATCGAATCGGTCATAGTAGCTCTCGCGGGTGGAATAATATGTCTCGACAGGGTACTTTTACAGGTCATGATTTCAAGACCTGTTGTTGCCGGTCCCCTTGCGGGTTTTATCCTTGGTGATCCGTACACGGGTCTTATTATTGGAGCCTTTATCGAATTGTTGTGGATTGATAGATTGCCCATAGGAGTCTATATCCCCCCCAATGATTCTGCTGTTGCAATTATTGTAACAGGGTGTTCCGTGTTGGTCGGAAGAGAGCTTGGGCACCTGTCCCGGGAATTAGTGGCACTGTCCATACTGGTATTCATACCGTGCGGTATTCTTGCCCAGAAGATAGATGTCTGGATAGCGAGATCGAACGATACATTGTCGCAGCGGGCCATGGAAGACGCAAAAAGGGGAAATCTCAGCGGAATTTCCCGTAAACATATTTTGGGATTGGTAAAAACTTTTTCCAGTACCGTTGCCTTAATCTTCATTTCATTGATCTGTGGAGTACAAATCCTTCTATGGATATTTCCGCTCATTCCTGAGAATATATTGAAGGCATTTTCATATGTATATTTTTTTCTTCCTGTTATAGGCATTGCCGTGGCACTTAACACGATAAAGTTGCGTGGAATAATTCCCGTTTTCTCCGGGATTTTCTTGATAGGTGCTCTCCTCATTGAAGTATTATAATTAGACGAGGGGTATAAGGTGAGGCCGTAGAAGTAAAAAGGAATGGAGATTGGAAGAACCATTTACAAAATATTGTCCGAGCCTGTTGAAATACGCGAAATGAAAGTTGATGATCTCCCCGGGGTTCTGTCTATTGAAAGGGTTTCCTTTCGAACACCGTGGTCTGAGTCTATATTTAGGGAAGAAATATCCTCTTCCCTTTGCCGCAGTCTGGTTGCAACCATGGGAGAGGATATCGCAGGCTATATTAATTTTGCGATTATATTAGATGAAGTCCATCTGAGAAATATTTCTATCCATAAAGATTTTAGACGGTGCGGGATAGCTTCAAAATTACTCTCTGAGATGATAAGGATTTCTTCTGAGGCTGGAGTGCTGTGGTCTACACTGGAGGTGAGGAGATCTAATACTCAGGCGATAAAATTATACGAGAATTTTGGCTTTGAGATTAAGGGTCTTAGACCGTCTTACTATAGCGATACCCGTGAGGATGCCATCATTATGTGGGCGGATTTAAGAAAATATTCATAGGCGTGAGCAGACACTTTTATGGAACCTGATAAATCGATCATTACCGGGAAAATCCTTGCCAATCGTGAAGTTGCGGAAAATCATTTTGTTATGGCTTTGGCAGTGCCGGATGATTTTGAGGAGGCTTTGCCCGGTCAATTTATTATGCTCAGAGTTAAAGGAAGGGAATTTCCATTTCTGGCAAGACCATTCAGTATTTATTCGATATACTCTCTACAGAAAATGATAATTATAGAGATCCTGTATCAGGTTGTCGGTAAGGGGACGATTATACTTTCAAGGCTGGGGGAAGATGACGAATTGAACATATTGGGTCCGCTGGGCAGGGGGTTTGATATTGTTCCGGATCGTAAAAAGATAGCCATCGTTGCCGGAGGAATAGGTGTGGCGCCGCTTTCTTTCCTTGCGGAATATTTAGGAAAGCAAGCATCCGGTTTTCAGGAGGATCGTAAAATCGTATGTTATATGGGCGCTAAAACGTCGGAATTGCTTATTGATCGAGAGAGATTGGAAGACGTGTGTTCCAGAGTGATAATAAGTACCGATGATGGCAGTAACGGTTATCATGGTTCTGTGACAGACCTCTTTAAAGAAGACATCCGTTCTTATAAATATGACGATTTGATGGTATATTCCTGTGGCCCATATCCGATGATGAAAAAAATGGCGGAAATATTGAAAGAACATTCTATTCCCTGTCAGGTTTCAATGGAGGAAAGAATGGCATGCGGTGTGGGTGCGTGTCTCGGTTGTGCCGTGAGGACAGGTACACAAAAAGAAAATCCTCTGTATATGAGAGTGTGCAAGGACGGTCCCGTTTTTGATATTGATACCATAATCTGGAGATAATGTGGAAAACATCAATATTCCCATAATGGAAGTCAATGTGGGTGGTCTTGAACTCAAGAATCCCATCATGACAGCTTCCGGTACGTTTGGTTACGGTGAGGAATATTCCCCCTATGTAGATCTTAACAGGTTAGGTGCATTAATCGTAAAAGGTTTGTCTCTCGAGCCGAAGGAAGGCAACCCGCCGCCCAGGATTATTGAAACAACAGCAGGTATGCTGAATGCCGTGGGTCTTGAAAATGTCGGGATCAGGGCTTTCATCGAAGAAAAACTCCCTTTTTTGAAACAATTCGATGTTCCCGTGATCGTGAATGTGTTTGGTGAGACTATTGAAGAATATACAAAAGTTGCAGATATTTTAAGCAATGTGGAAGGAATAGCCGGACTTGAGATTAACATTTCATGCCCAAATGTAAAGGCGGGGGGGCTTGAATTTGGCGCCGATCCGAATCTGGCCTATGAGGTAATACATAATGTAAAAAGTGTTACCCACATCCCTGTTATTGTCAAATTAACACCAAATGTAACGGACATAACCAGTATCGCGAAGCGGGTTCAAGAGGCCGGGGCAGATGCAATATCCCTGATCAATACGTTAAAAGGGATGTCCGTAGATATTGAGAAGAGGGTGCCTCATTTGGAAAATATTACCGGGGGATTGTCTGGACCGGGTATAAAGCCGGTGGCCCTGAGGATGGTGTGGGAGGTGACGCGGGAAGTATCCATACCTGTTATAGGAGTCGGCGGCATTATGAATGCTCGAGATGCCCTTGAATTTTTTATTGTTGGCGCAAAAGCGGTTCAAATCGGAACAGCGAATTTTGTTAATCCCCGTGCCACCATAGAGATACTGGAAGGAATAGAACAATATATGGGGGAAAATGGAATTTCTGATATAAACGATTTAATAGGAACAATAATTACTGAGTGAACTTATTGTCCATGATCATGGCACTGAGGGTACAAAAGCTCTATTCCTATACTTTTCCCCATCAGAGGCAATGTCTTATCAAGAGGGGCACTTTTCCCAAGCGTTGTCTCGGAAAAAGCATTGCGTTTTATCTATTAAACCCCTGTCACAAAGAACAAGAAAATCTTTTGACAAGTCTGTAGATCTGCGTTAAATAGGCATCTTCGGGGTTATTGGCGCCAGTAGTTTTTTCATATTTTGGGTTGCAGGCATAGCTCGTTTTAGTATGTTTGATTTTAAACTGGAGGAATGATCATTATGATTGAAGGTCTTGACTACTCTGTCTGGAAGAAGGATTATAAATCGATTTTGGAGGATTTTTCTCATAAGAGAGTCCTCGTCGCTTATTCAGGAGGAAAGGATTCTTCTGTTATTCTACATTTTCTTCAGAAGGCGGCTGAAGATTTCGGGTTCCAATTCGAAGTACATTCTGCACTTTTTCCACATCATGTGCTGACTAAGATGGAAGTATCAAAACTCGATGGATACTGGAATAAGAGGGGTGTTGACATTAAATGGCACGATGTTTCTGTCCCTGATGAGCAATTAGAACAAGCATTGCGTGACGGTGTTAATCCCTGTTTAATCTGCAAACAGTCAAAGAAAAAGGATTTTTTAAATAATTTTATACAATCAAATCCTCAGTGGGAGAATCTCGTATTCATCATGAGTTATTCTCTCTGGGATCTTGTCAGTGCAACAGTTGAACAGTTATTGGGGGCGGTTTACTGTAATTCTGAGCATACAGATTTAAGTCAAAAGGATAATTCAGAAGAACGCTTTCTGGAAACATTTCAGCGTTTCTATCCACTCTTGAAGTTGAAAAATGGGTTGACGATATTCAAACCACTAATCCGATATAACGATCAGGATATTAACGAAGTAGTCTCTAGAAATGAAATTCCTTTAGCAGACAAGCCATGTAGATACAAAGCATATACGCCAAAACGGTTGTTTGAAAAGTATTACGATGCGAACAACCTGCGGTTTGAATTCGAAAAGGTTCTTGATTTTGCTAGGAAGACATTCAATTTTCCTGAGATTTCCCAATTTGAAGATCTTGAAATGGAAGTGTATGTAAAAATGCTCTAATAACGCCAAGAACCCCAAGGCCTTGTTGCTTTTTGAAGAATGCTTTCCCCAATGTCAAAAGGAGAAGAAAATGCCCGATCATTTCTATTTCATGGATGGTAAAGGTGCAGAAAACATGAAAGATGAGTCCATTCGCTTGGATCTCAAGACAAACCCTGAGATTGTCAAAAAGCAGGCCATATGGGCAGGTTTGAAACCGGGTATGCGAGTTGCTGATATGGGATGTGGCCCTGGTAAAACCACATTTCATTTGAATCAATTGGTTCAACCGGGAGGGTCAGTGTTAGGTCTTGATATATCTCAAGAACGAATTCGGTATGCGGAATCCAATTACAAAGAATCTGGTATGGAATATCGGCTCGGGGACATCCGAGAACCGCTTAAGTATCTTGGACTATTTGATTTTGTCTGGGTCCGATTTGTGCTCGAATTCTACGGTTCAACCAGCTTTGATATTGTAAAAAACCTATCCTCACTATTGAAACCGGGAGGAATTCTCTGCCTCATCGATTTGGACTACAATTGCTTAACCCATTATGGCATTTCCGAAAAACTGGAGAAAGGTATTCGTGGAATCATGCAGACCCTTCAAGAGGTAAGTGACTTTGATGCTTATGCCGGGCGCAAACTCTATTCTTACCTCTATGATCTGGGATATCGGGAAGTCGAAATAGATGTATCAGTACATCACCTGATTTATGGACAAATCAACAAGATAGACGCGTATAATTGGGGGAAAAAGCTTGAAATTGCGGCGAAAAGCTCAGGCTATAACTTCGGCGAGTTTGCAGGCGGATTTGAAGGCTTTCGGCAGGAATGTAGGCAATTCTTTGAGGAAGAACGGAGATTTTCCTACACACCTATTATTGCATGTAGAGGGCGTAAACCTTAATCTCTCCGTCTCTCCCATACAATTATGTGCAATTTAATCCTCTGTAAAGGAAGAAAGCCGGTGTCTAATTGAGCTTTTGATCCAGGGTTTTTCTTACCTCTTTTAATAAAGTGGGTAGTTGCATCGGTTTACTGATAAATGCCGCGGCACCGTATTTTAATGTATCTTGCGCCGTAACGCTTGCCGTGTAACCACTTGTGATAATAACCTTCACATCCGGTTTCATTTTTATGAGTTCCAATAAACATTTTTGTCCACCCATGCCGGGCATAATTAAATCCAGCAGGACGAGGTCAATTTCTTCTTGGTCATTTTTAAAAATTTCAATGGCCTCTTCACCGCTTTCAGCAGTCAGCGTATCGTAACCAAACTGGTTCAGTATTGCTTCGTTTGTGTCGAGAAGAGATTTTTCATCATCCACTATAAGGATCGTTTCATTACCGGTTGGTAGTCCTTCCTTCTTTGATTTAGATTCTGATATTTTTTCAGTATCGACCATTTTTATCGACGGGATATATATTTTAAAGATTGTTCCTCTGTTTAGTTCACTTTCGCAGATAATATAACCTCCATGGTTCCTCACAATACCGTAGACAACCGAAAGACCGAGTCCTGTCCCTTTCCCTGCCTCTTTTGTTGTAAAAAAGGGATCGAAAATATGTTCCAATACCTCTTTATCCATACCGGGACCTGTGTCTGAAATACTCATGAGTACATAATCACCTGCTTTTAGACAGAAGTTTCTTTGAGCATAGTCGCTCGCAATAGTGACGTTTTCTGTCTTTATAGTCAGTCTGCCGCCATCCGGCATTACGTCATTCGCATTTACTGCCAGATTCATAATAACCTGTCCAATCTGAGAGGGATCTCCATTGATAATGTTTACATGATCAGTCAGTTCTAGGTTGACAGTGATCATCTTGGGCATAGTGTTTGTTAAGAGATCGAATAACTTCTCAATTTTATCGTTCAGGTCAACAGGCGTTAACTTACTTTCCACCTTACGGCTGAAGATCATGAGTTCTTTAATAAGATCCGTGGATCTATGGGTTAATTTGTTGATATTGGACAAATACTTCCAGTCCGGATCGGCTTCATTCTTTCTCATCAACAGAAGCTGGTTATAACTGCTGATAGCCTGCATGATGTTATTGAAATCATGAGCAATGCCACCGGTCAGAGTGCCAACGGCTTCCATTTTTGATGCGTGCCGGAGCTGGGCTTCCAGGCTTAGCTGTTCAGTAATGTCTTTAAGGATACCAACGGCTCCAATAACATTACCTTCCGTGTCAATATTCGGAGCGCAATTCATATTGAATATCCGCTCAGAGCCGTCCTTATTTAGTAAAATTCCATTGAAATCCTTGATCGTTTTCCTGTTATCTCTAACCCTTTTGAAAAAATTGGTATAAGTCTTGATATCTTCTTTTCTGGCAAAGTCTATAAAATATTTTCCGATAACCTCTTCCGGCGTGTGTCCTAATATCTTTTCCCATGAGGGATTAACATAGGCAAAGGATCCATCAATTCTCAGAGTATAGATAATATCAGGAGCATTTTCACTGAGGGCCCTGAACCGTTCTTCTCTTTCTCGAATTAACTGGTAAGCCCTCGCATTGTTAATACTGATTCCAATCTGGGGTGCGATTCCCATCAAAAGACTCAAATCGCTCTGGCTGAATGGTTTTTTAGTCTGGACATTGTCAACAGCTAAAATACCTTCGGATTTTCCCTCATATACTATAGGAACACAGATAAATGAATGGGTGCCCATTTTTTCAGCGAATTTGAGGGTCTTTTCTGAGAGATGCCTTTCAATTTCTTTCACATCATTGACCAGGAAAGGTTTCTGTTCTCTAAAGGCTACAACGAACTCTCCTTTCGAATGAGGATTGTCAAGATGAAAATCTATTTTTTTTAGAAATTCTTCCAGTTCAGGATTGTAACCATAGCCGACGGTGTAAATAAGGCGAGTCCTTTTCTTGTTTGCAAGCATAATCAGTCCCCGGTCGAAGTCGAGGCGTTTTTCGAGTGTTTCCATGGCATATTTGAGAAGCTTGTCGATATCCAAAATACTGGATGTGGCCTGACCTATTTCCTGGATTAACAGAGATTCGTTGTAGCGTGTGTTTATTTCTTTTATAAGCAAATCAGCCGCATTGCCATAACTTTCGATATTGTCGGCTAATTCCTTTCTTTCCAGATGGCTAGAGTAAAAAAAAATGCCTGATAAAAACAAGGCGGATGATAAAACAATGATGCTCCAGTGGATAGTGGGTAGGAAGAAAAACAGGGCCGAAAGGGCAGGAACAGCAAGAAGTGAGGAATAGGTGGCAATTTGTTTATATTTTATGGAAGGTGATTCCTTCCACGTTACGATGTAACGGCAGTATTTGTCACCCCTGTGTATGCAATTAGGCTGTTCAACAACCGCATATTCTTTAGTGAAAATTTGAGCCATAGATTCAAACATTCCAATGCGGTTTTCACATTGGAAGGGTTCTTCTTTTATGCCTGGTTTTGGTGTTGCTGTAATTTCTATCTTATTTGAGGACAGCTTCTTTATCTTTAAGGTTATGTGGTGACTTATATTTGAGGCAACTTTTGCCAGCATCCAATAGGCTACTGATGGTTTAAGGAAGCCCGCAACATATTGACGTAAAATTCCAAATGACTGTGATCTGGCAATATAACGTCCAGCTTCTCGTGCAATGTCCGGGTTGTTTGTCGTTTTAGCCAAAATCTCGTGAAATCGGTTGTGCTGATGTTGCGTGAGCCAGTGTCCTACATCTTCCAACTCATATTTGGCAATGCCTGCATAGTTGAGGATTTCATCAATATTTATCTCAGGGTACGCAACTTGTATATATTCTATGAAGGTACTTATTATTCTGCTGTTGTAAAGAGGAAGGTCGTCCATAACGATTACCTGAATCTCATCCTGAAATTTTTCTCCATGTATTCCAGATATTCTGTTCCATAATGAGGAAGATTTAATATCCAGAGCTGATATTGCGTTTCAAAGGGGATATTTTGACGTTCAGTATACTCCGAGGGATATATCAGAAGGGGAATATTTTCAGTATTATAGTTGTCTGATAATTGGGATATGGCAATGGTAAGTATATCCCATGGCAAAAATTCCGGGTCGGTTACAATAATTTTTATGCCGTTTAAAAGTTCGGATAGATTAAACCCCAGGTCCGATTGATTTACAATAAGGAAAGCTACCGGGTCATCATCGCGGGTTAGTGAATATGCCTTTAGTTTTCTTACGAAACCTTGTCTGCTGTAAATTGCTTCAACTGAATCATGGTCTGAATTTTCTTTTCCCAGACCGAGGACATCCATGAGAAGACCGCCGGATTGATATTTATAGAAAAGTTCAAGCTTCCATAAATCTATAGTAGTGCATTCCCGTAAACCCCAGTTTCCTGGAAGTTCTCTGTTGTGTAATTCTTTGGGCAAGATAAGATATGAAAATAGATCGAGAGAGCAACCCTGAGGATTTTCAAGGTGTCTGGCGAAGCCGCCGAATACACGATCGATAATTCTATTTTCCGGTCGAAAATAAGTCATTACACAGTCCATCTTTGCCGATGGTAACCTGTAAACACCATTCAGGTAATGGATTATTTGTTTTAATACCATGAACCCGGTCAGCTTACTATCCATTGGTTTTGCGGCAAAATGATGAATCATCCAGGCCCGCTCATAGGCCCTTACCATTGCAATATGACCGTATATTTCCCCGTCTTTTTCATATGTAAAGTGCCGGGCTATCTCGGGATTTTCCTGATAAATTTTACGATAGGTTTCTTTGAAATCGCTCCGGAAAGAATGGATAAAATTATATTTTTTGGGATATATAAAACCCGTTTCGAAGAAAAATTCCCAGAGGGCGTCCATATCAACCTTACTGGATATATTGTTGTAATGATCTGTCATTTGGTCAAGGATCTGGGTCAACTTCGTGAATTCTCTTATGTCCATGTCAAGAATTGCCAGTCCACATCGGAATTTATTATCTTCCGCCTCCCGGCTGTAAATAACCTGGGCCTTGCATTTCATTTCAAATGCGCCGGCATATTTAATTTTAAGCTCGGGGATTATCATGCCAGGCATCAGGACGCCTTCTTTGATATTCTCGTAGACTGAAAATCCTGAATTGGAAATATCGTAAATTTCCCTCTTAATCTTTCTTCCAAAGAAGGGATGATTAAAGGTAATTGTCGGTGGAGGAACCAGCCGATGTCGGGGACTTCGGATCTTCGATTTTTTGAATCGTGTGATACTATTTTCTAAGGGGGCCAATACAATTTCCCTTCCCGTAATATCATTCATTTGACGGATGCACAGGCAAGAACCTGAAAAGAGAATATGCTTGCCCTTTCTCAAATGGACGATTGTTGGTACTTCAATATTGAACCAGATGAAGGGGGATGATGATTCGGGCAGGATTCGAACGCAAAAGGCGAGAGGGCTGAAATCTACCAGGATTCCATTTACCAGAACCCCGTTCTGAATTATATCGGCCTGGATATCCTGACAGATGTAACGCGTGACTTTCCGCTGGCATATGTCATAACCTGAATCCGGGAGTTGGATGGTGAGACCGGTCGGGTTCATCCTTTTTATTCTGCCAGGCACAAGAATGATTGACTGGCCATCCGCGATGATTAATTGCTGAAATCTGTAATTTTCCAGATTTAGTTTAGCTGCATTTTCTTCTATCCATCGACATGTTACTTCATCGTCTGTACATGGTTCCGGGTAAGCCTTTAGAAGAATCCCCTCTTCGTATTTTGGATGGCTGAAATGGGCAAAAAAATATCCCTCGGTGAAATGAATATAGTTGAGGGTATTAATTAATCGTTTTTGATCTACGGGCTTTGCGTATTCGAGTTTATTAATCAGATCCTGATGTCTGAAGAGCCATGGCGGTACAAAAGGTTCTTCCTTCGAAATCGTATTGTAATCTTGAGTGCCAATAGCTCGAAGTTTCATTTTTTCTATTGTGTACCTTTTGCCGTATGTTTGAACCGTTGCATAAATAGTAGCTTCCCGAAGGAGCAAAATCAGGTTTTATAAATTCTTCCTAAACAAGAAAGATATGCAATATACAAACCAAAACATTTTAATTGTCTTAAGATAATAGTATTATACCGCAAAATTATCCGTTTTTAATATTGTATAAGCTGATCTCCGCGCAAACTCATGATGATTTGAGAATGGTACAATATATTGTATTTCCACTCCAGACTGCTACTACATATAGACATAAAATTCTTTAAAATACAAGTAAAATTTCGCCTGACAAAAGAGAATATAAATTGGAGCAATCGTTTTGGATAACCGATTATTCCACAAGTGCTTTCGTGCGGGATGAGTCCGGAAAGAATTGATCGGGCTATTGTAGAAAGCTCCTCTATCATGATGATAGAGGAGCTTTTTCGTATCTTGGGAGCATTATGTGTTTACAGAGTAATAACAGATAGCATTACATTGTAAATCAGCATATTGTAAAGAACAGTTGAATGGACAGGCCTTTTATAAAACCAAATAATCTCCGTTACTATTACTAAGCGATGAGAGCTATCTGCCCCGCAAAATGAAAAGTCAGTACATTATGGAATTGATAAAATATGTCGAGCTTACCTGGCAATTACCTGTAACTCAGGGACTGGAGCCCCTTACGCGGCCGCACCTATGTAAGATTAATAAAAGAATCTTATCAACGAGTATCAGGAATTTACACTTTCTTTCAGTTTCCGGGAGCATTTAAATGTGACCACCTTGCGGCTCGCCAACATTAACTCGTTTCCCGTTTGTGGATTCCGTCCTTTTCGAGGATTTTTCTGTTTAACTGACCATTTCCCGAATCCTGAGATGAGAGTGTCATTTCCATTTTCCAACTCTTTTTTCATCAGCTCAAACACGCTTTCAACAAGCTCCGTACACCTTTCCTTTGAAAAGCCCGTATGCGCGTGAAGATTCTTTACGATTTCAGCTTTCGTGAGGGTCATAGTATCTCCCTTTCCATTATTTTTTCTTCACTTCAGTCTGTTTACCAGAAAACAATTGTTAAATCAATAATATTTAGGTGTTATCTTGTTAATTTTTATTAAGGATGGTGGTGACACTCATTTTTTACGAAAAAAAGGGGTGTCACCAGACAAATTCGATTTATTTAGACATTGAACCTGAGTAGTAGTTACCCCTTTGCAATCAGTTTACCATCCGAGAAAATTTATTACTCGGAGTCACCCTCTGGTAATTCAAAGGGTGACTCCGCCATTTTCTAGTAATAATTGTTTCATTAAGACTTCATCAAGATTCCCCCAATTGTCAGGATTTCCGCTTCCTTGGTGCCTTCATAAAGTTCAAGAATCTTAGCGTCACGGTACCATTTCTGCACCTTATATTCTCCTATGTAACCATAACCGCCGTGAATTTCTACAGCGGCATTGGCACAGAATACCGCAGTCTGGCCAGAGAAATACTTCGCTATTGCTGCGAGTTTGTAATCCGGCGTTCCCTGATCAATCAGCCAGCCGGCCTTGTAAACAAGATTTCTTGCTGCCTCCACCCTGACAGCCATTTCTGTCAATTTGGCTTGCGTTATCTGGAAGCTCCCTATAGGTTTACCAAAGGCCATTCTCTCTTTGGCATATTTGACGGATTCATCGAGGCAGGCCTGGCCAACTCCGACTCCCTGGGCCGACACAAAAACCCTTGTTGTATCAAAGAAGTGCATAGCCTGATGAAATCCCCTGCCTTCCTTGCCAACAATGTTTTCTTGAGGAACTCTCACATCTTCAAAGACAAGTTCCGCCGTATCACTTGCCCTTATCCCCATTTTCTCATTGATGTGTGTACTTGAAAATCCCTTTGAATCCGCCGGCACAATAATCTGGCTGAAACTGTTATGAACCCTGCTTGCTTCGGGGTCTGTAACAACCAAAACCACTAGGAAATCACAAACGTCACCATTCGTTATAAACATCTTGGTCCCATTTATTACGAAATCGCTGCCATCTTTCACGGCCCTTGTTTTAACACCCGCCACATCCGTACCTGCATTTGCCTCCGTAAATGCGCCGGCACTTACCTGTTCACCACTGCAGACAGGGGGGATATATTTCTTTTTTTGTTCCTCGGTTCCAAAGTCGTTGATGGCTTCGCACCCAAATGTGGCGGCGACAATATTCAGGGCTATACCCATATCCACCCTGTCAAGCTCTTCCGTGACAATGGCATTTCCCAAAATTCCTACTCCGGCCCCGCCGTATTCTTCCGGCACCCACGCTCCTACAAGGCCATTTTCAGCGGCCTTTTTCCGGATTTCCGGCGTGTACTTTTCCTCCAGATCGCACTCATGAGAAAAGGGCTCGATTTCTGCCAGAGCAAATTTGCGTGTCATGTCCCTCAACATCTTCATTTCTTCTGATAATTCAAAATCCATTTTTCCCCCTTACTTTATTTGTTCAACCATATTTTTTATAAATTGACTTATTACTTTGATTGACTCTTATTTCTTCAAGGTCGTTTATTAGCCTGTAATCTTGCCCTCAAGTAAGCTGTTCCAAAAAATCCCTTTTTAATCATCATACAGATGATTATTTGCCTGGGAACAGTCAGGTGTTTACGCCTTCTGCAACAAGTTTGTCATCCTGGTTTTTGATTCTCCACTTGTAAGTAATCAAGCCACCCCCTCGTTTTGAATCTTTTTTATTAAAGGGTTCAACCTCGGCAGAAATTCGATCGCCTGGTATAACCGGTGTCTTGAAAGAAATGTCAGTTGCGCCAGTCCATACGGCATCGGCCAGAAATCCCTGCTTGGCCATAAGGCCCATCATGGATGCAATAAGATATGGTCCTGGAGTGACCCTGTCTTTAAAGCCCCATCCCTTCGCGAATTCGGCATCCAGGAAACCGGGTAGATCCATCCCGGACAACTGGGCAAATAAATCAATTTCCGTTCCGGTAATCGGTTTCGTGGTGACTGATTTGTATACTTTTCCTTCTTCAACTTCTTCATAAAACATATGAACCCCTCCTTTTCTTTTAAATGTGTTAATTAAACAACTTTCCAATACACTGATAAAGCTCTTTCGCTTTGGTGTTTTCGCCCCCTTTCACATGATATTTGTAAAGCTTTTCAAATTCCAACGGAACATTACCACATAACAATTCATCAAGACAGCCAAGCTCAAAGTAAACTTTTTTCATTTCGAAAAAGGGATCGTCTTTATGTGTAAGATAAGTGATATCTCTTGCAGCGTTACAGAGTTGTAATATCCGATCGATTTCAAGGCCTTCGTAAGATTCAAAATAGTAAATTCCCTGAGATTCCCTAAATTTTCCATCCCGTTCGAGTTCCTCTTTGATCGGTGTGCCAGGATAAGGAGTAAGAGTTTCCGCGTAAACAATTTCCGCACCGCTCTCGTACAATCTCTTGGCAAGGCTTATTGTCTGTCTCATTGTTTCAACGGTGTCCATGGGACCGTAAAGAATAAAATTGACGACAGGCATCAGGTTTTGCTCAACACAGTATGAAACACCCTTGGAAATATCATCGGGCGTTATCCCTTTGCGATAATAACCCAGAATTTCCTCTGATCCCGATTCCGCGCCGACATAGAGCCCTCTGAATCCGGCATCGCTCAAAATTTGAGCCATAACAGGAGTTCTGCAAATGTCGTCAATCCTGCCCTCTGCATAAAAAACGACTTTTTCGTGTAATCCTCGTTTAAAAATCTCACTGCACAGATGTCGCACCCTCTTTAGACTGAAGGTAAAATTGTCATCCGTGAACATAATCCGCTTCGCTCCACAGTTAATAAGATTTTCAATCTCATTGATTATGTTACTTATGCTTCGTGTCCTGACGATCTTATGATAAAGCGATTGTATCGAGCAAAAAGAGCAATTGTGAAAACAGCCCCTGCTCGATGAAATACTCCTCGTTTCGTAGTCTTCGTTTTTTACTAAGTCGTGCGCGGGTAGGGGGAAAGAATCCAGATCCCTTCTTAATTTTCTGTCCCTGTTATGAACAATATTTCCACCATTTCTAAAACTGACGCCCTCTATGTTTCCAAAGGGGATATTATGGAGAAATTTTTGTGTGACTTCCAAAAAAGAAATCTCTCCTTCTCCTCTGACTGTAACATCAACGGCCGTATGTTTTTCCAGTATTGAATCAGAAAGAACTGTCGCGTGAATGCCGCCCATGACCGTCAATATGCCGGAATCAAGTTCCTTAGCCGTTTGGCAAACTTTAAGTGCCGATTCAAAACTGTTTGACATGGATGTAACTCCGACAATTTCCGGCTTGTCTGTTTGTAGTTGGGTCAATAAATAATCGTAGACATGGGGGGAGGGATGAGCATCCAGGTCTATAATGGAAACACTCGTATCATTTTCCAGAAGGACTGCCGCGATACATTCCAGTCCTAAAGGGGGAATCTCGGATTTGCCATTGTATTTTGGATTAACAAGGAGAACGCTCATTTCAAGAAACCTAAGGTGAAACCCTTGAAGGTATTAGAGTCTTTATTCACAACAACTGCGTTTTTTTGCGCAGTTATTAGCATCGGCAACGAAAGGATTAGGGATTATAGGATTATTTGCTCTTGCCTTCTAATCACCTAATCCCTTAGCTTTTAGTACTCATTGCTCGTTGCTCAGTCCTTGCGGCTTGGCTGCCTTAGGGGGTCAGATCAAAAATCAAGACCTGACCCCACTATGACCCCACTAACGCTACTTCCCTTCAAATAAATCTTTGTAGGTTGTGCGCATGTCTCTCTTCAAAATCTTTCCCGTGGGCGTCTTCGGAAGCGCGTCAACGAATACAATACCTTTCGGAACCTTAAACATTGCAAGTTCCTTCTTGCAGAGATTTATTATCTCTTCCTCGGGTATTGTTTCTCCCGCCTTGGGAACGATAACGGCTGTTACCGCCTCGACCCACTTCGGATGATATACACCGATAACGGCTACCTCCTGGACCCGTTTGTCCAGATAAATAGCATCCTCCACTTCTCTGGTCGGTACATTTTCGCCGCCCGTTTTGATCATATCTTTCTTTCGATCAACCACCTCGATATACCTGTCTTCGTCCAGGACACCCAGATCACCGGAGTGGAACCAGCCACCTGTCATAGCCTCCTCAGTCTTTTCAGGTTCTTTGAAGTACATAGTCAGGGCATGGGGACCTTTTCCACAGATCTCTCCGGCAACACCTGGTTTTTCAATGACATTGAATTCATCATCTTCCAGTCTTGTTTCCATGTTCAATCCTCCCATCCCGGCAGAGCCAATCTTGGAGACGGCGTCCTTTGCCTTCAGAATCGTATGATAGGGAGCAAGCTCGGTCTGACCGTAATAGTTGTAGACTCGCGCATTGGGTAATGTATCCAGCATCTCTTTGAGAACCTCGCCCGGCATGATTGAGGCGCCATAATAACACTTCCTGAGACTTGAAATGTCATATTTGTCGAAATCGGGATGTCTGAATATACCGATCCATACCGTTGGCGGAGCAAAGAACATCGTTGCCTTGTAATCCTGTATGTTTTTCAGGATCTGACCGATATCGGGAGCAATCAATACATTGGTTCCTCCCAGCCAGAATATGGGGTTCAGGAACACATCACGCTGGGCACAGTGGTAGATGGGAAGGGCATTGATGTTGATATCATCGTCGTCATACTGTCCGTCCACGATGCACCCCACATATTCCGACATCAGCGCCTGGTTGCTTATGATAACTCCTTTAGGCAGGGCTTCCGTCCCGCTTGTATAGGTCATCTGACAGGGGTCTTCAATGTGGAGGATTGTGTCAGGCTCATCGGCAGGATATGCCTTGTACCATTCATCAAAATCCTTGAATTTATCATCCACCGGCTGCTGCCCCGCTCCCTGATTTGACCATATCAATGTCTTTACCGTAGGCATTTCATCAAGGACATCCTTAACAAGATCATGCAGTGTATCCTCAACTATGAAGGCCTTGCTTTCGGAATGATTAACGCAGTATGAAATATCTTTGCCACGGAGCATATAATTAACTGCCAGATAAATGGCTCCTATTTTACAGCAACCGAGCCATGTCAGGACGTGATGAATCGTGTTGTGGGCCAGGATGGCCACACGGTCGTACTTTTCTACACCGAGGCCTGTCAGGGCATTTGCAACACGATTGCATTCATCCTCCAGCTCCGCGTAGGTAAGGCTCATATCGCCGAAAATCACAGCTTTCTTGTCAGGATAATGGTAAGCGCTCCGGCGGATCATATCGGCGATGACCCAGCGGTTTGTCTTGTTGTATCGATCCATAAGGAATTCGACATTTTCCTTGTTTATGACACCGAAACGTGCCTTTTCCTCTTCCGTTAACGGTTTAAAATTTTCTGCCATGTTTGTGTTCCCCCTTTTTTGCCTTTTTTAATCCACAGATTATTTTTAATGCGGCAAAGCCGCAAGGACTGAGCAATGAGGACCAAAAAATCAGGATTAAGGGATTATCGGATTAAGGATTAATTGTTCTTGCCTTTTAATCCTCTAATCCCTAATCCCTAATCCTTAATCCTTAATCCTTAATCCCTTAGCCCTTAGCCCTTAGCCCTTAGCCCTTAGCCCTTAGCCTTTAGCCTTTAGCCTTTAGCCTTTCACCTTGAACCTTGAACCTTGAACCTTTGTCCTTTAGCCTTTGCCCTTTAACCTATTTCGTATAATCATACACGCCCTTACCGGTCTTCCTGCCGTAGCGTCCCGCCCTTACCAATTGCACGAGGAGCGGGGCAGGTCTGTATTTGTCTCCCAGTTCCTTGTGGAGCCCCTCTATGACATGAAGTAATGTTTCATTACCTACAAGATCCGACAGGGCCAGCGGTCCGATGGGGTGATTACAACCAAGTACCATTCCCTTGTCGATATCTTCCGCGCTGGCAATACCCTCACCCAGGGTAAAGAACGCCTCATTTAACATGGTACAGAGGACCCTGTTTACCGCAAAGGCAGGGGCTTCGTTGACCACAATGGTCTCTTTCCCGATCTTCTTACCCCATTCCAGGGCGGTTTTAAGTGTCTCTTCAGACGTTTCGTAGGCCTTGATAACCTCCAGAAGCCGCATCACCGGGACGGGGTTGAAAAAGTGAGTACCGATGAATTTGTCAGGTCTTTTCGTGATGGAGGCAAGTTCAGTGAGACTGAGACCGGATGTGTTACTGAAAAAGAGACAGTGGTCGGGTACGATTTCTTCCAGTTCCTGGTAGACTTTCTTCTTGACATCGATCACTTCAATAACGACCTCAACGACCAGATCGGCATCGCCGGCTGCCTCTTTGAGATCCAATG
>Ga0209121_10002731_pt1 | contig 17593 bp, 11 predicted proteins | sample Cruoilmetagenom3_FD_187292 | JGI IMG/M metagenome (GOLD analysis project Ga0209121, IMG submission 187292) | Oil polluted marine microbial communities from Coal Oil Point, Santa Barbara, California, USA - Sample 3 (SPAdes) (version 2) | ecosystem: Environmental > Aquatic > Marine > Oil seeps ... | reverse complement strand
ACTTATACATCCAACAAACGCAAGGCAAGCGTAGTGTATTGGTGTCAAATCAGCGTGGCCTTTATGTGACAAAAAAGGCACGCCGTTAGAGCTGAAAGGCATAATGTATGGTGATCGCTTACTCTAGTTGAGAGTATCAACGAGTAGAAAGCCTTTGGTTAGCTTTTACCCAAGACGTTCAGCTTGGTCTTAATAAAGTCACTGTGGTCAACGTAAAGCAGTTCTGCGGTTTTGCGGATCACTGAATCTTCAAGTGGATCAATCTCTCCATCAGCATGTGCCACTTCCCACATTGCCTTTATTAGATCTATGCGGACTGGTTGAGACAGCTCTCGCAGTTGAGAAGTAAAGTCGTAAAGAGAGACAGATTGTTCAACTTGAGGTTCAGCTTGCGCCAATAAGGCTTTGGATTCGTCTTCAGTTATGTTCAGCAGGCGTTGAAGCAAGTGAAGTTTAGCTTCTTGTTCGGATTCGTTAATCGCGTGGTCTGCACCGGCGACTTCACATAACAAGCTGGCGATAGCTAAGTTAGGAGAGGCGGTTGGCGTTTTACCTAAATCAGAGCCTTCAACTAATTGTTTAAATAACGAGGTAAGTGAGTTAAACATAAGATCATTCCAGTTATGATGAATATTATTACTATTGGGCCTACAGAGTGTGATCGCAAGCGTCTTTACTCAAAACTGACATTACGGATGAGCGAGCAATAAAGAACACTTGTTAATCAGGCTCAGGGAATCGTGTGACTTTCCCATCACCACTTAGTGTCGTTATTGCTTGCGGTTTGCCTTCGCTATCTAACTTTAATTCACCAATCGCACTTCGGTTTGAAAGTCGATAGAAAGTCTGATTATCAGGGCTACGTTTTTCAATCTTTAAGCGTTTTCGCTTGGTGAAATAGTTCAGAATTGAGCGTGGGCTATACAGCAATCGGTCCCATACATCACAGAATTTAAGCAATGAAGTAGGGAACTGGTTTTTAATACCACTGCAAGTAATCTGATAGATATTCGGGCTGTTACGGCGGTATCTAAGTTTAATGTCGTAAGCAAAAGAGTAGTGAACATCACCAGAAAGCACGACGAAGTTGGTTGGTGTTTTGGTGTGGGTAAAGATACTGATGAGTGTGTTAGCACTGCCCGGATGTGCCATCCAGTTTTCCGCATCAATCACCAATGGTTTACCGATTGTGGTCGCCATTTTTTGCAGTGTTTCAATAAACTTCACGCCAAACATCGGCGCAGCAGAAACAATCACCACCTTATCTTGATGGAGCAGCTGGTGCTGAAACTCAATTAAGGCTTCCCAGTCCATCAAACCAGAAGGTTTATTCATGCGAGATTCTGATCGCCAGCGACGCGTTCGAGTATCCAACACAATGACTTTTGGAGACGTATCTATCGTGTAATGCCACTCTTCAAAGCGACCGAGCATCTCAATGAAGGCCTGGTGTTTGTTTGGTTCTATGTTGCCAACAGAGTGTTCAGTATTGTTGCCGCCAGTTTCATTCTGCGCTTGATTTTCAGCATGCCATTGAAAACCAAAGAGCTGTTTTGCTTGCTTGATGAACTCTTTGTTAAAGCTCTCCGGTTTGTTACCCCAACCCTGACACATCCAGTAGGCGGCAAGGCCGTTACCAATCACTTGAGTAGCAAACTGATTTTGATCGACAGCATGTTCCCAACCCACAGTCAGGTTCCAATCATCGGTGACATCGTGATCGTCGAAGATCATGTACGTTGGAATATGAGCGAACAGACGCTGCACTTTCGGTAGACCTGCTATGAAGTCATCAATGATAATGCTCTCGTCACGCCATTGTTGTTGCTCTGCCGGTGATAATTGACGTCCAGCTTCTGTGAAATCATTTTCGATCAATTGCTCTCGGTTGATGCATTGCCACAATGTCGGAGACCAAACCAGCAAATACATCGCGATGAATTCTGACAAGGTGACCAAGTGATTCTCACAATCGGTCGAGCTGAAAATAGGGATTCCGCGCTTAGGAAATAGCTTATCAAGCAACGAAGCAGAGGTGTTGTGGTGTGGCAGTAAATGATGACGTCGATACAGCTGATATTCACTCTTAAACAAGGCTTCACTACTGTCGATTGTGCTTACCTGTGAATCCGTCGGCAAGCTCTCGCCCACAAGACCAAGCAGTTGAATCACTTGTTGAATAGCATCAAGCGTTGGACCTGCTACATGATCGGCGTAGATCTGGTCGCCGCTCATCATTAGCATATCTGGCCGTTCAAGTACCGTTTGCTTTCCGACCTTGTTATCTGCGGCAACTAGGCTGTCTTTGCTTGGGTGATGAGGATTACGACAAGAGCCATGCAGGATATAATCAGCAGTCGTTGAGATCTTAAATTCAACGCGAGACTTGTCGCTATAAACAAGGTGAGGAGCCCATGTGGCCAGTGACCCTAGTTCGGTGTGAATGTCATATTCAAGGGGCGTATTGGTAGGGAACTCACCCTTTAATTGAATCAGGGTTACCCAAGCATGTGTCCCCACTTGAATTGACCCTTGTTCATCAAGTGGCGACGAATAAAAAGGCGAATCTTGCTCTGCGTTGAATAGTTCAGTTGAGCCTGTAGGTTGTGAACTCGTCACCATCCACAGTACCACCTCGTTGGCGGTGGTTTTTCTTAAAATTGGGCCTGCAAGTAAGAAGGGAAGAGATGATGTCGTCAAACGTTTCAATGCGGTTCCTAAATCGGTAGCGTTAGTCTTTGAGTTGTCTCGTTTCAAGATCAGAGGTTTCGAACTCTGGTGTGTTAGGCTCGTTAATTTCGAGAGCAGAGATGTCCTGCTCTATCGCTTCAGATTGATTTGCTTCGAGTTCCGTTGTTTCAGCTTCTGTCGTTGCCTGATCTGGCATTTCAGACTCCGTTGCCTCAAGCTCTGTCATTTCAAGTATTTCGATAACTTCTGAACTAGAAAGTTCATGGCCCATTAGAAATATTGCCAATAGGGCATCGGCTTTTGTTTTGGTATCGGACGGATCGTCCAGTACTTGTTCGAGTTTTTCTCGAATCATAGCGATTTCGTGTTCGACGAAACCACGGCCTTCATCGTCCCCTTGGTTTTCTTCAGGGGCATTATCAAACTCAAGAAACAGCATGTCGCTATCGAGTCTGGTGTTAACCAAACGCTCAGGCAACCACTCTTCGCCCATGACAATATCTGGATCGGAATCTTGGGGTAAGTGGTCTATAATGTTTTGTAATTCTGAGACTTTCACAATACTTTCATTTAACCGAGAATATTCTTCATTGTAACGGTCAAAGTCGATCAAACCTAAAACTAGTTGGCTGGCATGGCCAATAAATGTCTATTCAGTAACACAAAAATTATTACAAAGAGTAATTACACAAGAATGAAGCACAAATTTTCACCGAAGCTCATTTCGTATGGAGCAGTTTTATTGAGTAACGCTTTTCTAGGTAATAGCGTAGCCTGGGCTGCCGAAGAGCAAGAATGGGGCATTGCTGCAATGTTCCGCAGTGCGAGTATTCCCTACGATACATCAGGTGGGGATCAAACCGTCGGTTCTTTTGTTCCGATGCTATTTTTTAAGAATGACTATGTATTTATCGACGGTACTGAAATGGGGGCTTACCTCTACCAGACTGACGACGAAAAATGGTCTCTTAATGCGATATCGCGTATGCGTTTTATTGATATCCCTGCTTCAGAACAAAATGCCATTGAGGGTGATACTGCCGATTTTGGTGCGCAAGTCAGTTATCAGTGGGATGAGCAGTGGAAGCTTGAAACCGAGCTAATGAGCGACAGTGAATACAATTTTCACGGAAATCTACGCGCCAAAGCAAAGTATGAAACGGGCGATTGGGAGTTTACTCCGAGTGCGACACTTCGTTATAAAAGTGCCGATTTCAATAGTGCTTACTATTCAGCCGAAGGCGAGTCGATTGGCGCAGGTATCGATCTTAATGTGGGTGTTGAAGCACGTTACCACGTGGTTTCCAACTTATACCTACTTGGTTCAACTAGTGTCACTCGATTAGACGACAACGCTTATGATTCATCAGTAGTTGAAGATCGTTATCAAGGTGAACTTTATCTTGGTTTTGGCTTCTTCAATGACAAAGAGAAAGCGCCGAAACCGAAATTGAGTAACGCGCCGTATTTACGTGTCGCGCACGGTTGGGCAACGCCATCGAATATTGGCGAGATTATGAAGTTCAATACTGAGAAAGACGAATACAATAACCAACTGACCTCGTTTTTCTACGGCCACCCGCTAACAGACGAAATCTTTGGTCTCCCGCTGGATATCTACCTAACACCGGGTATCGCGCATCACTGGAATTCAGATGTTCAATCGAGTAGCACCGAGTACATTATTGCGATCAAAGCGTATTACACCTTTGATTGGCCGACACAGTGGCGATTTGGTGTGGCTGAAGGTATGTCGTACATCGACTCGATCACCTACATCGAAGGCTCTGAGATGGATCGTAAAGGTTACACCGCAAGCCACTTGTTGAATTACCTAGACTTCTCATTTGATGTCAATGTGGGTGATTTGATCGGCAAGAACGACTTAAACAATTTATGGTTCGGTTATTCGTTGCATCATCGTTCTGCGATCTTTGAAAACGCCTCTCAGTTTGGACGTATCAAAGGCGGTAGTAACTACAACACGGTTTACTTCCAATACGAATTTTAAGCGCGGTTTCAGCCGTGTTTTAACGATGGTTTATGTTGTCATTTTTAACCATCGTTTGGATAAATATGATGTGTATCCGAGTTAGCTTTCATAGCCTTCGTTAGTGTTGGCTTGAACAATCAGCCTGATAGCAAAAGGTTTTCCCTTTTATGTCAGGCTTTTTTGTTGAAGAGTTGTGGTACAATCGCGCGAGTTTAATAAGTACAAGAATAGGACACGCTTTGACTTCGTCTCCGGAAAAAGCAGACAACAACAAGAATGCAGTGCAATCTCAAGCGACAAACAAAAAGTCGACATCGACTCAACCTGCATCGAACTCGTCTGCCAAACAATCAGTAAAACCTGCTAAAACTTCTCAGAATAGCCCAGCTTCTCTTCGTAAAGCGCTCAACGAATGTATGATGCGCGATCGCTTCCGTTTGAGTAAGCGAATTGCTGGTGCAAGCAGAATCAAAAATGAACAATCTAAAAATGCTGTCTTTGATGAGATTGCATTGGACATTGCCAAGTCGATGATGACGGCAACCCAGCGTGCTGCGCAAAAGCCAACGATTGAATACCCAGAAATTCTACCCGTCAGCCAGAAGCGCGAAGACATCGCGAAAGCCATCGCTGAAAACCAAGTGGTTATCGTGGCGGGTGAAACAGGTTCAGGTAAAACCACGCAGTTACCAAAAATCTGTTCTGAGCTTGGTCGTGGCCGCTTTGGTTTAATTGGTCACACTCAGCCTCGTCGTCTTGCGGCCCGTTCGGTTGCGAACCGTATTGCCGAAGAGATGGAAACGCAACTGGGTGAGTTTGTTGGTTATAAGGTTCGTTTTAACGACCAAATCTCTGAAAACACACAAATCAAATTGATGACCGACGGTATTCTACTGGCGGAAATCCAACACGACCGTTTCTTAAATCAGTACGACACCATCATCATCGATGAAGCGCACGAACGTAGCCTTAACATAGATTTCATCATGGGTTACCTGAAAGAGTTGCTGCCAAAGCGTCCAGATCTGAAAGTGATCATCACATCGGCAACCATCGATCCAGAGCGTTTCTCTAAACACTTCAATAATGCGCCTATCATCGAGGTATCAGGTCGTACTTATCCTGTAGATACGCGTTACCGCCCGTTAGGTGGTGATGAAAGTGATTCCGATCGCGACCAAATTGAAGGCATCTTTGAAGCTGTTGATGAACTGTGTGATGAAGGGCAAGGCGATATCTTGATCTTCATGAACGGTGAGCGAGAGATTCGAGATACCGCAGATGCATTAAGTAAACGTAACCTGCGTGATACTGAAATAGTTCCGCTTTACGCACGTCTATCGGCGGGCGAGCAGAACCGTATCTTTCAGTCTCATACTGGCCGACGTATCGTTCTGGCAACCAACGTGGCAGAAACTTCGTTAACCGTTCCTGGTATTAAGTATGTCATCGACCCGGGTACAGCACGTATTAGCCGATACAGCTACCGCACCAAAGTACAACGCCTACCGATTGAGCCAGTGTCTCAAGCAAGCGCAAACCAGCGTAAAGGTCGTTGTGGACGTGTTGCTGAAGGTATCTGTATTCGTCTTTACTCTGAGGAAGATTTCGAATCACGCCCAGAGTTTACCGACCCAGAGATTCTCCGCACTAACTTAGCCTCCGTTATCCTTCAGATGACAGCTCTTGGCCTAGGCGACATTCAAGCGTTCCCATTTGTTGAAGCGCCAGATAAGCGCAACATTCAAGATGGTGTAAGGCTACTTGAAGAGCTAGGTGCGATAGCGACAGCCGAACCCGCTGCGAACAAAAATAAGAATCAAGGCGACGACAAGAAGAAGCTAACCGCTATTGGTCGTAAATTGGCTAAGTTGCCGATTGATCCGCGTTTGGCTCGTATGGTAATTGAAGCGCCACGCAACCGATGCTTGCACGAAGTCATGGTGATTGCGTCTGCGTTGTCGATTCAAGATCCGCGTGAGCGTCCATCGGATAAGCAGCAATCGTCTGACGATAAACACAAGCGCTTCTTCGATAAAGAGTCGGACTTCATCACGTTTGTGAACCTGTGGGATTACATCAAGCAGCAGCAAAAAGCGCTGTCGAGTAATCAGTTCCGCAAACAGTGTAAGCAAGATTACCTGAACTATTTACGTATTCGTGAATGGCAAGATGTGTACTTCCAAATTCACCAAGCAATGCGTGAATTGGATACCAAGCTGAATACTGAGCCGGGTAGCTACGATGGTATTCATATGTCTCTGCTATCAGGTCTGCTTTCGCACATCGGTATGAAAGACCAAGAGAAGAATGAATATCAAGGTGCTCGTAACGCACGCTTCCATATCTTCCCTGCGTCTGGCTTATTCAAGAAGCAGCCTAAGTGGATCATGTCTGCTGAGCTGGTGGAAACCTCAAAACTATGGGGTCGTGTTATCGCGAAGATTCAACCGGAATGGATTGAACCGCTAGCGAAACACCTGATTAAACGTAGTTACAGCGAACCACATTGGTCGAAGAAGCAAGCGGCAGTAATGGCACACGAAAAAGTGATGCTTTACGGAATCCCAATCATTCCAAAACGCTTAGTTAACTACGGTGCGATTGATGCCACTGTCAGCCGTGAATTGTTTGTACGCAGTGCATTGGTTGAAGGTGAGTGGGAAACCAAACATACGTTCTTCAAACAGAACCGCAAGCTCCTGCAAGAAGTGGAAGAGCTTGAGCATAAATCGCGTCGTCGCGACATCTTGATCGATGATGATGAACTGTTCGACTTCTATGATCAACGTGTTGGCGAAGAGGCAGTGTCAGGCCGTCATTTTGATACGTGGTGGAAGAAGACCAGTCAGAAAACTCCTGAGCTGCTTAACTTTGAAAAGTCGATGCTGTTCCGAGGCGATGCTAGCCACGTTACTGATTTGGATTATCCGAACTTCTGGCACCAAAACGGTATTAAGTTGAAACTGAGCTACCAATTTGAACCAGGTGACGACAACGATGGTGTAACGGTACACATTCCGCTGCCTATCTTGAACCAAATTGACCAAAACGGTTTTGATTGGCAGATCCCAGGCCTGCTTCAGGAACTGGTGATTAGCCTAATTAAGTCACTACCAAAAACGCTACGCCGTAACTTTGTGCCTGCGCCAAACTATGCCGATGCTTTCTTGGCACGTGTAACCCCATTAGAAGCACCGTTGTTGGATTCTCTTGAGAAAGAGCTACGCCGCATGACAGGTGTCGAAGTGGTACGTGACGACTGGAAGTTAGACCAGATCCCTGAGCACTTAAAGGTAACATTCCGCGCTGTAGATCATCGCAAGCGTAAGCTGAAAGAACAGAAAGACCTGCATGAGCTAAAAGAAAGTCTGAAAGACAAGGTTCAAGAAACGCTTTCTAAGGTTGCTGACGACGATATTGAACAACAGAACCTGCATACCTGGAGCTTTGGTGAGTTACCAAAAGTGTATCAGCAGAAACGCGGCGGCTACGATGTTAAAGCCTTCCCAGCGCTGGTGGATTCTAAAGACAGCGTAGAGATCAAACTGTTCGAAACCGAACAAGAGCAGATCTCGGCAATGAAATCGGGTCAGCGTCGTTTAATCCTGTTGAACGTGCCATCGCCGATCAAATATCTGCACTCTAACTTGCCGAACAAATCTAAGTTAGGCTTATACTTCAACCCATACGGACAAGTACTCGATCTTATCGATGACTGTATCGCTTGTGGTATTGATAAGCTAATTGAAGAGAAGGGCGGTTTGGTTTGGGAACCAGAGCAGTTTGAAGCACTGAAAGAACACGTACGTGCAGAGTTAGGCGATACGGTTGTTGAGATTGCTCAACAGGTAGAAACTATTCTAACTACGGCGTTCAGTATCAGTAAGAAGCTGAAGGGCCGCGTAGATCTTTCGATGGCATTTGCACTTTCAGACATCAAAGCTCAGGTAGAAGGTTTGATTTTTAAGGGGTTTGCCACAGAATGCGGGTGGAAACGCTTGCCGGATATTCTACGCTATATGAAAGCTATTGAGCGTAGAATGGAAAAACTGCCGATTGACCCTAACAAAGATCGCCTACATATGATCAAAGTTGAGTCGGTAATGAATGATTACAAAGAACTGCTGAATAAAATTCCAAAAGGGATCGCGGTTCCAGAAAACGTAAAAGAGGTGCGTTGGATGATTGAAGAGCTTCGTGTAAGCTTCTTCGCACAGCAGCTCGGTACGCCTTACCCAGTATCAGATAAGCGTGTTAAAAACGCGATTGATGCTTGCTAAAGGAATAAAGCTAGACGCAATAGCAAGGTTTGGGTATAAATCTTGCTTATTGCATTACTAATTGAATAGTTATTACATACAGGGCGACTTGGTGGCAATTTATTACCACTCAAGGCCTGCCACTAGGACGAAAAAGGTCGAATATGAAAAAAACGTTATTGGCATTAGCACTACTAGGTGCATCTTCAACAGCAATGGCTGATTCTTGGTTGTACGGTGGTGTAATGGGTGGTCAAAACTCATTAGGCAATAAAGAAGAGACAGCGATGGGTATCCACGTAGGTACTGGTATTCTTCCATTAATCGGCGTTGAAGCGGGTTACTGGGATCTTGGTTCTTTCGGCAGCGTTAATTACGGCAACCGCGATCTTAAGAATTTAGACGCAAGCACTGCTTACCTAGCGATTAAACCAAGCATCGATTTTGGTCCTCTTCACGTATACGCGAAGGGTGGTCTTCACTCTTACGAGCTTAAAGCTGATGGCTTCAAGCAAGACGATGTTGATATCATGTACGGTGTAGGCGCTGAATACTTCATCTTTGGTCCACTATCTGTAGGCGCTAGCTACCAAAACTTCAAAATGAAAGATGACGACTCTGGCGTATTCACGCTAAACGCAACTATCCACCTACTGTAATTACTTGCAGTCAGTGACGGACGTACCGTTGGTCACGGATATTTGTAGAGTTCGTAAGAATTCGTAAAAAATGCCAGCTTGATAGCTGGCATTTTTGTATCTGTTAACCGTGTAATCGCTACTCTGTTTTCTTATAACAGATAGCAAGCGGATGGTTATTTTTTACTGTTCAGAATACGCTGAATTCTTGGGTTAATCGCTTTACCGTGTTTACTTTCGTACTCTTCACGTTTTAAATCGTTCAGGTTCTTTACAGAGTTAGCGGCAAGAAGGAATTCTGGTAACTCAGTTTCAAGCATGCCTTTCTCATCTAAACGTTTCGCTTCCAAGTAATACTTCTTGAACAGGCCATCGAGTTTGTTTTCAGCCGTACGCTTTAAATCGTACAGTTTATTCTGGATTAACCATTGCTCAATCTTATTATCTGCAGAGCGTGACAACACTCGAATACGGCTATCCAACAACTCTTCTTCAGTCAAAGAATCTTTCAGGATCCAAAGCTCACCCATTTGCGGCGGCCAACTGTTGCCAAGTTGAATACGTTCATGACAGTGCATTAGCACGCGGTTAAGGCCGTCTGAATCGACTGAGTTAGCAAATTCAATAAACTTACCGCTCGGCTCGCTACCGTATTGGTATTCCCATTGTGTTTCGTACACGCTTAAGAAAGAACCAAACACATGGATACACCAATCAGTCAGCTCTAACTCTGCCGGATCTTGATCGACAACAGGCACTTTTTGAGACGAGCCTGCGTCGGTAGCGTTAGGTGTCGCTACATTAACTTCAGTGCTTTTTGCTTCAATTATTTCAGATCGTGCAGGAACGTCAGATACAACAGGCTCAGAAGGTTGGCTTTTTGCCTTTTTGAATGAGCTGCTGCCTGAAGCGTTCAGATGGGCTAAGCTTTTGTCTATACCCATTTCCTTGAGCTTGTCCTGCATTTCCTGAATATTGAGCGGTCTTCTGCTGTTGTTGTCTTTCATTTTGCTTCTCGTTAACTAGCCAGTACTGCAGCTTGGATTCAATCCGAGATAGTGGCATTAATTCATTAGCTTTGGCTTTATACCAAAGGACAAATTTCTTCCATACTAAACTATGGTCACCGGCCAAGCCGGAGAATTTAAACGCACGTTCTGCCCATGATGGGATCTCTTCTTCGTTGAGATCATGAGTAGAAACGGTGTTGCTGTTCATTGAGCCTCGGCCTTGTGGGCGAGGAGCATATTGCGTGTTTTGCATTGGTGCCGGAGCAGGCTGAAACTTGGGTGCAGGTGCAGGTGCAGGTGCAGGTGCAGTAGAGTAAACCGGAATACTATTGACCGGTTGAGTTTCAACTTGAACCGCAGCTTGCTCTTGCTCAATGAGCATTTTGAACACGTGTATCTCTTTCTTGTCTCGATAATCTACTTTTACTTTATCGAGGAAACCTTGGTCGACTAGACACTTAAGGCAATCGGCTAAACCGAACGTCGAGAGAGCACAAAGTTGACTTGCTGATTGTAGGCACACATTGGTGAAACCGAACTCATCAGCACCATCTGCAAGCATCAATAAAACCAGTTTTTCTGCTGGGCTAGAAGTATTCACTTGCCAAGCTAAATAAGAATATTTGGCGCTCAATATCGTGTTCTCAAAAAGGTAAGTCGTTGTCACTATTGTAAGTCACCCCTTATCGAATTTATAGCAACTTAACAGAAAACGACATTAGTAAGCCAAATATTGACCATAAGGAGAGGTCTGCCCCAAAAAGTAAGCCTACACTCATTCATTCTCGTGGGTTATGCCTGGATTCACTAAGCAAATATCGATAACGATTTAAAGTGCTAGCACTCTTTTTCGGCTAAGAATGGCCAATTTACTTTGGTATTCGGTTCGTCAAAAACAGCTCGTTTTTATTGATATTCATTGACCGTTCTCTCACTTACTCGCCCGTTTACTTACCCGTCCATACATAAAGTGTATTTAATTTATAAAACACCTTGATATGATCAATATTTGCGCTATTATGACGATAAGTCAGAAATGACGAAGCGTCACAAAATGGTTAAGTACATGAATTTGCTATTCGTGTTAATATATTAAATAGGAGTGTTTTAAATACTGACTCAGCTTAGGTGATAGCTAAGCGAAAATACGGACTGAGAAATTATGTTTGGCTTTGGTTGTAAAGGCGATAAGCAAAGTATCTTTGGTTGTAAAGGCGGCTTGTCTAAAAAGCAGCAGTCTATTGCAGACCGAGAAGTAGAATTGATGTTGTTAGCGAAAGATCTGGTTCGAGAGCAAGGGTTCGGAAACCTCACGATGGATAAGCTAACGGCAGCGAGCTCTTATTCGAAAGGTACGATATATAATCACTTTTGTAGCAAAGAAGACGTGGTTTTAGCGTTGTGTATTCATTCTTTAAAGGCCGAGGCACTGATGTTTACTCGTTCTGGAGAGTTTGAAGGTAACACACGCGAAAAGATCGTCGCACTGCACGTTGCTTATCGAATCTATGCGCGCATGGAGCCGGTACTGTCAACTTGTGCGATCATGGCAAAAAGCCCGTGGGTACTAGAGAAAGCGTCTAGTGCACGTGTAACCGAGATGAACGAACTCGAAGAATTGGTGATTGAACAAGCCGATTCAATGGTTAACCAAGCAGTAGAAGTGGGTGACCTAAAGTTCTCTTCTGGTGTGGGTTCAGATGCCATCGTGTTTGCAAACTGGTCAATCGCATTTGGTTCAAATGCCTTGTCACAGAACGCATCAAACAGTCATTGTATTAAGCGGTTACAAGACCCGTATTCAGTATTACATAACGCGAATATGCTACTCGACGGCCTGAACTGGCAGCCCCTTTCTACCGATTGGGACTACCGTAAAACCTGGCGTCGTGTAGAACAAGAACTGTTCAGTGAAGAGATCGCTTACTTAGAATCAGTAGGTCGATAGCTTCTATTAAGCCCACTTATGTGGGTTTATTAATAACCATTTATGACGATTCGTCACAAACTTAAGTTTAGCCTAATGTGGTTTAGGTTTTCTTGAGTGTATGACCAAGAATTGTGTCTTTTGTCAGCTTCGGCTGGCTTTTTATGACACAACTATGACGAATCGTCACAAATGGAGACTGTGATGGAACATGACAGCCAAAAGCCCGCTTTCGATCACCAAAATCGAGATAACCGTAATATCGATAGCGTAAACGGGGATCTCAATAACCGTTGGCACTCAATACCGACCAAGCGTTCGTTTATCGTTCTGCTGGTGGTTTTTTCAATCATCATGCTCTCTGCATTAGGGGCGAAGAACCTCTACTTTAGAGGGGATTACAACATCTTCTTCGAAGGCAACAACAAACAGTTGATGGCGTTCGATGAAATCCAAACTACCTTTGCGAAAACCGACAATCTCGCGATTGTTGTCGCACCTGATGGCGGCAACGTCTTCACCCCAGAAACCCTGACCTTAATTCAAAATCTCACCGTTGATGCGTGGCAGATCCCGTACTCAAGCCGTGTCGATTCTTTGGCCAATTATCAGCACACCGAAGCTGTTGAAGACGACTTATTGGTGGAAGATCTGCTGTATGAAGAATACGAACATACGCCCGAGCGAATCGCCAAAGTGAAACAGATCGCGCTAAACGAACCTCTGCTTAAGAATGCGTTGGTGTCCGCTTCTGGTGATGTGACCATTGTTAACGTGACCGTGCAATTACCTGAAGTAGATAAAACCGCGGAAGTGCAAGAAGTCATAGCAGCAATCAACACTATGATCGCCAAGTATCAAGCGGACTATCCTAACGTCGAATTCCATAAAGCGGGCATCATTGCTATGAACAATGCTTTCATGATGTCGGCTCAAGAAGACAGCTCAACACTGGTGCCATTAATGCTATTGGTGGTGTTGGTATTCCTGACCTTTATGCTGCGCTCATTCTTTAGCGTGGTGGCGACCTTAGTTGTGATTATCTCTTCGATTGTCGCGACCATGGGGTTGTCTGGCTGGGCAGGGATGTTCCTCAGCACCGCAACGGTTAACGTCCCAACTTTGGTACTGACCCTAGCGGTGGCCGATTGTGTTCATGTGATTGTGACCATGAGACAAGCCATGCAGCGTGGCATGGAAAAAGCACAAGCTATTCAATACAGCATCAAGCTTAATGCGATGCCGATTTTGATTACCTCAGTGACCACCGCGATTGGTTTCTTGATGATGAACATGTCGGACTCCCCCGTATTACGAGACTTCGGTAACTTATCGGCATTGGGCGTGATCATCGCATGTTTCCTATCCGTGACTATGCTGCCTGCGCTATTAAAACTGCTACCAGTTAAGACTTTACCAACGAATGAAGTGGCACAAAGTAAAGTGACCTTCATGGATAAGCTCGGTGACTTTGTGGTAACTAATCGCAAAGCGTTATTGCCTATTTCTACTCTAGTTATCGTCGGCGCCGCGGCATTAATTCCACTGAACAAAGTGAATGATGAATCGGTGAAGTATTTCGATACCTCAAGCGAATTCAGACAAGCAGCCGACTTCATGGAACAGACTGTAAGCGGTATGACGACCATCAGTATTGCGGTCAAAACTAACGAGTCTCAAGCGATTGCTGACCCCTTGTTCTTACAAGCGATTGGTGATTTTACCGATTGGCTACGTGTTCAACCAGAAACCGACCATGTTGCTACGCTTTCTGATGTTTACATGCGTCTGAATAAGAACATGCATGGTGATGATGACCGTTATTACCAACTGCCACTTAACCGAGAGTTAGCCGCGCAATATCTACTGCTTTACGAGATGTCTCTACCTTATGGTTTGGATTTGAATAACCAGATCAACGTTGATAAATCATCGATCAAAATGGTACTGACGGTTGATAACCTCGGCAGTGTGGAATTGGTTGAACTCGAAGAGCGTATCTACTCATGGTTTGCCGCCAATGCACCTCAGTATGAAGTGGTCGCGTCGAGCCCATCATTGATGTTTGCTCACATTGGTGAAACCAACATGGCGAGCATGCTATCGACTCTGCCAATCACCTTAGTGCTTATCTCTGGTTTGATGATCTTCGCATTGCGATCGGTTCGCTTAGGCATGATAAGCCTAGTGCCCAACATTGCGCCTGCGATTATTGGCTTTGGTTTATGGGCGCTTATCTCTGGTGAGATCAACCTTGGATTGTCGGTCGTGGTCACCCTTACTTTGGGTATCGTCGTCGATGATGCGGTTCACTTCTTGAGTAAATACCAACGCGCAAGAATGGAAGGGCAATCAGCGGAGGAAGCGGTTCGTTACGCCTTCCACACCGTAGGTCGCGCTTTGTGGATCACCACTGTTGTGCTAGTGGCCGGTTTCTCTGTATTGGCAATGTCGAGCTTCAGACTCAATTCCGATATGGGCTTACTCAGTGCGATTGTGATTTTCATTGCGTTGGTGGTCGACTTCATTTTGCTACCAAGCCTGCTGATGATCTTCGACAAACAGACCCATTACTCAGACCAACCCCAATACGAATCAAAACCGTCTGTTAAAGCTAAACCTAATACGACGGCTGAACTGTCGACTTCAATCAAATAAGAAAACTCAGCCTACTGCGGTGGGCTGACTTAAGGATTAATTTATGAAAATTATTAAACACTTTATGACAAAGAAAACACTCATAGCGTCATTGATAACCATTGGCGCATTTTCGGCTTTCCCTGCGTTAGCCGATCCTGAAAAAGGCCTAGAGATCGCCGAGCAACGTAAAGCCGTTGATATGGGGTGGGGCGATTCTGTTGCGACCATGGAAATGCTACTTCGCAATAAACAAGGTGAAAGCAGCTCTCGTCTAATGCGATTGAAGTCGCTAGAGGTTGACGACGATGGCGATAAAGGACTGACCATATTTGATGAGCCCCGCGACGTAAAAGGCACGGCTTTTTTAAACCATTCACACATCACCAAATCGGATGATCAATGGTTGTATCTGCCGGCATTGAAACGTGTAAAGCGTATCTCTTCTCGCAACAAGTCTGGCCCGTTTATGGGCAGTGAATTTGCTTACGAAGACCTAAGTTCGTTTGAGTTAGAAAAGTACACCTTCAACTACATCGAAGACGCCAATATTGAAGGTGTTGATACCTTTGTTTTAGAGCAAGTTCCGACCGACAAAAACTCTGGTTACACCATGCAAAAAGTATGGCTAGACCAGCAATATTACCGCCCAGTTCAAGTGGAGTTTTACGACCGTAAAGGCGCATTGCTGAAAACTCTATCGTTCCAAGACTACAAACAATACCTAAACCAGTACTGGCGCGCGCACACCATGTCGATGCAAAACCACCAAACAGGCAAGAGTACTGTATTAACCACGACAGATTTAGCGTTCCAGACCGGTCTTAAGGATAAGGACTTTCAGAAAAATACACTTAAACGTGCAAAGTAAGGCAAGAATATGAAAAGGATTCTGTTAACAGGAACGCAGTTATCTTTAACCTTGGCAGCGACAGTTGGGCTTATGCAGGTGTCGTTGCCATGTGTGGCGGCAGGCTTTAGCTCTGAGTTCGTAGAGCAAGTCACCCCAGAACTCGCAGGGCAAGTTAACCTTGAACACAGGCAGTTCTTTAGCGACGGTTTACAGGGCCAGAACAAAGGACAAAGCTCACTGGTGTTACAACCGGAGTTTTACTGGGAGCAACAAGAAGGCAATGGCAGTTTTACCTTCACGCCATTTTATCGCTTAGACAGCGAAGACGATGCGCGAACCCATGGTGACGTTCGTGAAGCTTTGTACCTTACCTACTGGGATGACTACGAACTGCGCGCAGGTGTTGGCAAAGTGTTCTGGGGTGTGACCGAATCAGCACACTTAGTGGACGTGGTAAACCAAACCGATGCGATTGAGTCCGTCGATGGCGAATCGAAACTGGGTCAGCCAATGGTTCACTTCACGTCGATTAAAGACTGGGGAACCATCGATGCCATGTTACTGCCGTATTTTCGAGAGCGTACCTTTGCAGGGGAAGACGGTCGCTTAAGAACGCCCGTACCCGTTTCAGACGATGCGCTGTATGAATCATCAAGAGAAGAAAAGCACGTTGATGTGGCACTGCGCTATAGCCAAATGTATGGTGATTGGGATGTCGGGTTAAGCTACTTAGGCGGTACCAATCGTGACCCTTATTATCGTGTTGAAGGTAATAATCTTAAGCCCTATTACGCGCAAATGCAGCATTTCGGCCTTGATGTTCAGGGGATTATGGGTGATTGGTTATGGAAGCTTGAAAGCATTTATCGCGACAGCTACGACAACCATACAGGCGTAGCAACAGGTTTTGAGTATACATGGGTTGGGGCGCTAGAGTCGTATTGGGATATCGGTTTTATTGCTGAATACTTGTACGACAGTCGAGGCAACAATGCGCAGAGTGTCGGTCAAAACGACGTGTTCCTTGGGGCGCGTTTCGCCTTAAATGATGAAGACGGGACCGAGTTGTTAACGGGCATCACTCAGGATCTAGATAACAGTGATGTTTACAGTGCAAAGCTCGAAGCCTCAAGTCGTATCAACAACAACCTCAAGTGGCGGTTGAACGCGTGGTTGTTTGAGAATGAAACCCCAGAAGACTTATTGTTCTTCGCTCGCAAAGATGATTTTGTTGAGATGGCGTTGGAATATTACTTTTAGTATTTTCAATAAGTTAAGTTAATGTTGGTTTATTGGGGTGTTCTTGTTGAATTGAACACCCCAAACCCAGTGTTAATTTATATTTGTAGAGATCGAAGTCGTCTTTTTATAAAAGGAGTAAGCAATCAGGTAGGCCTACAGGTAGTATGGTTATATTTTACATGTATATATAACCTCTACATATGCACGCTTTTTACTACTGGTAACTGCCGGTAAACAAGTGTGATTTGGGCGTTAAGGGATTTATGAATTCATTTACTTGGAATAGATACTTCGAAACAGGCATTGGTGTCGTAGATGAACAACATCAATACCTCGTCGG